>Ga0190272_10001328_pt1 | contig 11889 bp, 14 predicted proteins | sample Popmic504T_FD_133746 | JGI IMG/M metagenome (GOLD analysis project Ga0190272, IMG submission 133746) | Populus adjacent soil microbial communities from riparian zone of Shoshone River, Wyoming, USA - 504 T | ecosystem: Environmental > Terrestrial > Soil > Riparian zone | place: USA: Wyoming...
ACATGCGCGAAGGTCCGTCGCCTGAGATCGGCTATTGGCTCGGCACCAAGTACTGGGGCAAGGGCTACGTCACCGAGGCGGTGCGCGCGCTGATCGATCACGCGTTCACCGATCTCGAGCACAAGGCGCTGCAATCTTCGGTGCGGGTGACCAATCCGGGATCGCGCCGCGTGCTGGAGAAGTGCGGCTTCCAGTGGACCGGGGTCGGGCTGTGCCGCATCCGCGCGCTCGGCTCGTCGGTACCGGTCGATCGCTTCCGGCTCGAACGCGGCATCTGGACCGCGCTGAAGAGCTGGGGCCCGGTGAAGCGGGTGGCGTAATTTTCTGCCGTCACCCTGAGGCGCTCGGCCGAAAGGCCGAGCCTCGAAGGGCGGCGGTGGATGACGTGGCCATCCTTCGAGGCTCGCTCCGCTCGCACCTCGGGATGGCGGCTGAGAAATGCCCGTCCTCAACCACCAGTTCGACATCCGCACCGCGCGCCTCGTGCTGCGTCCGCCGCGTTTGAGCGACGCGGAGCGGCTGTTCGCGCTGTTCGCCAATTGGGAGGTGGTCCGGTGGCTGAATGCGCCGCCTTGGCCCTACGCACTCGAGGATGCGCGCGACTTCGTCGCAGCGCGCAGCCGTCCCGATCCGGCATTTATCACGGCCGCGATTATACGCGAGGATAAATTCATCGGCGCCATCGACGCGATCATCAAGCCGGCGAGCACGGTCCAGCGCGAGCGCGGCTACAGTCTCGGCTATTGGCTCGGCCAACCCTATTGGGGCCACGGCTACATGAGCGAGGCCGCGCGCGGCTTCATCGCGCATGTATTCGCAACAATCGCAGACGACACGCTCTACAGCGGCGCGTTCAGCGACAACGCCGCCTCGCTGCGCATCCAGGACAAGCTCGGCTTCCGCCGCGACGGCGAAGGCGCGTTCTATTCGAACCCGCACGCCAAGGACATGCATCACGCGAATACGAGTCTCACGCGCGCGGACTTCGCCGCTGCCGGATGATTACGGCAGCGGCTCCATCGTCGGCTCGCGCCGCGTTACGATCTGCTCGCGCCAGAGGATATAGAGGCCCGCCGCGATGATGATCGCGGCGCCGCCGAGCGTGAAGCCGTCCGGCACGTCGCCGAACACCATCCAGCCGAGCGCGACCGCCCACACGATCATCGTGTACTGATAGGGCACCACGACGCTCGCGGCGCTGAGCTTGAGCGAGCGGTTGACGCAGGCGAAGGCCGCCATCGCGACGACGCCGAGAACCATCAGCAGGCCGAGGTCGAGTGCGCTCGGCGTGATCCACCCGAATGGTGCCGCAATCCCGCTGACCACAAGCATCGCCGCGAACTGTCCGCCCACCATCACCACGTCGGAGGTGCCGCGCAGCATGCGCGTGATGATCAGGAACACCGCAAAACAGAAGCTCCCGACGATCGCGATCAACGCCGGCAGGGTCAGCGTCGCGGCGGACGGGCGCAGCGCGATCATCACGCCGATGAAACCGGCGACGACCGCGCTCCAGCGCCGCCAGCCGACGTGTTCCTTCAGAAACAGCGCGGAGAGCGCCGTCACGTAGATCGGCGCCGCGAGATAGAACGTCACCGTGTCGGCGAGCGGCAGATGCGTCACCGCGATGAAGAACATGATCGACTCGGCGACCGACAGCATGATGCGCACGATTTGCAGCCAGGGGCGCGGCGCGGCGAGCACCGCGCTCCCCTCGCGCCAGATGAACGGCGCGAGCAGCAGCATCGCGGCGAAGCTGCGGATCGCCAGCATCTGCCACACCGGATAGGTGCCGAGCAGCCATTTGCCGAGCGCGTCGTTGCAGCAGAACAGGAAGATGCCGAGCACCATCAGGCCGATGCCGGCGAGGTTGGCGGAACCGGGCGGCGTCATGGCGTCTCGGAACTCGGCGCGAGCGCGACGGCGCGCGCTGCCGCCTGCTCGCGCCAGAAGATGTAGAGCCCGGAGCCCACGATGATCCCGGCCCCGATGACCGTGTAGGCGTCGGGCGCGTCGCCGAAAACCCAATAACCGAGCAGCACCGACCACACGATCATCGAATACTGGTACGGCACGACGACGCTCGCGGGCGCAAGCTTGAGCGACCGGTTGACGCAGAACATCGCCACGATCGACACGACGGCGAAGCCCGACATGAACATCAGGTCGAAGGCTTTCGGCGCCACCCAGGTGAGCGGGCCGACCGCAAGGCCGAACGACAGCGAGCCGAAATACTGCGCCGTCATCAGCACGGTGTCGTCAGTGTCTTTCACCATGCGGGTGATGATCAGCAGCACCGCATGCGACACGCTGCCGCCGAGCGCGATCAGCGCCGGCAGCGTGAAGCTCGCCGTCGAGGGCCGCAGCGCGATGATGACGCCGGTAAAGCCGATCAGCACCGCGGTCCAGCGCCGCCACCCGACGCGCTCGCCAAGCAGCAGTACCGAGAGCGCCGTGACGTAGATCGGGCCCGCCAGATAGAACGTGATCGTGTCGGCGAGCGGCATATGGGACACCGCCCAGAAGAACATCGCGACGTCGAGCGTCGAGAACACGATGCGGAGGATCTGCAATCCGGGCCGCGGTGCGCCCGTGAACGCGGCCTTTCCGGCGCGCCAGATGAACGGACATAGCAGCAGCAGCGTCGTCGCGCTGCGTATCAGCAGCAGCTGCCCCACCGAATAGGTCGAGACCAGCCACTTCCCCACCGCGTCGTTGATCGAGAACAGGAACACGCCGAGCAGCATCAGCCCGATGCCGCCGAGCGCCGCCCGCTGGGCCTGTGCCGTCACGGAAGCTCCACTGGCGCTACCGGCGCCTTGCGGGCCGCGACCTGCTCGCGCCAGAAGATATAGAGTCCAGCCGCCACGATGATTGCGGCGCCGACAATCGTGTAGGCGTCCGGCAGTTCGCCGAACATGGCCCAGCCGAACAGCACCGCCCAGATGAGCAGCGTGTATTGATACGGCACCACCACGCTTGCTGACGCGAGTTTGAGCGAACGGACGACGCAGTAAAGCGACACCATCGACGAGATGCCGAGACCGGCCATGAACAGGAGATCGAACGCGGTCGGCGGCACCCAGCCGAGCGGAGTCGTCGCAACCCCGAACGCCAGTACACCGAGAAACTGGGTGGTGATCAGCATCGTGTAGCTTGTTTCGCGCAGGATCCGGGTCACGATCATCAGCAGCGCGTAGAAAATGCTTCCGACGAGCGCAATCAGGGCCGGCAGCGTGAAGCTCGCCGCCGAGGGGCGCAACGCGATCACGACGCCGCAAAAACCGATCAGCACCGCGGTCCAGCGCCGCCAGCCGACGCGCTCGCCGAGCAGCAGCACTGACAGCGCGGTCACGAAGATCGGACCCGCGAGATAGAACGTTGTCGCATCCGCGAGAGGCATGTAGACGACGGCCCAGAAGAACATCGCAATTTCGGCGGTCGAAAGCACGATACGCACGATCTGCAGGCCGGGCCGGGGCACATTGACGAAGGCGGCCTTTCCGGCCCTCCAAATGAAAGGACTCAGCAGCAGCAGCGTCGCCACGCTGCGGATCAGCAGGAATTCACCGACCGGATACGTCGCAACCAGCCACTTGCCGACCGCGCTGCTGAGTGCAAACAGAAACACCGCCCCCAGCATGAAGCCGATGCCGGCAAGCGCAGCCGAACGGCCTGTTGGGGCGCTGGAAGTCGATGGAAGGGTGGTCATTTCGGTCCCGGCGGGGGCCGAAAGCTAGAATTAGGAGCCATGCGCCGCAACCCGGCCGATTGCCGCGCGGACGCATAGGGCATATCTGAGCCCCATGAAATTTCTTGATGAAGCCAAGGTCTACATCCGCTCCGGCGACGGCGGGAACGGCTGCGTGTCGTTCCGCCGCGAGAAGTTCATCGAGTTTGGCGGGCCGAACGGCGGCGACGGCGGGCACGGCGGCGACGTGATCGTGACCGCCGTGAACGGGCTGAATACGCTGATCGACTACCGCTACCAGCAGCATTTCAAGGCGCAGCCCGGCGGCGGCGGCATGGGCAAGGACCGTCACGGCGCCAACGGCAAGGACATGGTGATGAAGGTCCCGGCCGGCACGCAGATCTACGAGGAAGACGGCGAGACACTGCTCGCCGACCTGACCGAGGTCGGGCAGACGGTGACGATCGCGCGCGGCGGCAACGGCGGCTTCGGCAACGCGCATTTCAAATCGTCGACCAACCAAGCGCCGCGCCACGCCAATCCCGGCTTGCTGGGCCAGGAGCGCACCATCCGCCTGCGGCTGAAGCTGATCGCCGATGCCGGGATCGTGGGGCTGCCTAATGCCGGCAAATCGACGTTTCTCGCCACGGTGACTGCCGCGAAGCCGAAGATCGCCGACTACCCGTTCACGACGCTGCACCCGCAACTCGGCGTGGTGCGCAGCGACACGCGCGAATTCGTGCTTGCCGACCTGCCCGGGCTGATCGAGGACGCGCATGAGGGCGTCGGCCTCGGCGACCGTTTCCTCGGCCATGTCGAGCGCTGCCGCGTGCTGCTGCATCTCGTCGACGGGACGGGCGAGCACGCCGGGACCGACTACAAGACGGTGCGCCACGAGCTGGAGGCCTACGGTCACGGCCTGACCGACAAGCCGGAAATCGTCGCGCTGAGCAAGGCGGATGCGCTGACGCCGGAAGTCCTCAAGGAACAACTTGCGCGGCTCAAGCGCGCCGCCAAGAAAACGCCGCTGGTGCTCTCCGCAGCCGCGCATACCGGCGTACCGGATGTGCTGCGCGGGCTCGTCAGGGTGATCGACGGCGATCGTGTTGCCAGCGGCGAGACGGCCGAGGCCGAAGCCTGGCATCCATAATTGCCAACGCGGCTGGCTTGTGAGACAGGGTTTCGCACAAACCGAAACCAATCATGTCCCGCAAGACACCAGCGCTGACCGACTTCCGCCGCATCGTCGTCAAGGTGGGCTCGTCCCTCCTGGTCGATGCCGCGGCCGGCCGCGTCAACGAGACCTGGCTCGCCTCGCTCGCGGACGACATCGCGCGGCTGCATGGAGAGAAGCGCGATATCCTGGTGGTGTCGTCCGGCGCGATTGCGCTTGGCCGCGCGGTGCTGAAGCTGCCGCGCGGACCGCTCAAGCTGGAGGATTCGCAAGCCGCCGCCGCGGTCGGGCAGATCGCGCTCGCCCGCACCTGGGCGGAGGCGCTCGGGCGCCATGATATTACAGCCGGGCAACTCCTGCTGACCCTTACCGACACCGAGGCACGCCGCAACTATCTGAACGCGCGCAACACCATCGCGAAGCTGCTCGAATGGCGCAGCGTGCCGGTCATCAACGAGAACGACACGGTCGCCACCAATGAGATCCGCTATGGCGACAACGATCGGCTCGCGGCGCGCGTCGCCACGATGGCGAGCGCGGACTTGCTGGTGCTGCTCTCCGATGTCGACGGCCTCTACGACGCGCCGCCGCAAAACGGCGCGAACGCGAATCTCATTCCGCTGGTCGAGCGCATCACGCCCGAGATCGAGAGCATGGCGGGCGCATCCGGTTCGGAGCTATCGCGCGGCGGCATGACGACCAAGATCGAGGCCGGCAAGATCGCCACCACGGGCGGCATCCACATGGTGATCGCGTCAGGACGCATCGATCATCCGCTGCGCGCCATCGCGACGGGGCGCTGCACCTGGTTCCTGACGCCGGCCAATCCGGTGACGGCGCGCAAGAAATGGATCGCGGGCTCGCTCGAACCCAAGGGCACGCTGACGATCGACGCGGGTGCGGTCGCGGCGTTGCGCCGTGGCAACAGCCTGCTGCCGGTGGGCATCATCAAGGTCGAAGGCGCGTTCGCGCGCGGCGACGCCGTGATCGTGCGCGGCCCGGACGGCACCGAAATCGGCCGCGGGCTCGTCGCCTACGACACCGAGGATGCGGAGAAAATTCGCGGCAAGTCGTCAGGCGACGTCTTGCTCATTCTCGGCATCGAGGGCCGCTCCGAGATGGTGCATCGCGACGATCTCGTGCTCGGGCACGCGTAGCTCTCTCCGCTCGGGAAGGAACTTTTCCGCGGCGCCTGAGTCATCCTCCGGGCGGCTGATCCACCGATCGGGACCGATGTGCGCGCCATCACGATCCTTCCGGGCATCGCAAACTCCGCCAAACTGCAAAATGTCCCCGAACCGTCCATCTCCGACGGCGCAATTCTTGTCGATACGCTCGCGCTCGGCGTCTGCGGCACCGATCACGAAATCGTTGCCGGTCATTACGGCGAAGCGCCCGAGGGCCACGAGCGCCTGATCCTCGGCCACGAGTCGCTCGGCCGCGTGCGCCAGGCGCCGGAGGATTCCGGCTTCGCAGCCGGCGAGCATCTGGTCGGCATCGTGCGGCATCCCGATCCAGTGCCCTGCCCGGCCTGCGCCAACGGCGAATGGGACATGTGCCGCAACGGGCTCTACACCGAACACGGCATCAAGAAGCGCAACGGCTTCGGCGCCGAGCGCTTCCGCATCGATTCCACGTTTGCCGTCAAGGTCGATCCGGCGCTCGGCATTCTCGGCGTGCTGTTGGAGCCCACCAGTGTCGTCGCCAAGGCGTGGGACCATTGCGGCCGCGTGTGGCGGCTGAAAAGCGCGCCATCGCGAAAGCTGCTCGTGACCGGCGCAGGGCCCATCGGCCTGCTCGGCGCGCTGCTCGGCGTGCAGCGCGGCTTCGAGGTGCACGTTTACGATCACAACACCGCCGGCCCGAAGCCCGACCTCACGCGTGCGCTCGGCGCCACCTATCACTCGGGCGACCTCGGCGAGCTGGCCGCGCTCGCGCCCGACATCGTGATGGAGTGCACCGGCGTGCCGGACGTCATCGCAGCGCTGCTCTCACACGTCGCGCCCGGCAGCATCATCTGCCTCACCGGCGTCGGCCTACCGGCGCGCCGCGAGTTCGACATCGGCGAATTCAATCGCACGATGGTGCTCAACAACGGGACGGTGTTCGGCACCGTCAATGCCAATCGCCAGCATTATGCGGCGGCGGCCGACGCACTCGCCCGCGCCGATCGCGGCTGGCTCGCGCGCCTGATCACGCGCCGCGTGCCGCTTGCGGATTTCGCCGACGCGCTGAGGAAGCAGAAAGGCGACATCAAGGTGGTGATCGAGTTCAGCCAGTAATTCCGCACGCGGCTCACCTAATCTCAAGATCGAGTGCCGGGTGAACGGCGAGGCACGCCAGTCGTCCAACACCGCCGACATGGTGTTCAACTGAAAGCAGCTCGTCTCCTACGCGTCGCGCTACTTCACGCTCAAACCGGGCGACATGATCTTCACCGGCACGCCGGAAGGCGTCATTTCCGGCTATCCGAAGGACAAGCAGGTGTGGCTCAAGGCCGGCGACAAACTCGTCACCTCGATCGAGAAGCTGGGCGACCTGAAATTCAAGATGACGTGACCGGCCGGCCAGCGCGTCCAGCGCGCCGGTGCAAAAAGCCCCGGCGCTTCATTTTAGCGCAAGCGCTTGCCACAAATCGCAAATTTGCCCTGCGCTGTTGCAAAAGAGTGACGGCCCGGCCGCATTGAGTCCGCTATTGTGCGGAACTATTTAAGGAACAGTCGGCAAGCTCGCCCGTTGAGCTAGCCGAAAGAGGTGCACGATGCGTGTCGCTCCCCTGCTCGCTTTGTCCGTTGCCGCCGTGAGTCTGGCTGCGCTTGCCACGCCCGCCGAGGCGCAGCGGCGCGTTTATCGCGGCGACCAGACCGAGCGGATCACCATCATCGACGAGACCGGCCGCGCGCGTACCCGCATCACCGTCAAGCCGCGCAGTTATCTCGACGGCGGCACCGAGGTCCTGCCCGGCGAGCGCAAGTTCACCGATTATGCCTATCCGCCAACCTATATGAGCGGTTCGGCCTACGCCTCTTGGGACCCGACCGGCACCCATCGCTCTCCGCTGCCGATGCCGTTTTCGCTTCCGGGCTACAATCCGTATCTGCCGTACTGATCACGCCGCCAGTCGCTCCATCTCACCAATGATCGCATCGCCCATCTGGGCGGTGCCCACTGTCTTGTCGCCCGCCGACGCGATGTCGGCCGTGCGCAATCCTTTCGCCAGCGCGGCCGCGATCGCCGCCTCGATCTGGTCTGCTTCCCTGATCATCCCGAACGAATAGCGCAGCGCCATCGCAAACGACGCGATCATGGCGATCGGATTCGCGACGCCCTTGCCGGCGATGTCGGGCGCCGAACCGTGCACCGGCTCGTACAGCGCCTTGCGCTTCCTCGTTTTCGGATCGACCTCGCCGAGCGAGGCCGACGCCAGCATGCCGAGCGAGCCGGTGAGCATTGCGGCGATGTCGGAGAGCATGTCGCCGAACAGATTGTCGGTGACGATCACGTCGAACTGCTTCGGGCTGCGCACGAGCTGCATGCCGCCGGAGTCGGCCAGCACGTGCTCGAGCTGTACGTCCTTGAACTCGCGCGCGTGAACCTGCGTGACGACCTCGTTCCACAAGACGCCGGTCTTCATCACGTTGCGCTTTTCCATCGAGGTGACCTTGTTGCGTCGCTTGCGCGCCAGCTCGAAGGCGACGCGCGAAATACGCTCGATCTCGTAGGTGTCGTAGACCTGCGTGTCGACGGCGCGCTTCTGCCCGTTGCCCAGGTCCGTGATGGTCTTCGGCTCGCCGAAATACACGCCGCCGGTCAGCTCGCGTAAAATCATGATGTCGAGGCCCTCGACCAGTTCGCGCTTGAGCGAGGACGCATCCGCCAGCGCCGGGTAGGTCACGGCGGGGCGCAGATTGGCGTAAAGCTGCAGGTCCTTGCGCAGCCGCAGGAGGCCCGCTTCCGGGCGATGCTCGTAGGGCACCTTGTCCCACTTCGGCCCGCCGACCGAGCCGAAGATCACGGCGTCCGCGGCCTTCGCCTTCGCCACCGTCTCGTCCGTGACCGCGACCCCGGATACGTCATACGCACAGCCCCCGCACAGCGCGTCCTCGGTCTCGAACGTGCCCATGCCATGCTGGTTCATCCAGCCGATCAGCTTCTTCACCTCGGCCATGACTTCGGGACCGATCCCGTCGCCGGGGATAAGAAGGAGATTGTAGGTGGGCATGGGTGTCCTCGTGTTTGCAGGTCGCGCGGATTGCTATCGGGCACCGCGGGACATGGCAAGCGTGTGTGCTAGACTGGAACGCCGGACTTGCGCGATGACAGGGCTGCCATGACCAAAGCCACTTCCGGCAATTTCTTCGAGGACTTCCGCCTCGGCCAGACCATCCGGCACGCGACCCCGCGCACCGTGACGGCTGGCGATGTCACGCTCTACCACGCGCTGTTCGGCGCGCGCTTTGCGCCGCAATCCTCCGACCCGTTCGCCTACGCGATCGGCTACCCGAGTTCACCCGTCGACGACCTGCTCGTGTTCCACATCGTGTTCGGCAAGACCGTGCCGGACATCTCGCTCAATGCGGTCGCCAATCTCGGCTATGCGGACTGCCGCTTCCTGCGCGCGGTCTATCCGGGCGACACGCTCACGGCGGTCTCGGAAGTTATTGGTCTGAAGGAAAATTCCAGCCGCAAGACCGGCGTCGTGTATGTGCGCTCATCGGGCTTCAAGCAGGACGGCACCAAGGTGCTCGAATACGTGCGCTGGGTGATGGTGCGCAAGCGCGACGAAAGCGCGCCTTCGCCGGGCGATCTCATGCCGACCTTCCCAAGACGGTCGAGCCGGATGCGCTCGGGCAAGCCTGCCCCATGGCGGTCGTGCGCCATTACGATTTCACACTCGCCGGCTCGCCGCACCGCTTCGGCGACTATCAGGCCGGCGAGAAGATCGACCACATCGACGGCATGACGGTGGAGGAAGCCGAGCACCAGATGGCGACCCGGCTTTACCAGAACACCGCGCGCGTCCACTTTAACCAGTTCGCGATGAGCAAAGACCGTTTCGGACGCCGGCTGATTTATGGCGGGCACGTGATTTCGCTGGCGCGCGCACTGTCGTTCAACGGGCTCGCGAACGCCTTTCACGTCACGGCGATCAATGGCGGCCGCCACGTCGCGCCGCTGTTTGCCGGCTCGACGGTGTTCGCCTGGTCGGACGTGTTGGCGAAGGCGGAACTCCCGCGCCGCTCGGATGTCGGCGCGCTACGCCTGCGCACCATCGCCACAAAGGATCAGCCCTGCGCGGATTTCCCGCTCAAGCAGGACGGCGCCGACCATCCGGCCGTGATCCTCGATCTCGATTACTGGGTGCTGATGCCGCGGTAGCGCAACGTCCCGCTCATTCCCGCGTAAGCAGGAATCCAGTTCTTTGCTCTGGGTCCCCGCTTTCGCGGGGACGAGCGGAATAATGCCTCACGTAATCTCCCGCCGCTCCTCCCGCATGTGATCGACGAGCTGCCGCGCGTAAGGCGGCAGCGCCTTGTAATCGCGCACGCAGATCGACAGGTCGCGCAGCGCCCACGGGTCGGTCAGCGCGACCGCCTTGATCTCCATCGCCTTCGCGGCCCAGCGCACCGTCGTCTCGGGCACGATGCCGACGCCGACATTGCGTTCGACCAGCCGGCACACCGCGTCGAAACTGCGCAGCTGGACTCGCAGCTTGAGCGGGCGGCCGACGCGGCTCGCCTTGTCGGCGAGAAAGCGTTGCAGCGCGCTGGCGCGGTCGAGCCCGACGAAATCGTAGTCGAGCGTGTCGGCGAAGCTGATCTTGGTGCGGCGTGCCAGCGCGTGATCGCGCGCGACCACCACCACGAAGCGGTCGGTGCGGAACGGATAGGTCGTGAGCCGCCCCGCATCGACTGTGCCCGCCACGATTCCGATGTCGGCGACCCCTTCGGCGATCAGACCGACGATCTCGTCGGACAACCTCTCCTCAAGATCGACGCTGACATGCGGATGCGTCGCCAGAAACGAGCTCAGCGTGTCGGGCAGAAATTCGGTGAGCGCGTTGGTGTTGGACAACACGCGCACCTGACCGGCCTGCCCGCCCGCGTAAGCGCCGAGATCCTCGCGCAGCCGCTCGGACTGCGCCAGGATCGTGCGCGCGTGCTGCAGCAGCGTGCGTCCCGCCTGCGTCGGCGTCACGCCGGCCCGTCCGCGCGTCAGCAGCGCGGCGCCGAGCGCCTCCTCCATCTGGCGGATTCGCGTACTCGCTGCGGCGAGCGCGAGATGCGCGCGTTCCGCGCCATGCGTGATGCTGCCCGCCTCAACGACATGGCGAAACAGACTGAGATCCACGAGATCGAAGCGCACCTTGGTATACCAATCCTTCGCGGTTGGCGAAGCCTGACTACGCCAATTGCCCATGGATTTGAGCATTTCTAAGGAATATTCTTCGTCAAGCGCGAAGTAAAGGACTCGCGCGAGATTGCGTCGGACAAGGACGCGGCGTCGATTGCGGCGCTTCCGGAGTTTCGTTACCAACGGCTTCCCGAGTTCCGCGCGCCCGCGAATTTTGTAACGGACAACCTCAATGGCCGACACTCGCGTTCCCGTTCAGCGGCCGCTTTCTCCGCATCTGTCGATCTACAAGCCGATGCTGACGATGATGATGTCGATCGTGCATCGTATCACCGGCGCGGCGCTCTACTTCGGCACGCTGCTGCTTGTCTGGTGGCTTGTCGCGGCGGCCTCTGGCCCCAACGCGTATGGCCGCGTGCAGTGGTTCATGAGCACCGCCATCGGCCGGCTCATCCTGTTCGGCTACACCTGGGCGCTGATCCACCACATGCTGGGCGGCATCCGGCACTTCATCTGGGATACCGGCCATGGCTTCGGGCCGAGCGAACGCGAATGGCTGGTGCGCGCCAACCTCGCCGGCTCGATCGTGCTGACGATCATTCTGTGGGTCGTCGGCTATGCGGTGATGGGAGGCGGGCAATGAGCGGCACCCAGTTCCGCACCCCGCTCG
>Ga0190272_10001329_pt1 | contig 11886 bp, 11 predicted proteins | sample Popmic504T_FD_133746 | JGI IMG/M metagenome (GOLD analysis project Ga0190272, IMG submission 133746) | Populus adjacent soil microbial communities from riparian zone of Shoshone River, Wyoming, USA - 504 T | ecosystem: Environmental > Terrestrial > Soil > Riparian zone | place: USA: Wyoming...
ATCTCCGCCGCATCCTGATCGACCAGGTAGTCGCCGCCCTTGACGGTGTCGAAGGTGTGCCACTCCCAGCTGTCCTCCTCGACGTTGGCGAGTGCGGCGGCCATGCCGCCCTGCGCCGCCCCGGTGTGGGAACGCGTCGGGTAGAGCTTCGTGATGACGGCGGTGCGGGCCTTCGGGCCCGCCTCGATCGCCGCGCGCATGCCGGCTCCGCCGGCGCCCACGATCACGACATCGAACTGGTGGTAGTGGACGCCGTCGATGACGTCGCCATCCGTGAATTCCATCTAGCTGCAGACCTCGATCATGGCGTCGGTGGTGGCATCGCCGATGCACGGGTCGAAGGTCGTGAGCACGAGGGTTCCGAGCACGAGGAGCACGATCGTCGCGCCGGCGAGTGCGACGAGGAGGAGCACGCGCAGCTTGCCGCGGGCGTAGTCGTTGGTGAGGGTCCGCATCCCGTTGGCGCCGTGGATGAGGGCGAGCCAGAGCAGAAGCGTGTCCCACACGATCCAGAACGGGTTGGCGAGCTTGCCGGCGACGAACGCGAAGTCGATCGCGCGGACTCCGTCGCCGAGGAACAGGTTCACCAGCAGGTGCCCGAAGATCAGGACGACGAGCAGGATGCCGGAGAACCGCATGTAGAGCCAGCCCCACTTCTCCCAGTTCACGCGTCGCGAGCGGGGTGCGGGGCGGCTGCGGGGAGCCTCGATCGTGGTCATCTCTACTCGCCCCCGAACACGTGCATCAGGTGCCGGGGCACGAAGCCCGCCAGCAGCAGGATCCAGAGCACGACGACGACCCAGAACAGGGCTCGCTGGTACTTGGTGCCCCAGCTGAAGAAGTCGATCGCGATGATGCGGAGGCCGTTGAGCGCGTGCAGCCCGATGGCCGCGACGAGGGCCAGCTCGCCGAGTCCCATGATCGGCGTCTTGTAGACCCCGATGACGTTCGAGTACGCGTCCGCGTCGATGCGGATCAGCGCCGTGTCCAGGATGTGCACGAGCAGGAAGAAGAAGATCGCGGTGCCCGTGATGCGGTGCAGAACCCACGACCACATGCCTTCACGGCCCCGGTAGAGCGTGCCCACCGGCCGCTTCGGGGGGCTGATCTTCACCGCTGCGGCGGCTCCCGGTTGCGAGGCCTGGCTCGACACGGTGCTCCTTACCTGACGCCGGTTACGATCGCCGCGGTGGCACGTCGGTCGAAGGTGAATCGGACCCCTTCAGTCTAGGCACGACGCGCCCCGTAGGCTTGCCGCATGGGCGCCACATCACCGCTCGACCGTTTCTACAGCGTGATCCCGGCCGGGGGCATCGGGTCCCGGCTCTGGCCGCTGTCCCGTGCGGACGCGCCGAAGTTCCTTCACGACCTCACCGGGTCGGGCGAGTCGTTGCTCCGCGCCACCTGGGAGCGACTCTCGCCGCTCTCGGGCGAGCAGCGCATCATGGTCGTCACGGGGCGGGCGCACCGCGCCGCCGTCGAGGCCCAGATCCCCGAGCTCGCCGACCAGAACATCGTGCTCGAGAGCGAGCCCAAGGAGTCGTCGGCGGCCATCGGGCTGGCCGCAGCCATCCTGGCCCGTCGCGAGCCGGATGTGATCATCGGCTCGTTCGCGGCCGATCACGTGATCATGGACCGGCCCGGTTTCGAGAAGGCGGTGCGCCAGGCGATCGCCGCGGCGGACGAGGGGTACATCGTCACGATCGGCATCGAGCCGACGGAGCCGGCCGTCGGGTTCGGGTACATCCAGCGCGGCGACCCGATCGAGATCGCCGACGCCCCCGACGCCCACATGGTGAGGTCGTTCGTCGAGAAGCCCGACCGAGTGACCGCCGAGGGCTACCTCGCCGACGACGAGCACCTCTGGAACGGCGGCATGTTCATCGCGCGAGCCGACCGCCTGCTCGATCAGATGCGCGACTCCGAGCCGGCACTCGTCGCCGGGCTCGAGGAGCTGGCGGCCGCCTGGGACGATGCGGCCGCGCGCGGCCCCGCCGTCGACCGCATCTGGCCCGGACTCCGCAAGATCGCGATCGACTACTCGGTCGCAGAGCCCGCCGCCGCCGCGGGGCGCCTCGTCGTCATCCCCGGTGAATTCGACTGGGACGACGTCGGAGACTTCTCCTCGATCGCGAAGCTGCAATCGGGCGGGCGCAAGGCCGATCTCGTCATCCTGGGCGAGAACGCCCGGGTGCTCGCCGATGCATCGACCGGCATCGTGATCAGCCAGACCGACCGGATCATCTCGCTCGTCGGCGTGCAGGACATCGTGGTCGTCGACACCCCGGATGCGCTGCTCGTGACGACGAAGGCGAATGCGCAGCGGGTCAAGAGCGTCGTCGACGCCCTGAAATTGAGCGGACGCTCCGAGGTTCTGTAGCCGCAGGCGCCGCAGGGCCTGAATGCAACATTTCCGAATCATTTCCGGGGCACGGCTCGTTTGTAACTCTTGTGCGACGGACATCGATCGAAGTTCGGAGCCACGCGTAACTTTGGGTAACGTTGTGCCAATTCGCGCGGCATCCTGCCGTCGTGTGATCTTGGAGGACACAGTGACATTCACTACTCGCAAGACCGCTCTTGTCGGTCTCGCAACGATCGGTGCGAGCGTGCTCTTGCTCGCCGGTTGTGCCGCACCCCCGCCCGAGGACCCGGAGGGCCCGTCGTCGGACTACCTGCCCTGCATGGTGTCTGACTCGGGTGGATTCGACGACAAGTCGTTCAACCAGCTCGGCTACGAGGGCCTCGAGGCCGCTGCGGCGGAGGCCGGGACCGAGTTCCAGGCCGTCGAGTCCGAGAGCGACGCCGACTACGCGCCGAACATCCAGAGCCTGATCGATGCCGACTGCGACATCATCGTGACCGTCGGCTTCGCGCTGTCGGCTGCGACCGTCGAGGCCGCGATCGCCAACCCGGATGTCAACTTCGCGATCGTCGACGACGCTGCGGACAACGACTTCGATGGCACCACGGACGCCCCGAACATCAAGCCGATCCTCTTCGACACGGCCCAGGCCGCGTTCCTCGCCGGCTATGCCGCCGCGGACTACACGAAGACCGGTGTTCTCGGCACCTTCGCGGGTATCGCCTTCCCGACCGTCACGATCTTCATGGACGGCTTCTACCAGGGCATGGTGTACCACAACGAGCAGAAGGGCACCGACGTCACGCTGGTCGGATACGACCCGGCCAACGTCGACGCGACGCTCGCCACGGGTGGATTCACCGCTGACGACAACGCCAAGGCCGTTGCGAAGAGCGTCCTCGACCAGGGTGCCGACGTGCTCCTGCCGGTCGGTGGCCCGATCTTCCAGAGCGGTGGCGCTGCCATCGAGGAGAACGGTGGCGACATCGTGCTGCTCGGCTGCGACGCCGACGTGTTCGAGACCTTCCCGACGTACGGCGCGCTGTACTTCACGTCCATCCTCAAGGACATGAAGACGGCCGTCAGCGACGTCGTCGTGGGAGCCGCCGCAGGCGACTTCGACGCGACTCCGTACATCGGAACCCTCGAGAACAACGGAGTCGGCATCGCGCCGTTCCACGACTACGAGGACAAGGTCGCTGCAACGCTGCAGGGAGAGCTCGACGAGATCAAGGCGTCGATCATCTCGGGTGACATCACCGTCACCTCGTACCTGAACAGCTAGTCAGCTCCACACCACGCTCGGGGAGACCGGTTCGCCGGTCTCCCCGATGCGTCTCTCCCGCCTGTTTCGCCAACGGAGCGGGAATGAAAGGATGGCGAGCAATGAAGCTCGAACTGCGGGGAATCACCAAGCGATTCGGTGACCTGGTCGCCAACGACGGAATCGATCTGGTCGTCGAGCCCGGCGAGATCCACTCCCTCCTCGGAGAGAACGGCGCCGGCAAGTCCACGCTGATGAACGTCCTGTACGGCCTGTACCACGCCGAGGAGGGCGAGATCCTCCTCGATGACGTGCCTCAGAAATTCGCCGGGCCCGGAGACGCCATGAAGGCCGGCATCGGCATGGTCCACCAGCACTTCATGCTCATCCCGGTGTTCTCGGTGGCCGAGAACCTCATGCTCGGCAACGAGCCGACCGGGCCCCTCGGCATCCTGGATCTCGACTCGGCGCGCAAGCGCGTCCGCGAGATCTCGGCGCGTTTCGGGTTCGACGTGGACCCCGACGCGCTCATCGAAGACCTGCCCGTCGGCGTGCAGCAGCGCGTCGAGATCATCAAGGCCCTCGCGCGCGACGCGCAGATCCTCGTCTTCGACGAGCCGACCGCGGTGCTGACCCCTCAGGAGACCGACGAGTTCATGGCGATCATGCGCCAGCTCCGCGACGAGGGCATCGCGATCGTCTTCATCACCCACAAACTGCGCGAGGTCCGCGAGGTCGCGGACAAGATCACCGTCATCCGCCTCGGCAAGGTCGTCGGGCAGGCGAAGCCGTCGGCGAGCAACTCCGAGCTGGCGTCGATGATGGTCGGCCGCGACGTCGAGCTGACCGTCGAGAAGTCGCCGGCCAAGCCTGGCGAGGTCGCCCTCAAGGTCACCGATCTGAGCGTCCGCAGCCAGAACGGGCTTCCGGTGCTCAACGGCGTCAGCTTCGACGTGCGGGCCGGCGAGATCCTCGCGATCGCCGGAGTGCAGGGCAACGGCCAGACGGAGCTCACCGAGGCGCTGCTGGGAATCCAGCCGCGCGTGACCGGATCGATCACGCTCGATGGCAAGCCGCTGCTCGGCCGCTCGGTGCGCAAGGTCCTGGATGCCGGGGTCGGCTTCGTGCCGGAGGACCGCACCGAGGACGGACTGATCGCCGGATTCACGATCGCCGAGAACCTCATGCTCGACCGGTCGGAAGGCGAGCCGTTCGTCAAGTGGGGCGCTCTTCAGCTGAACGATCTGGCGGAGTTCGCGACCAAGAAGCTCAAGGAGTACGACATCCGGGCCCAGGGGATCGCCTCCCATGCCGGGACGCTCTCGGGCGGCAACCAGCAGAAGGTCGTCCTCGCTCGCGAGCTGAGCCGCGACCTGCGCGTGCTGGTCGCGTCGCAGCCCACGAGAGGGCTCGACGTCGGGTCGATCGAGTTCGTGCACTCGCAGATCGTCGCGACGCGCGACGCCGGCATCCCGGTGATCGTGGTGTCCACCGAGCTCGACGAGGTCTACGCCCTCGCCGACCGCATCGCTGTCATGTATCACGGAGGCATCATCGGCATCGTCCCGCCGACGACATCCCGAAAGGTCCTCGGCCAGATGATGGCGGGCGAACTCCCGGCCGGAACGGAGCTCGCCGCGTGAACGCCGATCAGATCCCCCCGCAGGACCAGAAGTCCAAGGCGAAGAAGGAGCCCCTCGAGCCGGGGCAGGTGCCGGCGCAGCAGCAGACGGAGCAGCCCTCGCGCTGGGTCCTCGCCCTGAAGGAGATCGCCGGCGGCAACGCCGTGATCTCGGTGCTGGCGGTCTTCGTCGCTCTCGTCGTCGGCGCTGTCTTCATCGCGATCTTCAACGAGCAGGTGCAGGAGAAGGCGGGGTACTTCTTCTCCCGGCCGGGCGACACTCTCGGCACCGCCTGGCACGTGATCGTCCAGGCCTACTCGGCGCTCTTCTCGGGCGGTGTCTTCGGAAATGACGGCGACCTCATCGAGCGGCTCGCCCCGTTCAGCGAGGCGCTGTTCAACGCGACGTCGCTGATCGCGTCCGGCCTCGCGGTCGCCCTGGCGTTCCGGGTCGGCCTGTTCAACATCGGTGCCCGCGGCCAGATCATCGTCGCGGTGATCTTCTCCGGGTTCCTCTCGTTCCACCTGCCGCTGCCCGGCCCGCTCGCCCTCGTCGGCGCGATCGTCGTCGGCGTCATCGGCGGCGCACTCTGGGGCGGCATCGTCGGCATCCTGCGGGCCCGCACCGGCGCGCACGAGGTCATCACGACGATCATGCTGAACTACGTCGCGCTCAACCTGCTGATCTTCCTGCTCAAGACCCCGGCGCTCCAGCAGGCCGGTCAGGTGAACCCGAAGTCGCCGCCGATCCCGGTCGACGCGCGCATCCCTACGCTGTTCCCCGGCCTCGGCTGGCAGGTCGACGTCGGCTTCCTCATCGTGGTTGCCGTCACCTTCGGCGTCTGGTGGCTGCTCAACCGTTCGGCGCTCGGATTCCAGTTCCGCGCCGTCGGTGAGAACCCGCACGCCGCGCGTACCGCCGGCATCGACGTGAAGAACGTGTACCTCTACGCCATGCTCATCTCCGGCGGCCTGGCCGGCCTGGCCGGGGTGCTCTTCCTGCACAGCCCGACCCAGGCGGGCAACGGGCTCTCGCCGACCTTCGACGCGGCGCGCCTCGGATTCGACGCGATCACCGTCGCCCTGCTCGGACGGTCGAGACCGCTCGGCGTGTTCCTCGCCGGGCTGCTGTTCGGCGCCCTGCGCGCGGGCAGCTTCGACATGCGCATCTTCGTCTCCATCGACCTGGTGGGCGTGATCCAGTCGGTCATCGTGCTGCTGATCGCCGCGCCGCCGCTGGTCCGCATGCTCTTCCGCCTGCCGACCCCCACCGGATTCAGATGGCGGATCAACCGGAAGGCGGTGGTGACCAAATGACCACCGTCGACGAAGTGCACGCGACCCTGTCGCCGGTCACGGGCGACCGGACCCTGAGCCGCGCCGCCATCTGGAAGACGCCGGTCGCGCTGGGCATCGTGACCCTGCTGCTCTCGGTGCTGTTCCTCGCGTTCGCGCGTCAGGGCATCAGCCCGTTCGTACTGGCGACGGCCACGGACTTCTTCGCGCTCCCCAAGCTCGAGATCCCCGCGACGGCCGCCGGGATCGTGTTCGTCGCCGTGCTGGTGCTGACGACGGCGGGCTCGGTGTTCTACGCACTCCGCCGTCGCTCGACCCCGTTGTGGCTGATCATCGTGTTCGCGGTCCTCGCGCTGGCCGGCTTCCTGGTCTGGGCTGCGGCCGGCGCCCGCGTCGGCATCATCGTGCCGAGCCTCTTGGTCGGATCGGTGAGCCTGGCGACCCCGCTGATCTTCGGCGCGCTCGGCGGCGTGCTCTCGGAGCGTGCCGGTGTGGTCAACATCGCGATCGAGGGTCAGCTGCTCGGCGGCGCGTTCGTGTCGGCCATGGTCGCATCGTCGCTCTCGATCCCGCTCGCGACGGCCTTCGGCGAACCCGACAACAAGGGCACCGGTGGACTGATCGCCTCGCTGATCGCGATCATCCCCGCTGCGCTCGCGGGCGTCGGGGTCTCGACGCTGCTTGCGGTGTTCGGGATCAAGTACATCGTCGACCAGGTCATCGTCGGCGTCGTGCTCAACGTGCTCGTGGTCGGGCTCACAGACTTCCTCTACAGCGAGCTGCTCGCACCGAACGCGGCCGTGCTCAACAGCCCGCCCATCATGGAACGCGTGCCGATCCCGCTGCTCAGCCAGATCCCGGTCGTCGGTCCGGCGCTCTTCAACGGCACGCCCATCACCTACCTGATGTACCTCGCGGTCCCCGCGGTCTGGTTCGCGCTCTACAAGACCCGCTGGGGTCTTCGGGTGCGTGCGGTCGGCGAGCACCCGAAGGCGGCCGACACGGTCGGCATCAATGTCAACCGCCGCCGCTTCACGACGGTGCTCATCGCCGGCGCTGTTGCGGGCGCAGGTGGCGCGTTCTTCACGCTCGGCTCCAGTGGAGGCTTCACGAAGGAGGTCACGGCGGGTGCCGGCTTCATCGCCCTCGCCGCGGTCATCTTCGGCCGGTGGGATCCGATCCGCGCAACGCTCGCCGCCCTGCTCTTCGGGTTCGCGACCAACCTCCAGTACGTGCTCAGCTCGATCGGCTCGCCGGTCCCCGGCGAGATCATGCGGATGGTGCCGTACATCGCGACGGTGCTCGCCGTGGCCGGGCTCGTCGGGCAATCGCGGGCACCCGCGGCCGACGGCAAGCCGTACATCAAGTAGGTCGAACGCTAGTAGGAGAACCATGCCCACCGAGATCGACTGGGATGCTCTGCGTGCCGTTGCACGCGAGGCGCTCACCCACGCCTACGTCCCGTACTCGAACTTCCCGGTCGGAGTCGCGGCGCTCGTCGACGACGGCCGCATGCTCTCCGGCGCCAACGTCGAGAACGCGTCCTACGGCCTGACGTTGTGCGCCGAGTGCTCTCTCGTGTCGTCGCTGCACATGACCGGGGGCGGCAAGCTCGTCGCGTTCACTTGCGTCGACGGTCACGGCAACGCGCTCATGCCCTGCGGCCGCTGCCGTCAGCTGCTCTTCGAGCACTCGGCCGACGGGATGCTGCTCGAGACCGTGTCGGGCATCAAGACGATCGACGAGGTGATCCCCGACGCGTTCGGGCCCCGCACGCTGACCGAGTACAAGGCGGCCGACGCGTGAGCGTCGAGTCGTTCGACGCGGTCGACCTGATCCGCACCAAGCGCGACGGCGGCGCTCTCTCCACGGCCCAGATCGACTGGCTCATCGACGCGTACACCCGCGGGTATGTGGGCGACGAGCAGATGGCCGCGATGACGATGGCGATCTTCATCCGGGGCATGGAACCCGACGAGATCCGCGACCTGACGAAGGCCATGATCGCCTCCGGCGAGACGCTCGACTTCTCTGGGCTGAAGAAGCGCACGACCGACAAGCACTCGACCGGCGGCGTCGGCGACAAGATCACACTGCCGCTCGCGCCGCTCGTCGCGTCGTTCGGGGTCGCGGTGCCGCAGCTCTCCGGCCGCGGGCTCGGCCACACCGGGGGGACGCTCGACAAGCTCGAGTCGATCCCCGGCTGGCGGGCCAAGCTCTCCAACGAGGAGTTCATGACCCAGCTGGATGAGGTGGGCGCCGTGATCTGCGCGGCCGGCTCCGGCCTGGCTCCCGCCGACGGCAAGCTGTACGCGCTCCGGGACATCACCGGGACGGTCGAGGCCATCCCGCTGATCGCGTCGTCGATCATGTCGAAGAAGATCGCCGAGGGCACCGCTGCGCTGGTGCTGGACGTGAAGTTCGGGTCGGGCGCGTTCATGCAGGACCCTGCGCGGTCGCGCGAGCTCGCGGAGACCATGGTGCGGCTCGGCAATGACGCGGGCGTCGCGACCCGCGCGCTGCTCACGAACATGAACGTGCCGCTCGGTCTCGCGATCGGAAACGCGAACGAGGTACGCGAATCGGTCGAGGTGCTCGCCGGAGGCGGCCCGGCCGACGTCGTCGAGCTGACCGTCGCCCTCGCCCGGGAGATGCTCGACCTGGCCGGCGTGACCGACGCCGACGTCGAGGCCGCCCTGAAGGACGGGCGCGCCATGGACACCTGGCGCGCGATGATCTCCGCCCAGGGCGGGGACCCGGATGCTGCGCTGCCGGCCCCGAAGGAGACGCAGGTCGTCACGGCGGACCGCGACGGCATCCTGGTCAAGCAGGAAGCGCTGCCGTTCGGGATCGCGGCCTGGCGCCTGGGCGCCGGACGGGCGCGCAAGGAGGATCCGGTGCACCACGCCGCAGGCATCGACCTGCACGTCAAGCCGGGGCAGGCCGTGAAGAGGGGCGACCCGCTCTTCACCCTCGGCACGGACGAGCCGGAGCGCTTCGAGCGCGCGCTCGAGTCGCTCGAAGGCGCCTACGCGATCGGCGCCGAGGGCGATCCCGTCGAGGACGGCGGCCCGCTCATCACCGACCGCATCGGCTAGCCGCGATACCAGTCGATGACGCGCAGGGCGCGGAGGGTGTTCCACCGGCTCGGGGCGCCCACCTCCTCCATCGCGTACCGCACGCGCTCGCTGCTCACCGCATCCCGAGGCCACGTCCCGTCCTCGCTGCGACGACTCTCGACCAGCGCGATCGCGTCGGCGGCTCGTTCGTCGGGGGCGACGCCCGCCACGCGGAGGTGGTCGAGACCGCGGAGCACGTCGTAGTGCCAGCTGTACGGGTAGGCGAAGAGCGACCACTCCGCGTTGATCTGCTCGCCGGTACGCAGCGACCGGAACATGCCCCGGTCGAGCAGGTAGCTCTGAGCGCGCTGAAGTGCCGTGCCGATTCCCGCCGGAGCGACGCCCGCGCGGTCGGCCGCGAGCAGCCCCTCCATCACGCAGATCGTGCCGTGGAACGATGACCGGGTGCTCACCGGGGCGTCGCAGTTCCAGCCGCCGTCGTCGAGCTGCTCGCTGAGCAGGAGGTCGACCAGGTCGGCGTCGGCCTCGCCGAGTGCGGCGCCCGTCCTGAGCACCATCCCGTTGGTGCACGGTTCGATCTCGCCGGCGAAGTAGGGCGTGTCGCCCAGACCCTCCTCGTCCCAGCGGACGCCGTCGCGCAGTCGCTCGACGACCTCGCGCACGCGCGGTTCCGCCGGGTCGACGCCGAGGTCGGCGAGCAGCCATGCGGTGTACATCGTGTCGCGCCAGGTGCCCTGCCAGGTGACCCAGCCGGGGCCGTCGTCTCCCCAGCGCCCGTCGGCGCCCTGCGCGCCGAGCAGGTCGGACGCCCAGCCCTCGGTGGTCATGCGCTTTCGCTCGGCTGCCACGGCATCCGGAGTCGCGTCGGTCAGATCGCGCATGGCCTGCCAGCGGATCGCCGGATCGGCGTCGTCGGCGAGCAGCCAGGGAATGATGTCCATTCTGTGAGAGTACGTACTTCTGCAGCCTCGCTGGTGCCAGTTCGGCCGATCTACGTACTCTCGCGTTGGGACAGGATGCGGCCCAAGCGCGAGATGAGATGACCAGGATCGCGATAGTCGGCTGCAGAGGCGCGGATCACGATCCAGCGGTGCTCCTGAAGGTTCGCGAAGCGTTCCAGATCCTTGTGCCATTGGTCTCGATCCGTGCGGTGGTGGTCGCCTTCGTATTCGACGGCGAGCATGTGGTCCGGCCAGCTCATGTCGGGCTGGGCGAGAAACCTGCCGCGCGCGTCGGTGATGCGAGCGTTGACGGCCGGGTGGGGCAGGCCGGCTTGGATCATCGCTACGCGCAGTTCGGACTCGGGTGCCGAGTCGGAGCGTTCACTCAGGAGAGCGATTGCGAGGCGCAGCATTCGCAGGCCGCGCCTTCCCGGATACCGTGTCACGGCGGAGGCGAGAGCGCTTCGACTGGTGAGTGGATGCTTCCGCCAGATGGCAAAGTCGCCTGCGGCCACCAGCTCGGGCAGGGCGAGGCCGCTCGCGGCGAGATCGCACCAGGTTCGCTCGACGGTTGTCACGCGGGTTCCTGCTCTCGTGGTGACATCCGAGTCGCGAATCGCTACGTGGTGGGCCCGGATACCGGCTGCATCGACCCGCCGGTCACCGGTTCGGACGCCGACGTGGATCGAACCGTCCGACCCACGGCGAGGGAGCGGCATGCCCCAGATGACGGCGGCGGTCAATCCGAACAGGAATGCCCGGTCCGGGAGCCTGGGCGTGAACGCCAGGGCGGATTCAAGCGCGGTCGCAGGCCCGGTCTTCGTTCGGACGCCCCAATGCGGCCGAGCGTACGCTGAGCCCCGCAATCGTCCGACGGAGATTCCGGCTGCGATCCCCTCACTGACCCGAAATGCATCCTCCCCGCCGTCCACGCTCGCGACGGTACGGACTTCGGTCCCATAAGCCGCAGACGGCCTCCCGAACTGCGTACTTTCGCGACCATGGCGGGGGTTGGGAGGGTCAGAGCTCGGGGTCCCCGATTCGTTCGAGTGCGTCCACGACGAGCGCCCAGAAGCGGGTGTGGTCGAGGTCGAAGGCCACCTGGGTTGTGACCTCGGGGCCGGCCGGTGCACGCTGGTCGACCACCGTCATCCCGAGTGTGTGCTCGCCGGTCAGCTCGATCTGGATCGGCGCTCGCACGGTGTGCATGAGCGTCGGGTCGATGACGTAGGCGACGGCGCACGGGTCGTGAACGGGCGGGTGGTCGAATCCCGGTGCGTCCTTGTAGCTTTGGGCGAAGAACTCCATGAGTTCGCCGA
>Ga0190272_10001330_pt1 | contig 11882 bp, 14 predicted proteins | sample Popmic504T_FD_133746 | JGI IMG/M metagenome (GOLD analysis project Ga0190272, IMG submission 133746) | Populus adjacent soil microbial communities from riparian zone of Shoshone River, Wyoming, USA - 504 T | ecosystem: Environmental > Terrestrial > Soil > Riparian zone | place: USA: Wyoming...
GCCGGCTCGTTCCAGTCCAGCGCGCACCACTCGAGCCGGGCGTTGCCGCGCTCGACGGCCAGGCCCGCCAGGTGCTCCATCACGCGCCGCCCGATCCCGCCGCGCCGGTGCTCGGGCCGCACTCGAACAGCGAGCGGCGCAGCGTCTCGGCGTCGCCCCGGACCTCGTCGCGCAGCTTCTCGTACTCGGCCAGCTCGCAGATCAGCCCGAACAGCAGCTCCGCGTCGCCGGCGGTGGCGGGGCGGATCCGGACGTCCTCTGCGGGGGCCACCTAGCCAGCTTCGACAACGGCCACCGGCCGCCCTGCTTAGGGTTGGCGCCTTGCCAGCCCGCGCTCCGAGCTACTACGCCGTCGCCGGCATCCCGCTCGACCGGGAGATGGATCGGCTGCGGGCGCTGCCGGTCTTCGCCGGCGGCTCGCTCTCGGCCCGCCCGGAGCTCAAGGTCCGCCGCGCCCGACGCCGTCCCAGTCGCCTCGGCTTCGCCGTCCCCACCCAGTTCCGCCTCTCGGTCACCGCCTACCCCGGGATCCGCCCCGGCGACGTGCTGGAGACCCTGCTCCACGAGCTGGCCCACCTCCACGTCGGCCGCGCCGCCGAAGCCCACGCCTGGCACGGCCCCACCTTCAGGCGCATTCTGGCCCGCGCCATGCACGAGGCCTACGGCATCGCCATCCCACCACCCCGCAGCACCCGCCACGGCATCTACGCCGCGGCGATCGAGGGTGCCAGAGCCGACGCCCGGACTTGAACCGGGGACCCCTTCATTACGAATGAAGTGCTCTACCAACTGAGCTACGCCGGCGGGTCGGGTCATTCTAGGAAAGCAGCGGGGAGGGCCCCGGTTCCGTCGCGCCTGGGCTCGATGATCCAGGCATGGCGAAGACCAGGGAGGCGCGGCGGCGGGAGGGGAACGAGATCGAGTTCTCGCGGATCGTCGCCTTCAGCGACGGGGTCTTCGCGATCGCGATCACGCTGCTGGTGCTCAGCCTCAACGTGCCCGACTACCTGCACGGGAAGGACCTCTCCTCGACGCTCTGGGATCAGCGGCACGACCTCCTCGCCTATGGGCTCAGCTTCGCCGTGATCGGGCGCTTTCTGGGTCGTCCACCACCGCTTCTTCGGCGATGTGGTCGGCTTCGACAGCCGCCTGCTCGGCCTCAACATCTTTTACCTGGCCTGGATCGTGCTGATTCCCTTCAGCAGCGAGGTGCTCGGCGACTATGGGAGCGAGTCGGCGGCGATCGTCCTCTACGCGGTCAACCTGGCGATGGTCGCCCTGGTCGGGGCGGCGATGGCGGCCGATGCCCGCCGCTCCGGCCTCGCCACGACCTCGCCCGAGCAGGCGCGCGAGTTCACGATCCGCTCGCTCTTCATCGCCGCCGTCTTCATCGCCTCGATCCCGCTCGCCTTCGTCGCCCCCGACTACGCCGCGCTGCTCTGGCTCGCCCTCTTCCTCGACCCGTCCAGCCGCCTGGCCCGGCGTTCCTAACCCCGAACTGCATCAACTTCTACACCCGGGAGGATGAGAAGTTGATGCAGTTCGGGGGGCGGGGGGTCAGTCGCGTTGGGCGACGAAGGCGATCGAGCGGCCCGGCTGGGCGCAGCTGACCGAGACGCCTCGATCCGTCCTGGTCGCCAGGCAGCGGTAGGAGCGGACCGAGCAGGAGCCGCGCGATGCGGTGCCGATCAGGCCGCAGCCTTCGGCCCGCTGCCAGCCGAACATCACCTTGCGGCCCGCGCCGCAGGAGACGCCGGTCACCCGCAGCGCCTCCGCATCGACCGCGTGGGTATCGCAGCCGCGCGCCGAGGCTCCGGCGGGGGCCGCATCGCCGCTGGCCCGCGGCGGCGTTCCCCGCTCGGGGCCGCCGTAGCCGTCCCGGGCCGGCGGCTGGGTGCCGTCGGAGTCCCCGTCCGAGGAGCCGCAGCCGGCCAGCAGGGCGGCGGCAACGACGGCGATCGCTAGCGGGGCGGCGAGCCTCATCGCCGCCTAACCTACCCGCCCGCGGTCTCCTCGACGCGCTCGGCGGCGCCGGGTTGGAGGTGCGCGCAGACCGGGCACTCGGGCTCGGGCACGACCTCCTCCCGCTGCATCTCCATCGTCCGCAGATCGTAGTTATGGGCGGCGCCCAGCGTCGCCGGCTCTGCCAGTCCGGTCAGCAGGTGCATCACCTCCATCCCGACCTGGCCGCCGATCAGCCCGCAGGCCGCCCCCAGAGTCGCCGCTTCGGCGCCGTCGCTCGGCGATTCCGCCGCCGTAGCGAAGAGGGGATAGTCGCGGTGCCAGGCAATCTCCTGGCAGGAGTAGCAGCCGGTCCGGCCCGGCACGTAGAACGGCCCGACCCGGGCGATCTGCGAGAAGTGGCTCATCGAGATGTAGGGGATGCCGGCCTCGAAGCAGGCCGCGTTGCACCAGCGCTCGAACTCGAAGGCGGGCCAGTCGGCGGTGTCGACGACCACGTCGGCGCCGGCGATGAAGTCGGCCAACTCGACCTCGCTGCCCAGCCGTCGCGCCGTCGCCGTCACCTTCATCGCCGGGTTGAAGGCGCGCAGCCGGGCGGCGGCCGCCTCGGCCTTGAGCAGGCCGATGTCGGCCTCGGTGTAGAGGATCTGGCGGTTGAGGTTGCTGGCCTCGACCCGGTCGCCGTCGACCAGCCACATCTCGCCGACTCCACAGCAGGCCAGGGCCCAGGCCGAGTAGCCACCCAGCCCGCCGACGCCGAGCACGGCCACCCGCGACTCTCGCAGCCGCGCCTGGCACTCGGACGGTGTCGGGCCGGCGCCGCGGACGTCGCTGAAGTAGCGCAGTTGGCGGTCGAACCGCTCGCGCTCAAGGGCGGGGATCAGGTCGTCGTCGGCGGCGTCCTCGACCACCTCCAGCTCGTCGAGCTGGGCGATCGTCTCGTTGACTTCCCGCGTCCCGAACCGCTCCTCCAGCTCCGGCAGCGGGTGGTTGCCATCGAGCGCCCGCAGCAGCGCCCGCTGCTCCTCGGTCGGCGTCTCGACCACCACGTCGCCATCCCCGGTCGGCCGCACCAGGTGCAGGTCGCCTCCCGGGGCAGTGAAGGTTTCCATGGTTCGCTTGATCCTCGGTCTCAGCACATTGCTTAAGACCAATTAAACGATCTAAACGGTTCCGATAATGGAGCCGATTTGCAGAATGAGGCGGCTAGGAGGTCAGCTCGCGTGCCCGCGCGAAGATCGCGTCGATCATCGGCACCGTCAGCCTGCCCGTGAAGGTGTTCTGCTGACTCGGGTGGTAGCAGCCCAGCAGCCGCCAGCGGCCCAGATCCGCCTCGGCGCCGTGGCCGAACTTCGGTCGGGGGCGGGGGACCTCGACGCCGAGCGCCCGCGCCGCCCGCAGGGCCCCGTCCCAGCCGAAGGCACCGAGCGCGACGATCGCCCGGCAGTCCCCGAGCAGCTCCAGCTCGCGCTCTAGATAAGGGAGGCAGTTATCGCGCTCCTCGGTTGTCGGCTTGTTGGCGGGCGGGGCGCAGCGGACCGTCGCGGTCACGTAGGCGTCGTCGAGCCGCAGCGGATCGCCGCGGCGCTCGGACTCGGCCCGGTTGGCGTAGCCGGCCCGGTGCAGGGCCGCGTAGAGCCACTCGCCGGAGCGGTCGCCGGTGAACATCCGGCCGGTGCGGTTGGCGCCGTGCGCGGCCGGCGCCAGGCCGACGATCGCCAGCCGCGCCGCCGGGTCGCCGAACCCGTCCAGAGGCCGCGCCCAGTAGTCCTCGCCGCGGTAGCGCCGCGGCGGGTCGGCGGCGCAGGCCTCGCGCCAGGCGACCAGCCGCGGGCAGCGCCGGCAGGCGTGGATCTCCGCCGCCAGCGTCGCCAGCGCCTTCTCGCGGGCAGACTTCATAGGCTTCACCGCCTCTCCATGGTCCGGAACCGAATCACGCGAGCCGGCGCCGTGCTCGCAGCCACGATCCTCCTTGCCGGCTGCGGTGGCGGGGACGACGGCCCCGCGGCCGGCGATGCCGCCACCGCCAAGGCCGCCGACGCCGAGATCCTCAACGGGGTCCTCTCTCGCCAACTCGCCGCCGTCGACGCCTACGAGATCACGATCCCGCAACTCGTCGGCCCTGCCCGCGAGATCGCCCGCCGTTTCCGTGCCCAGGAACAGGAACACGCCGTCGCGATCGTCAAGGCGCTGCGCGGCCTCGGCGCCTCCTCCGAACCGGACCCCGAGCCGGTCGAGGCCGCCGACCGGCGCACCCCCGCCGACCACCTCTCCTTCCTCTACGAGCTCGAAGGCTCGACGATCGACTACGAGCTGAACGCGATCTCGGAGCTGACCAACACCTGGCCGCGGGCCCTGATCGGCTCGATGGTCGCCAACCAAGCCCAGCACCGGCTCACCCTCCGCGAACTGCTCGGCGCCACCGGCTCCGAGGCGATCCCGGAGGCCTTCGAAGACGGCACCGAGCCGCCACCCGGCTCATGACGGCCCCCCTCTACGCGATCGGCCGGTTCTGCTCGCGCCACCACTGGCCGGTGATCGCGATCTGGCTGCTCGCCGCCGTGGCGCTGGTCGCGGTCAGCGCCGCCGCCGGCAGCAAGACCAGCGAAAACCTCACCCTGCCGGGGACCGGCTCGACCAAGGCGACCGAACTGCTGGAAGAGAGCCTGCCGGAACAGGCCTACGGCTCCAACCCGATGGTCTTCGAAGCGCCCCAGGGCAAGCTCAGCCAGTCCGCCTACAGCGCCGCGATCGCCGAAACTTCGCAGCGGCTCGAACGGCTCGGCGAGGTCAACTCCGCCGTCGACCCGCTCAGCCCGCAGGCCGAGAAGCAGGGCCTGGTCAGCGAAGACGGCAAGATCGCCTACATCCCGGTCGTGCTCGGGGTCAGCCCCGGCGAACTGACCGAGGAGAAGGCGCAGACCGTGCTCGACGCCGGCGAGCCCGCCGAAGCGGCCGGGCTGAAGGTCTCGGTCGGCGGCTACGTCGGCCAGCAGCTCTCCAAACCGGCGACCGAGCAGAGCGAGGCGATCGGGATCGCGGCCGCGATCGTGATCCTGCTCTTCGCCTTCGGCACCGCGACGGCGATGCTGATGCCGATCCTCTCCGCGGTCCTCGGCCTCGCCGTCGCGCTCTCGATCATCCGCCTGCTCGAGCACGTGATCGAAGTGCCGGGCGTCTCGCTGACCCTGGCGACGATGATCGGGCTCGGGGTCGGGATCGACTACGCGCTCTTCATCGTCACCCGCCACAAACTCCAGCTCAAGGACGGGATGGAGGTGCGCGAGTCGATCGCCCGCAGCACCGCGACGGCGGGCGGCGCCGTCGTCTTCGCCGGCTTCACGGTGGTGATCGCGCTCTGCTCGCTCGCCTTCGCCGGCATCCCGCTGGTCTCCACGCTCGGCTTCACCGCCGCGATCGCGGTCGTCGTCGCCGTCCTCGCCGCGACCACGCTGCTGCCGGCGATGCTGGGTGCGCTCGGGCCGCGGATCGACTCGCTGCGGGTCCACCTCGGCAAGACCCACCCCGACGACAAGCAGCCGCACGGCTGGCGGCGCTGGGCCGAGGGGGTCTCGGTCCGTCCCTGGCGCTCGGCGATCGCCGCCCTCGCGGTGCTGGTCGTCCTTGCCCTGCCGGTCACGCAGTTGGAGCTGGGTCAGAACGACATCGGTGCGCTGCCCAAGGACACCACCTCGCGCCAGGCCTACGACTCGCTCAACGAGGGCTTCGGCCCCGGCCTGATCGGGCCGCTCCTGATCGCCTCCGAATTCGACTCGCCAGGCGACGCCAAGGCTGGGCTGCCACCGCTGCAGAAAGCCGTCGCCGCCACCCCCGACGTCGCCGCGGTCGGCGAGCCGACCCTCGACGAAGCGGGCACGGCCGCGGTCTTCACCGTGATCTCGAAATCGGCCCCCTGGGACAACTCGACCGTCGACCTGGTCGAAGAACTGCGCGAGACCGTCGTCCCGAAGGCGATGAAGGGGGCGCACGGCAGCGCCTACGTCGGCGGCCAGACCGCCGGCTACATCGACCTTGCCACCCAGATCAGCGACAAGCTGCCGCTGATGATCGCGATCGTCGTCGCGCTCAGCTTCTTCGTCCTCTTGCTCGCCTTCCGCTCATTGTTAGTTCCGCTGAAGGCGGCGGCGATGAACCTGATCTCGGTCGCCGCCGCCTACGGCATCGTCACCGCGGTCTTCCAGCTCGGCTGGGGTGTTTCCCTGATCGGACTCGACGAAGCGATCCCCATCGTCAGCTTCGTGCCGCTGCTCATGTTCGCGATCCTCTTCGGGCTCTCGATGGACTACGAGGTCTTCCTGCTGACCCAGATGAACGAGCACTACAAGCAGAGTGGCGACGAGCGCAAGGCGGTGGTCGAAGGGCTCGCCAACACCGGCCGCGTGATCACCTCGGCGGCGGCGATCATGGTCTGCGTCTTCACCAGCTTCGTCCTCAACGGCGATCCGGTGGTGAAGGAGTTCGGGGTCGGGTTAGCCGTGGCGATCGCGATCGACTCGACCCTGGTTCGCTGCCTGCTGGTCCCGGCGGTGATGGTCCTGCTCGGCAAGTGGGCCTGGTGGCTGCCGCGCTGGATGGACCGCCTCATTCCCCACGTCAGCATCGAGGGCGAGGAGTTCTTCGCCAAGCGCGACGCCGCCGCCAGCGCCGCCGACGGGCCGAAAACGTCCACATAAGGGACGGAATCGGCCCATCGGCGGCGGGGGTAGGCTGGCGAGGCGATGTTTCCGCTGAATCTGCCCAACGCGCTGACGTTGCTGCGGATCCTGGCCGTCCCGGTCGTGGTCGTCGCCCTGCTGGGGGAGACCCCGAACGGGGACGCCTTCGCCGCCGCAGTCTTCGCCCTGGCGGCGCTGACCGACGGCCTCGACGGCTACTTCGCCCGCTCCCGCGACGCCGTCACCACCTTCGGCAAGCTGATGGACCCACTTGCCGACAAGCTGTTGATCACCGGCGCCCTGGTCTCCCTGGTCTCGCTGAACCGGCTCGCGGCCTGGGTGGCGATGGTGATCATCGGCCGCGAGATCGCCGTCACCATCCTCCGCACGATCGCCGCCGAGCGCGGCCTGGTGATCTCCGCGAGTTGGCTCGGCAAGCTCAAGACGGTCCTGCAGATCGCCGCCGTGATCGCTCTGATCGTCGCCGACCCGGCGCCGCTCGGCGTCGACCTGCTGGTCTACGCGGCCCTGATCGTCACCGTGGTCAGCGGCGCCGACTACTTCTTCGGCCTGCGCCGCCGCATCGAGGAAGAGCAGAAGTCGCGGGCAGCCGCCAAGGCCGCCGAGCCGGGCTAGTTCCTACTAGGCGGCCGGGGACTCCAGCCAGTCGCGCATCGTGGTGTGGCGGGAGCAGTGCTCGCCGCTGGCCAGCTCCGCGCGCAGATCGCCAAGGGTGCCGTAGCGCTCCGCCACCACGTTGTGGCGGTGGATCGTCTCGAGGTTCTCCTGGCGCGCCATCACGAAGGCCTCGCCGGGCAGGTCGGGGTAGCCCTCGACCACCTGGCGCACCATCTCCCGCACGCAGTCCTCGACGAAGCGCGGGTTTTCGTGTGCCTTGACCACGACCGCCATCTCGTCGGGCCGCTTCATCAACTCGTAGATCTCCGAGCTCATCGAGGACTCGACGATCCGCAGCAGCTCCGGGGCGTCGATCCAGGCCGGCCCGCCCTCGGGGCAGCCGACGTGCAGGGTGCCGATCCCGCGCTGGTTATGGGTCGCGATCGGGACGACGTCGACGACACGCTCTATCTCCTCAGCGCTGAAGCCCTCTGCCGCCAGCCGTTCGCGCGAGAGCCCGGCGACCATCTCCTGGGCGCAGGGGCAGGCGGTCATCCCCTGGGCCTGGACGCCGGTTAGCGTCCGGTTGCCGCGCTCGGAGTCGACCGCGGTGCCGAACAGGACGTAGATCTCCTGGGTGCTCTTGCCGCTCTCCGGGGTCGAAACCGTCTCCGGGTAGCGCGCCATGACCGAGACCTCGGCCCGCAGCCCGCCCTGGCGCTCGCGCACCCGCCGGGCGACGTGGGCGGCCAGCACCTCGGCCTTGAAGGCCTCGCCCAGCACCACCTCGTCGATCGCCTCGCCGACGATCTCCTCGAAGCGCGACATGTGGACGCCCGCCTGTTGGGGGTGGAGGTCGACGAAGCACTCGAACTCGGCGTAGAAGAGGTTCTCGCCGCCGTTGTCCTTGACCCGGATCACCTTCTCGACGCCGGTCACCCCGACCCGCGAGAGGCTGACCTGGGTGGCCGGCAGCCCGGCCTGAACGTCGGGCGGCGCGGCGGCGCTGGTGGTCTCGCTCGGCATCGGCTTATGAAGAGTAAGCAACCGCGTTGGTCGGGGTCGGCGCGCTGAAACCCCATTGGAGAGAAAGTTCCGCCTATACTTCGACGCGGCCGGAGCTTCAGGGCCGGCTGACCCGGGTTTCATGGGAGAGGGGCAGCGAGGGACAGTGGCGATTGAACCGTTGGAGACGGTCGTGGAGGGACTGAATCGGGGGTCGGGCGAGCAGTCGTTCGCCGAGCTCGAGGAGCTTCAGGGCCTGATTACGCTTGGTCGTGAGCGCGGGTATCTCACCTTTGAGCAGATCGCCTCCACACTGGAGGAGGTCGACGTCACCAAGGAGCAGGTCTCCAGCCTGCACGCCCACTTGGTCGAGCACGGAGTCGACGTGATCGCCGAGGACGGGGTCAGCGCTTATAAGGAACAGCGCGGCGCCGAAGCGAACGGCAACGCCAAGAAAGCCGAACTCGACCTGACCGTCGAGCCGAGCCTCGACTCCCTACGGCTCTACCTGCGCTCGATCGGCCAGGTGCAGCTGCTGACCGCCACCCAGGAGGTCGAACTGGCGAAACGGATCGAGCGCGGCGACATGCTCGCCAAGCGGCAGATGGTCGAGGCCAACCTGCGCCTCGTGGTCTCGATCGCGAAAGGCTATTTGGGCCGCGGGCTGAGCTTTCTCGACCTGATCCAGGAGGGCTCGCTGGGGCTGATCCGGGCGGTCGAGAAGTTCGATTACCGCCGCGGCTACAAGTTCTCCACCTACGCGACCTGGTGGATCCGCCAGGCGGTGACCCGGGCGATCGCCGACAAGGCGCGGACGATCCGGATCCCGGTCCACATGGTCGAGAAGCTGAACCGGGTCGCCCACGTCGAACGCCAGCTGGTCCAAAAACTGGGCCGCGAGCCGGAGCCGGCCGAGATCGCCGAGGAGCTGCGCTGGCCGGTCTCCGACGTCCGCGACATCCTGCGCGTCTCCCAGCTGCCGGTCTCGCTGGAGAAACCGGTCGGCGACGAGGACGAATCGGAGCTGGGCGACTTCGTCGCCGACGACGCCGTCCTGGAGCCCTTCGAGGAAGCCAGCGAGCACCTCCAGAAGGAGGGCGTACAGAAGGCGCTGGCGACGCTGCCCGAACGCGAGCGCCAGGTGCTTGAACTGCGCTACGGACTCTCCGGCGCCGAGCCGCTCACCCTCGAGGAAGTAGGCCGTACCTTCGGCGTCACCCGCGAGCGGATCCGCCAGATCGAGAACAACACGCTGAAAAAGCTGCAGCGCCTGCCCGAGGCGCAGATGCTCCGCGAAGCTAGCTGACCAAAGCTACGCGGCGCGGAGTCGCCACGCCACGGCTGCCAGGTTCGTTCGGACGCGTTCAGGTTCGTACTTGATTTGGGCGTGGCTGAAGCGGAGGGGTGTCATGCCGGCGGCGGTGTGGGTCTGGTCGCGTAGCAGCGCCCTTGCCTGTTGCGACGGCGTGCGGTGGTAGCGCAGGCCATCGGTCTCGACTACCAGGCCGAGATCGGGCCAGAAGAAGTCGACTTCGAAGTCGTTGACCATCTGTTTCGTCTGGGGTTGCGGCAGGCCGGCCTTGTGAGCGATCGGGCGGAAGAGGATCTCCAGGTCAGAGTCGCTGAGCCGGAAGGTGCGGCGGTCGAGGAGCGTCCGCAGTCGTGCGACCCCGCGCTCATTGGGATATCTGACCAAGGCGGCGCGCAGTTCCTCGGGGTCGACTAATTCACGCTTGTCCGCCTCGTTCACCGCTCGCTCTAGAGCAGTGGGGGAGAGGATTGTGGCCAGGTCGATCAAGGTGCGCACCGGACTGGTGACCGGAATGCCGCAGTGTTCGCAGCGGTCATGTGCATGGATGCTAGGGCGGCGATAGGTGTGAACTCCGGGTCGCCGGCGATCCGCCGCTGCGCAGATCGACACTTCGATCTGTTGGCCCAGCTCACGACCGAAACCCCAAAGTGCCGCGGCGCTTCCGTGGCTCAACAGTGCCTCCGGCCCGCAGCTCAGCGTCGCCGCCATCCATCTTCCCCGCTGAGTCAAGTCGGGTCGCCCGACCGCATAGACACCACGCATCACGGGATGCAGGCGTCCGCGCGCGACCCTGCGCTGGATTCCCCGGCGACCCAGTCCCAGCGCTAGCAACTGCTTTCGCGTGACCACCCAATGCTGCCGAGCGGCCAACCTCCACGCCCGTCTGGAGATCGAGTGCTGAGTTGAGCCCTCCATGAGGTGCTCAAGTCAGCACTCGATCGGATTCTCCCCCCGGGGCTAGCGGGGTTCGAGGACGAAGACGGAGATCTCGCGGTCGAGCTTGGCCTCGTAGTCGTCGAAGCCGGCGTACTGCACGTTCGACTTGCGCCAGAGGTCGGCGCGCTCCTCGCCCTCGGCGATGCGGGCTCGCACCGGCCGCCGCTCGCGGCCGATCTCGATCTCGGCTTCGGGGTTGGCCTTCAGGTTCAGCGACCAGGCCGGGATCTTGGCGTTGCCGGCGTTGGTGTTGATCAGGATCACGTTCTCGCCGTCGGCGAGGTAGAGCACCGGCGCCGTCCGCTTTTGGCCGGACTTGCGCCCGGTGGTGGTGAGCAGGAGCACCGGCGCCCGCCCGACCTTGCCGCCGATCCGGCCGCCGCTGAGCCGGTAGAGCGGGGTGTTCAGCTTCCCCGTCCAGCGCAGTCCGCGGGCGCCGAGGGAATTCGAGAGGCGGGCGTAGAAGTGATCGCTCGGCACGGCGCGTAGAGTAACCACGATGAGCGAGCCGCACCCGTTCCGCCGTGCCGCCGAAGCGAAGGATCTCGACCTGCTCACCGAGACCCTGCGCGAGGACGTCGTCCTCCACAGCCCGATCCTGTTCCGCGGCTTCGAGGGCCGCGATGCCGTGATCACGGTCCTCACCCACGTCATCGCCACCCTCGAAGACTTCACCTACGTCGACGAGCTCGCCGGCGAGGGTGTCGTCACCCTTCGCTTCCGCGCCAACGTCGGCGACCGTCAGCTCGAAGGCATCGACTTCCTCGAGCTCGACGAGGAGGGCCGGGTCGCCGAGCTGACCGTCTTCATGCGCCCGCTCTCGGCGCTGACCGCATTCAACGAGCGGATGGCCGCTCGGCTCGGCGTCGAGTAGGCCTCCCGATCTCCGGCCCAAATAGAATTCGCATCGAATCGCCTGGGGGAGTGCCAGAGCGGTCAAATGGAGCAGACTGTAAATCTGCCGGCTATGCCTACAGAGGTTCGAATCCTCTCTCCCCCATATGTATGACCTCGACGGCCGCGTAATCGCCATCGCCGGAGTTGGCGGCGGGCTCGGCCCGCTGGTCGCGGGCCGGTTGGCGGAGGCGGGGGCGATCGTCGCCGGCACCGACCGCAGCCAGGAGACGCTGGACTCGCTGCCGGCTCGGCTCGGCCTCGACGAGGGGCGCTGGGACGGGCGCGCGGTCGACCTGCTCGACGAGGAGGCGGCGCGGGCCTGGTGCGCGGCGCTGGTCGAGCGCTTCGGCCGGGTCGACGGGCTGGTCCACCTGGTCGGCGGCTGGCGCGGCGGGCAGCCACTGCACGAGGCGCCGCTCTCCGATTGGGACTTCCTCCATGACCTGCTGATTCGCACCGTCCAGCACACCAGCCGC
>Ga0190272_10001331_pt1 | contig 11877 bp, 6 predicted proteins | sample Popmic504T_FD_133746 | JGI IMG/M metagenome (GOLD analysis project Ga0190272, IMG submission 133746) | Populus adjacent soil microbial communities from riparian zone of Shoshone River, Wyoming, USA - 504 T | ecosystem: Environmental > Terrestrial > Soil > Riparian zone | place: USA: Wyoming...
CCGCGAAGCTTCATCTTTTCGGGCATTTTAGCGGTGAATTCGACCAGCTTATGGTCCAGAAAAGGGACCCGGCTTTCGATCGAGGCGGCCATCGACATCTGGTCCTGCTTCATCAGAAGCTCGTGCAGGTAGGTCTTTGTATCGACGTACAGAAGTTTGTCGAGCAAGTCGGCGGCATCGGTTTGGTTGAGCCAGTTTTCATGCGCGCGGTAGGGGTTTAATTCGGCTATCCGCGCCTTCGTGTCGGCAGATAAAAGCCGCGCCTGCATGGATTTCGGAAAAACCGAAAAATTATCGAAAAAGAGGTTCTCGATATCGGCATCGCGGGAGAGAAAGGTGCGATTGAGCTTGCGGCTGACAACGCCCGGAAGCGTCGCGACCCCGCCACGGACGACGTCGCGCAGGAAACCGGGAGTGTAGCTCTCGTACTTTTCGCCGTAATTGAGCAGGGTCAGCGCTTTTTGATACCGGCCATACCCCGCCAAGATCTCGTCGCTTCCTTCACCGGTGAGCACAACCTTAACGTGCTCCTGGGCAAGCTTCGATACAAAATAGAGCGGCACCGATGCCGTGAAACCGATCGGCTCGTCCTCGTGCCAAACAAGCCGCGGCAGCGCCTCGAAAAACTGTTCGGGCGTGATCGTTATTTCGTGATGGTCGGTTTTATAAGCCCGCGCGACAAGCCGCGCATATTCGAGCTCGTTGGCCTCGCGCTCGCTAAAGCCCACGGAGAAGGTCTTTATCGGCCCATCGACCATCGTGGACATCATCGCCGCGATCGCCGAGGAATCGATGCCGCCCGACAGGAACATTCCCAACGGGACGTCCGCCATCAACCGAAGCCTTACGGATTCGCGGAACATTTCACGCCATTCGTCGACGAACTCGGTATCCGGCAATGGGTCGTGTTTCGGCTCGAACCGGATGTCCCAGTATCGGCGGGTTTCCAGCCGGCCGTCGCTCCACCGGAGCGTGTGTCCCGCAAGCAGGCGTTTTACGCCTTTAAAAAGGGTTTCGTCATTCGATGTGCCGTGATTGGCGAGCTGATCGGGCAAGGCGCCAAAGTTTATCTCGGGCTTTACGGCCCCGGCCTCGAGGATGGCCTTGATCTCGGAGCCGAAGAAAAGATTCCCCTCGCCGTCCAGGTAATAATAAAGCGGCTTTACGCCAAAACGGTCGCGGGCGATGAACAGCTCCTTTTTACGCTTGTCCCAGATGGCAAACGCGAACATCCCGCGAAGATGATCGACGCAGTCCTCGCCGTATTCCTCGTAAAGGTGCAGGATGGTTTCGGTATCGCAGTGGGTCTGAAATTCGCAGCCTTTGGCGATCAGTTCTTCGCGGTGATCGGAATGGTTATAGATCTCGCCGTTATAGACGATCACGGTCGACCTGTCGTTATTGAACATCGGCTGGTGACCGTGAGTAACGTCGACGATGCTCAACCGCCGATGGCCGAGGCCGATGGCGCCATCGACAAATAACCCGCCGTCGTCAGGACCGCGATGAAAGATAACATCGCGCATTTTTTCCAAAACGCGAGGGTTTACCTGCCGGCCCGAGCGGCCCGAATATGCAATGCCATTAATTCCGCACATACCAAAGGAAATAAAGTGAGAATAGAAGGAAAATCGAAGAATTACGCAGGCTTTAAGAGCCGTTTATATTTTAACCTTTTTTAACACCGTTTGGCGAATAAATTTATCGATAAAGAAGTGTGGATTTTAAGGTATTTTAGCCGTTTTTAATGTCGGGAGTTTTTATACAAAATTTGATCCATGATGACAGCTAAATCAATAGATATCCGCCAACGGCCAAGTGCGGCAGTGCGAATCAATAAAGCTTATATTTTGACCGTGCTTGCCGGCGTGATCTTTTCCGGCGCGGTCGCGGCGCTTGCTTTCGATGCCTTCACAGGCAAGATCGGTATCCTGCCGCCCAGGTTCGAAACCATCAAAGCGGGTGATCACGACATCATCAAGGTGCCCGCGAACAGCAATCTGCAGGCAGCGATAAACCGCGCAAAAAGCGGCGATGTGATCGAGCTGCAGGCCGGCGCGACCTATTACGGCGAGATCGTTCTGCCGAACAGGCCGCTGACCGATTATGTAACGATCCAAAGTTCGGCGCTCGCCCGGCTGCCTGAAGGCCAGCGGGTGGGGCCCGAGCAGGCAAGCTTGATGGCGAAGATCGTCACAAAAGACGGGAAACCGACGGTAAGCGCCGCGGCTGGAGCGCATCATTATCGCTTCGCCGGCATTGAGTTCGCGCCGGCGAGCCCTGCTTATGTTTACAACCTGGTGCTGTTCGGCACCGATCAAACCAGGCTCGCGGATGTGCCGCACCACCTGGAGATCGACCGCTCGTATGTGCATACCTATAAGACCGCCGTCGCGCGGCGAGGTATAGCCTTAAACAGCGCCGATTCGACCATAAAGAACAGTTATATCGAGGGGTTCGCGTTTCCGGGCGAGGAAACCCAGGGTATCTGCGGCTGGACCGGGACGCGGGACGTCAAAATAATCAACAACTATGTCGAGGGCGGCGCCGAGAATATTATGTTCGGCGGCTCGGACCCCGTGAACGCCGATATGACACCCACCAATATCGAAGTGCGCGGCAACCACCTCAACAAACCGGCCGCGTGGAAAAAGAAGGTAACGCACAAGACCCACTTTGAACTGAAAAACGCCAAAAACGTACTTTTTACAGGTAACTATCTCGAGAACAACTGGGAGGGTTCGGCCTTTCGGATCACGGTCCGAAACCAGGCCGGAGGCGCGCCTTTCAGCGCGGTGGAAGACGTGGTGGTCAAAGACAATGTGGTAAACGGCGCCGGGGAGGGTTTTAACATACTGGGCAAAGACGACACCCATCCAAGCCAGACGATGAAGAGATTGACGATAACCAATAACCTGTTTCTGAATATCGGGGGCCAGGCGTGGGACGGTTCGGGCTATTTTATCCAGATAGCCGACGGCGAGAACATCCTGATCGCGAATAATACCGTGTTCAACTCCGGGAATATAGCCACCTTTTACGGGACCGTACCGCGCGACATGGTATTTCGCGACAACATCATGGGTCATGGTTTGTACGGGATACACGGTTTTGGAGACATGAGGTCGGCCAAAAGCATTTTTCAAAACAACGTTTTCGTCAATAATTTGCGTGTGCCTTCGGGGGACCTCGCGTACCCCTCGGGCAATATAGGGGTGTCGGATTTCAGGTCTGTAGGATTTACGGATGCGGGCAATAACGATTACCGGCTAACCCAGGGAAGCAAATACAAGGGTAAGGGCAGCAATGTCAACGCGGCAGCGGTGATGAAGTAGGTTTAGGCTACTGTCGGCAGATCCTGAGATTTAATAAAATTGGTTTCGGCTTTCGCATAGCCACGCCGTTTACGGCGTGGCTATGCGAAAGCAACTAACACCTCAAGCTTGATTTCCGGCGATTTCCTTGTAGAGTTCGATCACCGACCGGATATTGCTTTTATCTTCGACTTTTTGTGTTTTTGCAGGCTTTTCGCGTCCGGCGATCCCCTTAATACTCTTAACAAGGGCATTCACATCACCCACGGGTATCAGGTAAACGCCGTCGGGGCGCATGCCGTTGTCGGTGGCAATAACGGGCGTTTCCAGAAACAGCGCCTCGCGGACGGATATTGCATCGCCGTCGTAGCGGGTGGTGCGAAGCATGATGTCGCAATCGTCGGTCAGGTTGAGAACGATATTGTGGTCGAGGTCGCCGGCAAGCATTATATGGTCCGCGTAAGCCTTTTCTCGTACTATTTCCCGCAGTTTATTTTCAAGCGACCCAGACCCGGCGAGCATCAGCCCGGCCTCCGGGTACTCCTTCAAAACTTCGCCAAGAGCTTCGATCTGCAGCGGCAGATCGTATTCTTCTTCGAGCAGGCTGGCGCTAAACAGGAATGGCGTATGGCACGCGGCAAAATCTTTTAATTCGGGCAGAATTTCCACGCTTTTGTCCGGCAATTCATTCGAGAAAGGGAGGATCGTCCTAATATTTTCCCGCTTCACACCGTAACGCTCGAACATCTCGAACATCGATTGGTTTACGCAAACTATTCGCTCAAGACGCCGGAAAATAAATCCCCGAATTCCACTCGGCCGCGCATTTTTCCCTTCCTTCGATAGGGGGTATCCGCCCGAATGAAGGGTCAGCACGCACCGGCCTCGGGCGCGGGCCGTGCAGAAAAAAATCAGCGCCAGAAGGCGGGGCGGGATCTCGCCGCCGACGTGGAGATGCAAAACGTCGAATTTCAGAGTATATAAAAGCTTGAGCAGCGCGAGCGCACCGCCCGGATGATAGACGTCGGGTTCGGGGACGATCTGGCTGCTTTTTGAGGTGGCGACGATCGAGCAGTCATGGCCGGCTGCGATGAGTTCCGCCCGAATGGCGAGCATGTTGCTTGTGATGCCCCCGCGGGGCGGCGGGTACGGCCCGAGTTGGAGGACCCTCATTTCGGCGCCCTCCCATAGAGATCAAGGATTTTTGAAAGCTGCACCTGGGAGGAAAATTTCTCTTCCGCGATAGTTTTCCCGCGAACGCCCATCGCCAGCGCTTTCTCTTCGTCACCGAGGAGTTCAACCAGTCGGTCAGCCATCGCTTCATCGTCATCCGACGCAACCAGGTACCCGGTTTCGTCTTCGATAATTGCCTCGGCCGCCCCGCCGACGTTCGTAGCCACGACCGGCTTGCCGGCGGCCATATACTCGATGATCGAATTCGAAAAACCCTCGGCAAAACTTGTGAGTACGCACGTGTAGCTTATGAGCAGAAGCTCAGCCAATCCATCGCAGCGGCCGATAAAATGGACATTCTCGTCAATACCGAGGTCCGCGGCCTGGGCTTCAAGCGCCGAACTTAGATCGCCCTCACCTGCCAAGACGAAATGAGTGTCCGGAAATTTTTGCAACACGCGGTTTGCGACGCGGAGAAACATCGGCTGGTTTTTCACCTCGTGGCGCAGATTGGCCACAAGCGTAATAAATCTAACTCCCCCGGTTTCTGAGAGGCCGAGTTCCCTGCAGATGGCGGCGCGATCGGTAGTCTCCGGCCGCAATCTTTCGAGGTCGAGCCCGTTGTAAATGACGTTTATTTTCCCGGGCGTAACCGATCGGCTTAGGAGATGATCGCGCACGGCCAGCGAATTGACGACGATGGCATCACTCAGCCGAAAGGCAAATTTTTCGACCCTTTTTTGCGAGACCGAGCGCATACCGCCCGTCTCACGCTTAGACGCGATCTTTAAAGGCGTTCGCGCAAGTGTTGCCGCCAGCATTCCAAAAACATTGGTGTAAAAATCGTGCGTCTGGATTATATCGACATGATTTTCGCGTAAAAATCGGGCGCATTTCCGCACCTGCGTCAGGAAATTAAGATTGTAGAACGATGTGAGTTTGAACTCGGGAATGGAATCGAGACCGAGCTTTTCCATCTCATCGAGTAAAACACCCTCGCGGTTAAGCGTCGCGGCAAAGACGTTGTACCCGCCGTTTTCCCGCAGCAGGCGTGTTAAACCCACGGCCTGGCGTTCAGAACCGCCCTGGTGAAAGCTGCCGATGAATTGGAGCACGTTTTTTTTCACGAAAGGTTTCGGGGACAATGAAGCCTCACCTGAAAGAATATCACGTGAGGCGTTGGAAAAGGGACGTAATTGATATCTATACTTCCTCTGGGTTTTTGAGAATATAGGTCGTCGATCGACGCTTTTGCGGGATCGAGATACTGAAAATACTTTCGCTTGTACGGACATTAAGCTTATTGCCGAAACGGCGCGCAGTCGCAAACTCCACCTCGTTAGGATGATTGATTATCTCGCGGCCCCCGAGAGTAAAATGCGTGCCGCCGACCATGACAAATTCCTCGGGCAAGGTTTCGCCCTCGCTCAAACGGGCCCAAAAAGCCTTGAAATTAGTATTGAATATCTCGGTCCGGACAATCTGGTCGGTGCTGTCGGCAAAAACCACCAGGTCTTTATAACCGCGGTAGCTGACGACGAAAGCGCGCCCGCCCGGTACCGGTGTTTCGGAAACCTCCGGCTTTTCGCAGCCGACTTCCACCGGGAGCATAAACGTGAAAAATTCCTGCGTGCCTTTTCCCTTCGAAACATAGCGCAGAAAAGGTGAATTTACCTTTTCACCGTAATTTGTCGAACTCCAGCTTTCCTTGCGCTGCCAGCCGCCGTTATCGCCGAAGGTAAAAAACCGCCAGCCGTCTTCGTTCGATGGCTCCTCGCCCACGTAAAAGCCGCCCGATTCCGACCCCTCGATCGACGGTTTCATGCCGGTTTTGAGATGAAAATTCAGAGCGTAATCGTGATCGAGTTTGGCCTCGACGACGTCGCGCATTATCCAGTAATCGTTTTTCAGAAAAAGAATACTGCGCCGGTGAGTAGCGGGCGCGTTCGCGATCCTCTCGTAACCGTTATGCGAACCTTCAAAATAATCGAACCTGTCCTGGCATATCAGCGAGTCGATCTTCGCCTCGGCTTTCGTCTTCCAGCTGAATTTATCTCCCGGCTCGGAGGACGAGATCTTATCTATTACCAACGTGTTATGGGCCGTGGTGGAGCGGAAGTAATTACGCAGCTCGCGCGATTCGTGATAGGTGTATGTGCCGGAATCCACGAGGACGGTTTTGCCGTGGATGGCAAGCTCTATAGCGAGCGTATCGGCATGGCCATGGCCGGCGGTCAACGCGCCGACCTCGCCGCAATCTACAAGCAAAAAATTATCCGTATCGGACCATCCGTCTCGCATGGCGAAATAACCGCCCACCGGAAACTTTTGCGAAGTGTTGTGCGGCACGTGAGCGCGCAGGGTCTTATATGACTGGACGCCTTCGAGCCCGAGCAGCCATAAGGTCTCGGGAGCCGGGTCACCGCCTATATACTTGTAATCGCCCCGCTCAAACAGCGCCGCACCGGTAACAAGCGCGGCCCGAAAATTATCGGAGCGGGTTTTTGCGAAAGGCAATGCCCGGCCGCCGTCATCGTCGCCGATGATCGGGGTCGTGCCGTCCGGACGGGTGATATACATCAGGAAATCGAGCGCCGCCTGAAGCTTGAATTCAAGTTTTTCACTCGATTTCTTCTCCATCTCACCGCCGTAGAGCGTTTTGAGGATAAGAAACTGAGTGTAAAAATCGACCGTGTATTTTTGATACCAGGTGGATTGTTCGAAATAAACACCGTCGGGGTGGATCTGGCGGCCGAGCTCGGCCAGCAGAATATCTTCACCGAGCTTGCGCCACTGCCCGGAGCGCTCAATAAACGGCAGCTGGGTCCCGAGGTAGTAAAGGCCGAGGGCCTCGCCGGTCAGGTGAGTATTGGGACTGTAGTAGGTCGAGAGATATTTCTCGATATGCCGGCCCTGAAGGTAAAGAAATTTTAGCGCCTTGTGAAAAAGGTCGGGCGTAAAATGGTCGGAATCGCGAAAGAAATGAAAGGCCCAGATCCATGAGATCGAGCGGAAGGCTATCTCCATGCTGCTGAACCAATTAATACCGGTTCCCGGCGGATTTTGCTCCATCCAGCTAGCGAGATGCTTCGCAAAAACGGCCGCATAGCGCTCGTCTTTCGTCAGCCAAAAAGCGACGCCCAGCGTAAAGAAATGCTGGTGGCGGTTCAGCTCCCAAATAAGCTTTTTGTCGCCGGTCTCGGAGGTATCGAGCTCGTCGAACTGTTTCCAGTGTTTCATCGGCGAACGCTTGCCGGAAACGGGCTCGAGATGCCAGTCGATCTCCTTTCCGAGGTCGAGGTTTTGATAACCGAGCAGATCGAACCGGCCATCGACGATCTTTGAGGCCTTATCGATAAACCAGCGCTCTTGTTTCTCGCTAAACAGGTTCCGGAAAGATTCGACGGTTTCCTTTTGACGGCCAAACGAGGGGAAAAAGCGAGTATCGCCGTTCTTAAAAAACTTTACCCACAGCCCTTCGGCAATGATAGGTGATTTGCCAAAAAAAGATTTGTCGATAAGCTGGGCAAACTCGGCGTCGGTGGGCATTTTTCCGCTGAGCCCGATCTGCTCGCTGTAAACCGAAAAAACCTGGCCTCCCCGCGTGCGCAGTTCGTCCCAGCTTCTTCCCTTAATCTTCTTTAGCTTATCGATCGGGTTCCCCATCGTGTCTAATTCTAAAATATCATTGTTGGTGGGTTGGAAACTTCGCATTCTTTTATTTTTCAGCCATTACCGGCCGAAGACGGTAGTTTCTATAGGAATTCGGGTCGCCCGATTTGCCGTCTATAGCTGCCAGCACCATATTGAACGATTCGCGCGCCGTCGCGAAATGAATCTTGCAGTTGCCCGACTTCTCGCTGTGCTCGATAATTTCGCTAAAAAACCGTCGGGCGTCTTCGCCGATACATGCCGATTGGTCGCGGTCGAAAAACCCGTGGCAATAAAGTTTTATAAATATCCAATCCGACCGCCCTTTTACTCTAACGTTCGCCGAAACCCAACGATCGAACCGCGCTATATCCATCGGCTGATTATGGACCAGCGCACCGTCCTCGATGCGCGGAAGCGGCAGACCGCGTACCCGGCGGGTCCAGTTAAAAACCAGCGGTCCTGTAAATATAAGTGGCAATAAGGGTTGTTTTCCATTAACTTCCACATTTTTACCGCGGGCGTGAGGAGTATTTCGGTCGAGCGGCAGCCCGCATTCGTAGATACTATTGATTACGGGCACCTGAGACTGCTCGGGAGCGGACGGAAGCGTCATGTCCGCGTAGCAGCCGGTATCCTGGAGGATCTGCATTTCTTCATCGACGCCGCAATTTCTCCCGCCGCTGGAATTGCCAAGCGCGAGGTTCCCGTGAACAAAAGCGTACATCGGCCCGCCTTCGCCATCCAGGCGTGAAAGGCATCGATGTTTTTCTGCCAGGAGGTCGCGAAATTCGGTTAGCGAGGCGCGTAGATTTTGCGCCGTATCCGCCTTTTCGACCCCGTGATGAAGGTGGATCTCGACATCACCGAGGCCCTCGGCCTGCATCTCCGCCATTTCATCAAGAATCCCGGCGTCATACTGTTCACCGGGATAAAAATTCGTGTGGCGGAATTTGGTGCCGTCGGCGTCGCGGACCGCCTCGCCGGCAGCGCGCGCTAACTTATGATATTCCGCAAGCCGCTTTCTTTGGGCCTTGAGATCGAGGGCGCCCCCTTCGGTCCAGGCGGGTTCGAAATGGTTGGCGATGGTGAAGATCACGTGCTTCTTCTCGAAGGCGTACCGCCCGAGAAAACTGCCGGTGCGCGCGAACGGGTAGCGGACCAGCCACGGCAGGTTCCATTTCAATTTTGTGAGTAACGAGGGGGCTTCCATCAATTATCTATAAAGCGGCGGTGCCAGAGCTCAAGCATCCAGAGGACCCATACGGCGTGAGAGTGATCGCGGCGGCCGCGGCGGTGTTCTTCGAGCAGGGTATCGATATATTTAGTGTCGAAATAGCCGCGCTCGGTGGTCCTTTTATCCGTGAGATCGGAGTAAATTCTCTCTTTCAACTGGGCGTTGATCCATTCGCCGATCGGCACGCCAAAGCCTTGTTTTTCGCGGTGGAGTATCTCGTGCGGAACGATGCCTTCCATCGCTTTCTTGAAGATATATTTTGTCTCCAAACCTTTCAGTTTCAGATCGGCCGGCATCCCAACGACAAATTCGATCAGCTCATGATCCAGCAGTGGGACCCGGGCCTCGAGCGACGCGGCCATGCTCATCCGGTCGACCTTGGTAAGGATGTCGCCCGGGAGATAAGTTTTGCTGTCGAGATAAAGAAGCCGGTCGATCTGGCTGCCGCCGGACACGCTCGCGGCGAGGTTTTGAAACAGTGTCTCGCCGACGCCAAAGGTCCCGTTCAGTTTCCCGCGAAAGTCCCCGGAATACAGGTAATTCCGCCGCGGCCGGTTGAATTGGGAAACGCTGTCGATATACCGGTCGGTCGCGTCGAGCGATGCGTTATAAAGATAGTTTTTACCACGCGCGCCGTGCGGAAGGGCCCGGCTTACGGGCTCGAGCACATTGCGGCGAAATCCCGCCGGGAGCTTTTCGAGGCCGCTTCGCTCGCGGTCGATAACATAGCGCGTATACCCGGCAAAAAGCTCATCGCCGCCGTCGCCCGAGAGGACCACGGTCACAAAATCGCGGGCCATTTTCGAGACCATGTAGGTCGGCAGCGCCGAGGAATCGGAAAAAGGCTCGTCGAAGTGCCAGACCAGGTCGTCGACGACCTCAACGAAATCAGGCGTGAGGGTAAACTCGTGATGCTCGGTATCAAAATGCTTCGCGGCGACGCGGGCATATTTGAGCTCGTTAAAACTGTCCTCGTTAAACCCGATGGAGAACGTTTTTACAGGCTTGTCGAGAATTTGCGACATCAGCCCGACGATGCTCGAGGAATCCACGCCGCCGGAAAGGAAAGCGCCCAAAGGCACCTCGGAGATCAGGCGGACTTTAACGGCATCCATGATCTTTTCGCGCAGCGCCTCAATATATTCTCCCTCGGACCTTACGTTTTTGACCTCGGAATAATCGAAATCCCAGTATTTTTGCGTTTCGACCCGGCCGTTTTTAAATACCAGGAAATGACCGGGCGCAAGCTTTTTGGCTTCCTTGAAAATGCAGAACTCCTCGGGCACGTAGCCGAAGGTGAGGTAGGTATCGAGAGCGGCGTGGTCTATCTCGCGCGATATCTCACCGTGTGTCAGGAGGGTTTTTAGCTCAGAGCCGAAAACAAAATTCCCTTTGGGCGTAAGGCTGTAAAACAGGGGCTTTTTGCCGACACGGTCGCGGGCCATAAAGAGGCTTTCTTCTTTTTTATCCCAAATCGCAAAGGCAAACATACCGCGAAAATGGCTGACGCAATCGGTGCCGAATTCATCGTAAGCGTGAATTATGGTCTCGGTATCGGAATTCGTTTTGAACTTATACCCGCGGGATTCGAGGTCCTTTCTCAGTTCGCGGTAATTGTAGATCTCACCGTTAAAGACGATGAATTTCGAGCCGTCGGTATTATAGATTGGCTGCTGCCCGCCTTTCAGGTCGATGATGGAAAGCCGGCGCATTCCGAGCGCGGCGCGCCCCTCGACCGTCATTCCCTGCTCGTCGGGCCCGCGGTAGGCAATCACGCGGCACATCGAATCGAGCAGCGCTTCACGGGAAGCGCGATCCGAACTTTCTTTATCGATGAAACCGGTTATGCCGCACATATTTAGATCGGGTTATGAGGGTTGGGGAGTATGTCCTCGACGAGCGCCGGGGGCTTTCGCCCGTAGAATTTTCCGAGGATATTCCAGAATGCCTCCCGCTCGCCGTCTTCGATCACACCCCAAAGATACGAACCCAGGAGATAGATCGGGCCGAAAACCAAGGCGGATATAAGCAGCACCAGGCTGCCGCCGACAAAATTAAGGATACTCAGTTTATTGGTCAAAAACGTTTCCTGCGCAAAATGCTCGCCGTAGATAAGTATCGCCTCGCTGATATTAATATATACAAAATAAGTTACGAGACCTGCAACGATGCTTATGACCGCGGTCTTACCGACATTTACAAGCAGGGGAAGATGTTTGCGGCCGACGCCAAGCCGGCGAACGATGATCGTTTCGGCGATGGCTTTTTCGGTCAGCAAAGCTATCACCGCGACAGTTATCATACCGGCCAAAGACAGGTGTTCGATCGCGAAATAGAGAGTCGAAACCAGCCCGATCAGAATAAAAACGCGCAAGCCCAAGAGAAACCGCCCAAGCTGCTTGTAAGCGCGGACCACCGGATCGGTTATCAGGATGCTAAAGGGCAGGATCGTGAGATTGATCATAAAGATCGGCACGCTGGCGAGATAGTTTTCCGTAAAAA
>Ga0190272_10001332_pt1 | contig 11873 bp, 11 predicted proteins | sample Popmic504T_FD_133746 | JGI IMG/M metagenome (GOLD analysis project Ga0190272, IMG submission 133746) | Populus adjacent soil microbial communities from riparian zone of Shoshone River, Wyoming, USA - 504 T | ecosystem: Environmental > Terrestrial > Soil > Riparian zone | place: USA: Wyoming...
CAACACCAAAACCGGGGCGGGCCATGGGATCGACTTCACCGGGCCCTTGAGTCAACTTGCCGTAGAACAGTCTTCGCGGCCTCCGAACCCGTAGGGAAATACAATCTAGCATAGACTTCTTGAATTGATTGGAGACCTAACCGTGGACGATAGTAGTAAGTTATCAGGTAGTCACGACACCTCCCCACGCCATTATTCATCTCTGATAAAGTGTCTGGCGGTTGTCGTCAGCCTAATGGCGACGTTACTGGTTTTGGAAGCCTGCCTGCGCGTTGCATTTGCCTTGCGTGGCGCAGATATCCGCAGGTACCAACCTTCGTTCGTGCACGCACGGGGTGGCTCGACCCGATTTGATCGAAACCGTTTCACCTCATCTCCCTTTTTGCCCTATGCCCCAAGACCGTACGACAGTCGAAAACTCTACATCTATCGCGAACGCATCGAGCATGTACTGGAGGTTGATGTTGTAAACAACTCTTTGGGGTTTCGCACACCCGAACGCTCCTTTGAAAAAGCCCCAAACATCAAAAGGATCATAACGCTGGGTGGCTCAACCACTTGGGAAGGTCCGGCTAATGATGCGACCTGGCCGGCCTTGTTGGAGAAAAAGCTCAATTCCCACTATCAGAACAGCCGATACCGGATCGAGGTAATCAATCTCAGCGTGGACATGGCCTCCTCACCCATGAGCCTGATCAATCTGGCGTTTACGGGACTCGAGTATCACCCTGACCTCGTGATCAACTGCGACGGTGTGAACGACTCGTTATTCATAGGTTTCGATGGCCAAACGCCCGATTACCGCTCTACCATTGATCGATACAACGATCAGATTTACCCATTGCCCGCCCGCTTGCCGGCGTGGGCCTTCAAGTCGTACCTGGTAAGCGTTGCTGCAACGAAGTATGCCTCGCTGTCCAACTCGCAACCCGACCTCTATAGTCAGGTGGTTGCAAACAAAACGGCGCGGTTGAAGCCCTCTGCAAATCCGCTCGCGGGGATCCAATACTTCGAGCGCAATTTGACACTGATGCGGGCGATTTCAAATGAGCACCAGGCGAGATTCGTGGCCTCGACCGCACATTGGGCTGAGCCGAAGCAGAAGATCGACCTGATGAACTCCAACCTGCGTGACTTCTTTCAGCGCTCTCAGATGGAGTATCTGGACCTGGACCAATTATTAGCTCATCATGATTGGACAATTCACAGCGACCCCGTCCACTGGACCGAGAAAGGACTGGACCAGGTGGCCGAGCAGTGGAAGACTAAGATTATTTCATCAGACCTTCTGGCGCTGAACAACACCCACTGATAGGCAGTCTCGAGATGCAGCAGCTACTTATCGGTGCGGCAGTCTCCTGGCCCACCACTGAAGAACTGGCCCTGGTAAGACGGCGGAATCCGCGCACACCTCCGAAGGTTGCTCATTGCTTCTGAGGCACTTTCAGGTCCAACTTCATGACCACTTCATCACGGATCAGGTCATCAGCCTTCCCCTTATAGACTATTCCGAAGTCCTTGCGATTGATCGCGAACTCCGCCGCGACAGTGGTGTTTTCGGGTGTCACCTGGATCTTCGCAGGGAACGAGATCGACTTCTTCACTCCGTGCAGCTCGAGATTTCCGGTTACCGTGTGCGTAGCGCCGCCAGCAGTGTTCGGCTCGATCTTGGTGGAAACGAAAGTCGCTTTGGGGAACTTGGCCACATCGAAGAAGTCCGCCGTCTTCAGGTGAGTCGCCAACTGATCGTCATCGGCTACCACCGATGCCGTTTCGATATCGATCGTCACCCGACTGTCGGGGATACTATTAGGAACCAAATCAATAGTGCCGGCAAACTGTTTGAATGATCCCGAATGGCTCTTGGTGATTTTGGAGCCGACGAATTCCACCTTCGAGTTCTCTGGCGAGATAACGAGCTTTTGAGTTCCAGCCGGCTTGGCAGTGCTTGATTCAGGCGCTGCAGTCGAAACAGTTGCCTTTGGCTTGTCGTCGGCCGGATTGGCGCAACTAAAAGTTGAAGCCGCCATGATTAGCAGGATGACTACGCTCAAGTATTTTCGCATTTCGTTTTCCTTTCTATGTTAACCAAAACATTTGGACCGGGTGACCATAATAGTTTACCCGCCACTACAAATACGACAACCACCAGTCCTTCCGCCGGGCCTTCACTCCCGCGAACCACTTGCAAAGTGGATAGAGGGCCAGCACGCCTATGATCCAGCAAAGATAAACTATCCACAGCCGGAAGCCCGAATCTGTAGCCGGCAGATTGCTGAACTTGTCGAAGGGGCTTTCGAATTGCCACGCCACAGATTGCCCGGCTATTAGTCCCGCAACCACTCCGATTAAATGAGCTGTGTACCATTGAAGCAAATAAAAGAACAACGGTACTCGCCCAAATGTCACCAAAACCTTGCGCAATCCGCTCGCAAACGTCTTGAACGTTTCAAACCAGGCGAGCGCTAAGATCGATGGCCCCAGAGTCATCAGCAGGAACAGCAGTGATGGAGGATACTTCGTGGCGTTCACGAAAGACCAGACAGTAAACAGAGCGTTCTTTTGCAACGACCATTTGGATGGATCGCCGTAGACATCGAAAGCGCGTAGCGCGATAAAAAGCGCGACTGCGCTTCCTCCAATAATGACAAGCCAGCGCCGCCTTTGCTGGCGGTCCATTTGGTAAAGCGCTCCAAAGGCATAGCCGACAGCCATAACGCCGACCCATGGAATCAGCGGATAGATGACCACCACTACGGGACTCGACTCGCCGAGAACAGGAAAACCATTGAACGGAGGCTGATGCAGGAGTATCCAGAGCTTCTCGGTGGAACTGGGTACCAGGCTCCCAGGCCCTTGCCATCCCGGCACCTTAATGCCATCCAGCGAATTGTGTAAGAACACCATTAGCATGCCGAATCCGGCCGTCACTTTGAGTGGAAGATATATGAGCGCCGCCAGCACAATCATCGACACTCCCAGGACCCAAATGACTTGCAAAGTTCCCAGCAACCGGAAATCGAAGTTGAACCACATTCCTATCTTAATCACAGTCAACTCGAGAAAGATCAGCCAGATTCCGCGGGTCACGAGAAACTTTGAAAGTTCGCGCTTCGTCTTGCCTCGGGCCAACTGAAGATAGGTTCCGGTGCCCGCCAGGAAAACAAAGACCGGAGCGCAGAAATGCGTGATCCATCTGGTAAAGAAGACGGCCGACGTGGTTTTGGTCAAGTCTGTAGGATCAAAAAAGAAGACTCCGGAATGCACAAAGTCACGGGTATGGTCCAGCATCATGATGACCATCACGATGCCGCGCAGCAGGTCGATGGACTCAATGCGCTCGCGCACCGGTTTTGGGGATTCAATGATCGCATCCACCTGCACTATCGGAATCGGCTCAGGGTTAATGTTCGAAGAAGGAATTGAGGTCGACATGAGCGAGTAGAGCCAGGCTAGTGTAAATGCGTCGACTCCTTGGAGTGCGGCGGCCCGGCGCCGCTTTGGCCTGCGGCGGCTTCGCGCCGCACTGTGAGCGGCCATTCAAGCAAACGAAGAAAGTTAAACCAAAGCGGCGCCGGGCCGCCGCACTCCAAGGAGTTGATGCTAATGAAAGTGCATATCTAAAGCTCAATCTGACGAGCTGAGATAACCTGAGGAAGTGAGCGGAGCGCGTCGAGTGTCTCCTGGTCCAGGGCGGTGTCTATTTCGATGGCCGCCATCGCTTCTCCACCCCGCTCGCGCCGCCCCAGATGAAAGCGGCTGATGTTTACACCAACCGTGCCGAGAATTGTCCCCACCCGGCCAATCACTCCCGGTACATCACGATTGCGCATCACCAGCATGTGTCCTTGAGGAGTCGCCTCCAGGTGGAACCCGTCAATTTCTGTGATGCGACCTTCGCGCGCCTGCTCGCCGAAACCGAAGATAGTTCCACTCAGCGACTGCTCGACACTCTCTCCCAAAACCCGTGCCCGTATGGAGGGTGCGAAGTCGGAGGTGGCGCGGAAGTAACTCGTGGTAACACTAATGCCCCGTTCCTCAGCGATTAGAAAGGCATTTACTGCGTTGACCCGTGCGCTCACGTCGCGCAACAATCCGGCGAGAAACGACCTCGTCACCGGCGCCGCATTGAGCTCAACTATGTCACCAGTAAATTCCAACTTCACCTCGCGCACGGCGCTGTCAACTAGTTGTGCCTGAAACCTGCCCAGCCTTTCGGCCAGATCGATGTATGGCCGCAGAGTTGCCAACTCGCTGGTTCCCAGCGAAGGGATGTTGACTGCCCCGCGCAAGGCGCCAGTAAGGAGATAGTCGCGCATCTGTTCCGCCACGGTAAACGCCACGCCTTCCTGCGCTTCCGCGGTGGAAGCCCCCAAGTGAGGAGTGACAATCACTTCATCCAGTCCGAGTAGTGGGTTGTCCCCATCGGGCGGCTCCTTCTGGAAGACGTCCAGCGCAGCGCCGGCTACGATGCCGGATTGAATCGCCTCGTGAAGTGCGCTCTCGTCGACCAGTCCGCCGCGCGCACAATTGATAATCCGCACTCCCTTCTTCATCCTGGCAAAGGCGGCCCGGCCAACGATGCCACGCGTGTCGCCGGTTAAAGGCGTGTGCACTGTCAAAAAATCCGCGCGGGCGAAAACCTCGTCGAGTGGAGCAACTTCGATCTCCAGATCTCGTGCCTGCTCGGGGGCTATGAAGGGATCAAACGCGACGATCTGCATTCCAAACGCTCTCGCGCGCTCGGCGACTGCGCGGCCAATGCGGCCCAGGCCCACAATGCCCAGCGTCTTTCCCGAAAGCTCGACCCCGATGAAACTCTTACGCGCCCATTTCCCGGATTTCAAACTGCTGTTTGCCTGGGGTACGTTGCGGGCCAGTGCGATTAAGAGCGCAATGGTGTGTTCGGCAGTGGTAATCGTGTTCCCGTCCGGAGCGTTCATGACGACTATGCCTCGGGCGGTTGCCGCGGCCACGTCGATGTTGTCGACTCCAACTCCCGCTCGTCCAATCACTCTTAACTGCGGTGTCGCCTCCATTACCTGAGCGGTCACCTTCGTTTCGCTCCTCACGACCAAACCCTGGCAGTCGGCCAACGCCAGGATCAGGTCGGCGGGTGACAGTCCGGTTTTCTTCTCAACAATAAAATTCGCGTCGCTAAGGGGGAGAAGGCCGCTGTCGCTGACGTCATCGGCCACTAATATTCTGGTTGAGCTCATAGTTGGACGGATTATAGCGGTTTTCGTTTCGGCATGTCGGAAACGCGGAGCGAAATATGGAGTGCGCCGGCAGAGCGGAGCGGTGACGGCGCTTTGGTTTTCTTTTGAGGGTCCATGGCTTGCTCATCCAAAGCGGAGTCGCGCTCCGCTTGCCTCCGCACTCCAAAGAGCAGCCTTTCCCCACCCCCGGTTGATAGCTTCTCGGTCGTCGGCTGAATGAAAATACCGATGCACTAAACGAAAAATGCCGGTGCATATGGGCTAAGCTCTCATTCATATAGCCTACGCTCACCTGCATATAGCGTATGCTCACCTTCATATAGCCTACGCTCACTTGCATATAACGTATGCTCACCTTCATTTAGCATATGCTCACCTTCATTTAGCATATGCTCACCTGCATATAGCATATGCGGGCGTGCCAGGAACCTCAGCGCCAGTGCTTAGAGCCTCAGCGTACGGGCCGGGGCGCAACGCTCACTTCTCAGGAATGACCTTCTCGACCATCGGCTGCACTTCTCCACGTTGTCGAACCACCCCCTCAAAGAAAAGTGGCACCCCCCGGCGCTAAAGATTCCATTTCTTTCTTCGCATAAGTCGGAAGTTATGAGATAACCAAGCCGTTTTAGCCCTGAAGCGACATATAGATAGGGAGCCCGCCCAGTTGATCACCACCGTCTGTCTGAACACCACCACCAGGAAGTTCACCGAAGACTGCCTGGCCGCTGACATCAGCGAGCTCCGTTTGGAGGAGGGGAATGTTATCTGGGCAGACGTGAGCGATCCAACCAGCCGGGATTTTGAAGAACTGGCCGAGGAGTTTGGCTTCCATCATCTCTCGATTGAAGACTGCCAGAACGCACATCAACGCCCAAAAGTTGAAGAGTACACGGGCTACTATTTCATCGTGCTCTACGAGGCCGAACTGGCGGGACCAACGGACCGGCTCGAGCTGCGCGAGCTGAATATCTTTCTCGGCAAAAACTTCCTGGTCACGGTGCACAGCCGCCCGATTCGCGCTATTGCCACTGCAAAACGGCTGTGGCACGAATGGACTGATCGCGCGGAGCAAGGTTCCGGATTGCTGGCCTACCTGCTAATTGACGGCATCGTCGATGACTATCTCCCGCTGCTCGACATCATCAGCGAGCGCATGGACGATCTCGAGGATTCGATCTTCGGGGAATGGCGAGCGGAAGTTATTGAGGACATTTTTTCCATCAAGAAGAAACTGCTTTACCTGCGGCGCAGCATTACTCCTCTCCGTGACGTCTTCAATACCATGCTCAGGCGCGAGCAGCCCATCTTCCCACGGGAAACGCACGTCTATTTTCAGGACGTGTTTGACCATCTCATTCGGGTCGCCGACACGATCGACAGTTTACGCGACATGCTCAGTTCCACCATGGATGCGTATCTGTCTGTTTCCGGCAACCGGATGAACAAAATCATGAAGCGCCTCACTTCCATCTCAACCATCCTGATGTCGGTAACTCTGATCGCCGGAATCTATGGAATGAACTTCACCCTGATGCCCGAATTGAGGTGGCGCTTCGGATACGTCTACGCACTGCTCTCCATGGTAGCGGTGGGAGTTGCCTTATATATCTACTTGAAGAAGGTGAAATGGATCTAAGGAAAAGACTGCACATTCACTCCAAGCACAAACATAAGAAGGGCGACACTGCTCAGCTCGCGGCGCAGCTTGCTCCACTTGAGGAACAGGATCGCAAAGCCGCCAACCAACAACTGGCAGGCAAACCAGCGCCTAATGCTACTGAAGCAGATCCACACTTCGGCGCCATCGTCGTCGACAACGACAATCTGCACGTTCCGCAGGATATTATGGAGGGGGGCACCGAGAAGACTTATCTGGGAATGGAGCCGGTGGTGATCGTGATCCTTTGCCTGATGCTGCTCTTCATCGCCTTCGTCGCCTGGCAGATCACGCTAATGCCACCTGAATAAGGATGAGCGCGGAAGGATGGTGGCGGAAATAATCGCTACGTTGCCGGCGCGTTTTCATCCTTCCGCCTTCATACTTCATCCCTGCCTTCAAATGGGTCCCGTCTCTTTGCTTTCGTCGAAGCCGCCATCGGGCGATGGGGTTCGATCCTGACCGGTCTTTCCAGAGTCCAGACCTTCCCGACTTTCCTCGACCTCTCGTAAAGTTTCGTCATCCGTGGCATCTGACTGCCGCTCTTCCAGGAGTTCATCGGTACTCTTCTGCGATTCTTCTTTTTCTTGTTTCGGATCGTCCATGCTCGTCCTCCCTATAGAAACCAACTTGCAATGACAACTAGCATCACCGCCAATCCAGCATAAATACCGGCAATTAAATCATCCGCCATGATTCCCATTCCCCCGGGCAGAGACTCAAGTTTGCGCGCGGGATATGGCTTAACTATGTCGAAAAACCTGAAAAGAATAAACGCGAGGATGGCCGGCCACCACGCCGCCTCTACCAGAAATGGCGTGGGTATCAGGGCGATGAACTGGCCCGCAACCTCGTCCACGACAACCTTGCCCGGATCTTTCCTGCCAGAGAGTTTTTCCGTTCGAGACGCTGCCCAAGTTCCCACCAATGCGATCGCCAACACGGCAACCAGCTCAAAAGCTATAACACCATAATAGATGTGGAGAAGATCGAGGTTGCGGCCACCGGCAGCATCGTAGAACACCGTGAGGAAGATGCCACGAACGAGAGCGTACAGCCCGACACCGACCAGCGAGCCCCAGGTGCCCGGCGCGAGCGGCAGATAACCAACTCCGCAGGTAGCGATGGCCAGGGCGAGATAATCCTTCGTTGTTCGCACCTGCGAAGCAGGGCCGATATTAGCGGCGCTAACAACGGGTGGGTTTAGTTCGTCGCTCGATTCTTTAATGGTACTCATGAGTTCATTGGAACTACTACCTCAATCATGCACTCGATTAGGACCAACCGGGAGCCCGGCGTTAAACGCCCGGCTAAACTCACCTCGACGCAGCGTAGAAGAACACAATCAGAGCTTCCTTTAATACAGATTGAAGTTGTATTCGAGCCGAACGAACGTCGATACCTCGTGTCCATCCTTTTGCGCAGACCTGAACTTCATCTGCCTGGCAGCCCCTATAGCCTTCGCCGTCAAGCCGTGTGGTAGCGCCGTGACGACTCTGATTCCCGTCACTTCTCCTGAGCGGGAGAAAACCGCGATCAATGCGACCGTACCCTGAACACCATATTTGCGCGCGCTCTCTGTGTACGATGGCTCGGGTTTGGAAAGGACGCGTGCTTTTTGAGTCAACTCTGTTGACTTGAAGACGCGATTGTAATCCGTGGGGCCGTTGGCCGCGGTTAAAGGCGCGTCGCCACCGCCTATATTTCCGCCTTGTCCCGGCCCAACTCCGCCGTCTATATTTCCGCCCCGTCCCCGCCCGGTTTCCCCTTCGGTTCCGAGCCGAGGGAGTTTCGGCTCTACCTCTTTCTTCGGGCTGAAGGAGTTGACGAAGCGCTGTGCGGCGGCGCTGTTAGCATCCTCATTTAAGACGATTAGGATATATATTCTTCTCCCGGCGACATAGACCTGAGTCTTGCCGGGTCTGTTACCGAGCATGATGGAGTATTCCCGCCCCAGCGAAACCATAAACGCTTCTGGACTAGACCAGCTCAACTCAGTCGCGTACGACATACGGGACTCGAGCTGCGCCTTTTGCGGGAGTTGATCACGACGCGGTTTCAGAAGCGACTCCCAAACAAGGTCGGCGCAGTAGTCAAGATACGAGACGTAGGGCGGCAGATCGATCGGGTCGGCCTTGTCAACCAGGGACCAGACGGAGTAGTCAACGCCATCCTCGGTCGCCGTGTAAACGTGGCCTTCAACCTTGAATTGTTCGAAACTAAACTCCCGCGACTTCACCTCGTGACGTTTCGGCATCTGGACCGTAAGTTGGTCGCCCTCGAGAGGGACACTAACCCAGGAGTCCGCCGCTTGCGCTCTGAGCGTCTGAGACGAGGAAAAAACAAGAAGCAGCGTTAACAGAGCACCAAAATACTTCATGGCATCATTTCCGGGGTGGGAGGAATAACTTCATGCCTCAAGAAACGATTACTCCAACGAGATCGTATTCCTGCGACTCGGTAATCATCACGTTCACCATGTCGCCCGGCGCGGGCGCAAACCCTTCGGGCGCGTCGTTGATAAGAACGCAACCGTCAATGTCGGGTGCCTGCGTCTCCATTCTTCCCTGCCACAGAAGTTCGCTCTCGTTCGATTCGCCTTCAAAAAGCACCCGCACCGTCGCGCCAACCTTTGCTTTATTTCTCTTGCGCGAGATCCGGCGTTGTTCTTTCATCAGTCGATCGCGACGCTGTTTAGCAATTCGAGGGTCGACCTTATTCAGCAGGTCAAACGCCGCCGTTCCCTCTTCATCAGAATAGGTAAACACCCCAACCCGATCGAATTCGACGTTCTTAATAAACGCCAGCAACTCTTCGAAGTCTTCTTCCGTTTCCCCTGGAAAGCCGGTGATGAACGTCGTGCGCACCGCAATCCCTGGCACACGAGCCCGGACGCGCTGGATTAACCTTTCCAGCGACGCACGATTGCCACCGCGTTTCATCAGTTTCAAGACGTTCTGAGAAGCGTGTTGCAAGGGCATATCGAGATACTTAACGGCCTTTGGTTCTTCCGCAAGAACGTCAAGAAAAGCGTCGCTGATGTGGGTTGGGTAGGTGTACATCACGCGCACCCACTCGATGCCATCCGTGTGAGACAGTTCGCGCAGCAGGTGGGCCAAGGCGTCTGGCTTATCCAGGTCTTCTCCATATCGAGAGGAATCCTGGGCGACGAGTATTAATTCCTTCACACCTTCTTCGGCCAGTTGGTGGGCTTCAGCGACGATAGAGCCAAAACGCCGGCTACGAAAATGACCGCGCATTTGGGGAATAAAGCAGAACGCACAAGGTCGATCGCAGCCTTCAGCGATCTTTATGAAGGCATAGTGGCTCGGCGTAGCCAGCACGCGGGGCGTCGACTCGTCGTAGAGGTAAGTGGAGCTCTGGTTGCCAAGGGCAATCACCGGCAACGAGCGCGTGTCGGTCTTCGGGTCGCATACCGCGAGGATGTCGTTTATCTGGCTGGTGCCGATAAACGCGTCAACTTCCGGGATCGACGCTTTCAACTCATCGCGATAACGTTCCACCAGGCACCCGGCTACAACTACGCGGGTTGCCTTTCCATCTGTCTTCCAGCGCGTCGCTTCCAGAATGGTGTCGATTGATTCTTTCTTTGCCGAGTCGATAAAGCCGCAGGTATTCACGACGACGGTGTCAGCTTCGCTGGCGTCAGCCGTCAACTCATAGCCGTTCGCCTTCAACTGACCCATCATCACCTCGCTGTCGACGAGGTTTTTAGGACAACCCAAACTTATAAATCCAACTTTTTTCATAGTTCTTCATCGGCAACTGGAATTCCGGGATGGTTCCAGTTGAAACAACTATTTACCAGGCACCGGTGCCTCAAGTTGTTCGAGAGTCCTTTCGATCTCTCGAAGCTCAGCCGCGGAAAGTTGCTGGCCTCCAAACCTTACGCGATTGTAGGCGCGCGTGATGGTCAGGGCGGGCTCGAGTGCTAGATCGTTGGCAAACTCCATCGGCGTAAGATGCGCTTCTCGCTCGACGCCGCGTTGCGCCAACAACTCTGTCAGGCGTTCGTAAAAAACCACTGGAGACGTTGTCGCAGTTTCCAGTTCCGGACGAATGCGCAGGCTGCGCCGCCAACCGAAACGTCGCACACGTCTCGCCGCGAGGAAGAGCAGCAAAGCAACGATCAAACCAAAACCGATCAGATACAGGGTCCCTGATTGTGATGAAACATTCTTGCGCAGGGCGGCTACGAACTGAGCCAGGGTGCGGCGGTAGTCAGACAGGTGGGTCTGAAGTGCAGCGGCGAGCGATCGTTGCTCCTGCTTGTCATACCCGATGACATACTGAAACCACATTAACTCAAACGCTTCCGCATACTTTCCCATCGTCGCCGCAAAGCCTGTACGGACAGGCGCTTCTTTGCCGGACGAAGGAGTAGGATCGAACGTGACCCAGGAACCGCTCTCGGGAAAATAAACCTCAACCCATGAATGCGCGTCGCTCTGTCTAACTGTGTAGGCGCCTGCTGTTTCATTGTATTCCCCCGGTAGAAAACCATTCACTACCCGAGCGGGAATGTCGCGAGTGCGCAGCATCACCGCCATGGCAGTAGAAAAATACTCGCAGTGCCCGGATTTAACATTAAACAGAAAATCGGACAGCGGGTCCGAACCGCTGGCCGTCATCTGCAAACTGTATGCGTAATCATTCTGCAGGTGTGCCTCTATTGCTTTAGCGATATCGTAGGAGTTACCGGCGTTGGCGTTAACCATAATCGCATTCGCCAGCGCGCCTATTCGCGGATCGAGTTTTACGGGCTTTTGTAAATAGCGGGCCAACCTTGGGCCCTGTCGTTGAGGGTCCTGACGTAGCAGATTCGGATCGGGCTGCGTCATGTCCGATATAGCGGTGTACATCGTGCGTGTGGGCCGGTGACGCGCTACCTGGACTGAACCCTCATCATCAACCTTCAGCTTTGCAAAGTCTCCCTGGATGGCGACTGGACGCGAAGCTCCAAAAAGTACGGGAGA
>Ga0190272_10001333_pt1 | contig 11865 bp, 9 predicted proteins | sample Popmic504T_FD_133746 | JGI IMG/M metagenome (GOLD analysis project Ga0190272, IMG submission 133746) | Populus adjacent soil microbial communities from riparian zone of Shoshone River, Wyoming, USA - 504 T | ecosystem: Environmental > Terrestrial > Soil > Riparian zone | place: USA: Wyoming...
ATTTCTTTGCGGAACTTTGCGTTTGCCTTTGCGACCTTTGCGGTTTCTGCTTACTCTTCAGACATTTACCGCAAAGTACGCAAAGGTTTTCGCAAAGAGCGCAAAGCAAACTGAACCAGTACCGGCATTCCGGTGCTCTTGCTTCGAGTGCCTCCGGTGTTGTAAGACTGATATCAGCAATCGTAGATCATGAATAGTCTGAGAGCGCCTATTCCGCCGCGATTGCCGGGCACTGTCCGCCCAGTAAAATAACTCCCACGGGGTCGCGATTAAGGGGTCGCTTTAAAGCAATGGAAAACAATACGTCGCCGCGGCAAATGAGTCGCAGTGAACAGGAAACGGAAACCGAAGCAGCGAGATTGATTGAGCACATTGAAGATGCACTTGCCATGGTTGCCATTCAGTCAACCACCGATGACGACTCATTGTCTGGAGCCGCCGATCGCATCGAGCGCGCGGCGCGTGATCTTTCCGTAGCGTTGCGGGAACTGGCCCATGAGCGTCGCATGGCCGCAAACTCTGTCAGGTAATCGCGGACAGCTTCTCCTCCGCGTCAACCGGGTTTCACTTCTAAATACTCTGGAGACTTTATGACTTCAAGTCGTACGCAAGCAGCAGACGAACCAGGCGCGATACCGGCGACGAAAGATTCATCGGCGCCATTGAGCAAGAACGCGCACCTGCTCAATTGGGTCGAGAAGATGGCTGTTTTGACCAAGCCGGACGCAATTCATTGGGTTGATGGTTCGCCCGAAGAGGACGCCGCTCTCAAGGCGCAAATGGTCGCCGGCGGAACATTTACCAAACTCAATGAAGAGCTGTGGCCTGGCTGTTATTACGCGCGCTCGCACCCGAGCGACGTGGCGCGCGTCGAAGATCGTACATACATCTGTTCACTTTCCAAAGATGCTGCGGGTCCGACAAACAACTGGGAAGAGCCGTACAAGATGCGCCGGAAGCTAAAGGAGCTTTTCGATGGCTCGATGCGCGGCCGCACGATGTATGTATTGCCATTCAGCATGGGACCTATCGGTTCGCCCATGTCGCAGATTGGTGTTCAGCTGACTGATTCGCCCTACGTCGTAGTCAACATGCGCATCATGGCGCGCATTGGGTTGCCGATTTACGCGGAGATCGATAAAGACTACAAACGGGTAGTTCCCTGCATGCACTCAGTTGGCGCGCCGCTCGAGTCGGGACAGGCCGATGTGCCCTGGCCGTGCAACAAGGAAAAGTACATCGTCCACTTTCCTGAGACGCGCGAAATTTGGTCCTATGGCTCGGGCTACGGCGGCAACGCATTGCTGGGTAAGAAATGTTTCGCGCTGCGCATCGCTTCAAACATTGCGCGCGACGAAGGCTGGATGGCCGAGCACATGCTGATCGTCGGCGTGGAGAATCCGCAGGGTGAAAAAACGTATGTGACAGCTGCATTTCCCAGCGCATGCGGCAAGACCAACTTTGCTATGTTGATCCCACCCGAGGGTTTTGAGGGTTGGAAAGTTTGGACTGTGGGCGACGACATCGCCTGGATCAAGCCCGACGAACAAGGTCGCCTGCGCGCCATCAATCCTGAGGCGGGATTCTTCGGCGTTGCGCCGGGAACGTCTGCGAAGACCAACCCCAATGCGATGATCGCGCTCGCGAAGAATTCAATCTTCACCAACGTAGCGCTGACTCCTGAAGGTGGAGTTTGGTGGGAAGGCATGACGGACGAGCCGCCCGCTGAGTGTACGGATTGGCAGGGAAATAAATGGACTCCGGCAATTGCCAAAGAGACCGGGGCGAAGGCCGCGCATCCAAACGCGCGCTTTACGGCGCCGGCATCGCAATGTCCAACTATCGACCCGGACTGGGAAAATCCAAGCGGTGTTCCCATCAATGCAATTATTTTTGGCGGACGACGCGCGACCACGATGCCGCTCGTTTATCAGTCGTTCAATTGGAGCTCGGGCGTCTACATCGGCGCGACAATGGGCTCGGAAATGACAGCCGCCGCGGCGGGCACGATTGGCAAAGTGCGCCGCGACCCAATGGCCATGTTGCCATTCTGTGGTTATCACATGGGCGACTACTTCCGACATTGGATTCGCATGCAGCGTTCGTTAACTGAGACGCCGAAGATTTTTCATGTGAACTGGTTCCGCAAGGACGAGGACGGAAAATTCATGTGGCCGGGGTTTGGCGAAAACATGCGGGTGCTGAAATGGATCGTGGACCGCGCCCGCGGTCGCGCTCTCGGCAAAGAAACGCCTATCGGCTGGATGCCACACTACGAAGACATGGAATGGAAGGGACTCGACTTTCCAAAGGAGAAGTTTGATGACCTGCAGGCGTTTGATCGGGCGGCGTGGCGCGAAGAGGTGCTCGGACACGAAGAGCTCTTTTTGGATCTACACGACCGGCTCCCGCCGGAAACAATCTACGAGCGCGAGTTGCTGATCTGCCGGCTGTAACTCCAAGCGGAAGCGGGCTCGACCTTACGACTACCCTAGCCCGGCGGCCAACTCAGCGCACGTCCACCGAGGACATGAATGTGAAGATGGAAAACGGATTGGCCGGCGCCGGCCCCGGTATTAATCACCGTGCGGTAACCACCCTCTGCGAGACCCTCACTATTGGCGACCCGAGCGACCACTCGTAGCAGATGACCCAAGACCGGTTCATGTCGTTTCGCCGCATCGTCGAGCGAGTCGAGATGCTCAATTGGAATCACTAGCAGGTGGACTGGCGCTTGCGGATTGATATCTCGAACAACAAACGCGTGTTCATCACGATAAGTCACGTCCGCGGCGATCTCACCGGCGATCATTCGGCAAAATAAACAATTTTCTTCTGACATATCTTAATCCTTTTAACTCAAACTGTAGTTTGCGAGTTTCGCTAACCTTGTAACGCAAACTGTTAGTTTGCGTGTTCCTGACCTCAAGAGCTGACGCAAACTAACAGTTTGCGTTACAAAGTTTCCTGTGCCAGAGGCGCCGTCACCGATTCTCTAATCCGCTCAATATCAGCGCCGACGGCTCGCAATTTCGCCTCAATTTTTTCATAACCACGATCAATGTGGTAGACGCGATCGATGATGGTCTCGCCGCTTGCCATCAGGCCCGCGAGTACGAGCGAAGCGGAAGCGCGCAGGTCAGAGGCGATCAAAGGCGCACCGGTCAGCGAAGTTGGTCCGGTCACCGAAGCAGCATGACCGTCGATGGAAATGTTGGCACCCATACGCTGCAGTTCTGAAGCATGCATAAAGCGGTTCTCAAAAACAGTTTCTTCGATCACCGCACGACCTTCCGCCTGGGTCATCAACGCCATGTACTGCGCCTGCATGTCAGTAGGAAACTTTGGATAAGGCTCAGTCCGCACATCCCTGGCGGTTAACTGCCGGCCCCGCGAGACCCGCAGCGTACTTGGATTGAGTTCTTCAATCTCCACTCCGGCATCCCGAAACTTTTCAATCACCGCGCCAAGATGCAGCGGCTCGCAGTCTTTGATTTCCAGCTCTCCATCTGTAATTGCGGCGGCGGCGATAAAGGTTCCCGTCTCGATGCGGTCAGGAATGATCGTGTGTTCCGCGCTGCCGAGCGACTCGACGCCCTCGATTTCCAACCTCGACGTTCCCGCCCCGCGCACTCGCGCCCCCATCTTGTTCAGCAGTTCGGCAAGATCGCTGATCTCCGGCTCGCAGGCGGCGTTGTGCAACACAGTCTGGCCGCGCGCCAGGCATGCGGCCATCATCAGATTCTCGGTGCCGGTAACGGTGACTTTCTCGAAAGTGATCTCCGTTCCGATCAGGCGTCCACCCTTCGGTGCACGCGCAATCACGTTACCCGCCTCGAGCCGCACCTCGGCGCCCAGTTTCTCAAAACCCCTGAGGTGAAGATCGATGGGCCGCGTGCCGATTGCGCAACCGCCGGGAAGTGAAACCTTGGCCTTACCAAAACGAGCGAGCAATGGCCCCAGGGCCAGAACGGATGCGCGCATGGTTCGCACCAGTTCGTAGGGCGCTTCAAAGAGTTCGATCTGGCGAGCAGTTATCTTGTGCGTTCTGAGCTCTGGCGTCAGCACCGTTGCCCCGAGGTCTTCGAGCAAACGCCTCTGAGTGATGATGTCTTTGGCGTAAGGAAGGTTATGCAGCGTCACTGTCTCGGCGCTGAGCAAGGCCGCGGCCATGCACGGCAGCGCCGAGTTTTTGGCCCCGCTTATCGTGACCCGACCCTTAAGCGGGCGCCCCCCGGTAATCCGAAATTTATCCACGATGGGACATAGATTAGAGGAAAAAGCAGAAAGGATAAAGCGTAACGCAAACTGATGGTTTGCGTTTTCGTTGACTTCTGAAGCCGCCAACTAACAGTTTGCGTACTGAAGTTTTTCCAAAGCCACAGTGCGAGGAATGCCTTGCAGGTCCGGGTAGATCCCGAGGAGTCTCCAGGAGCCGGCATCAACCATCGACGCGGTCAAAGCTTTCACCGCTTCGCTTTGATCAAAACCTATTTCAAGCAAAAGGTAGCCTCCTGGTTTCAAATAGGCTCCGGCGTCAATCAGCAGACGTCGGATGATCGAGAGCCCGTCGGCGCCACCCTCCAACGCCAGGTGCGGTTCGTGATCACGCACTTCTGTCTGTAGTCCTTCGAGATCGCCAGCCGGAATATATGGCGGATTCGATACGATTACGTCGAACAAAGCGTCAGGGTTAACTTCGGCGAAACAATCCGAGACCAAAAATTCAAGACGCGCGCTCACGTCATGTTTCGCCGCGTTTCGTTTAGCCACTTCGATCGCTGCGGCTGAAATATCAATCGCAACGCCGCGAGCGTTTGTACGTTCGTGAAGCAGGGTGACTGCGACACAGCCTGATCCGGTGCCTACCTCGCAAATGAGGGCTTCAGGGTTTGTCAGCAGCCTGAGCGCAGTTTCAACCAGCAACTCGGTCTCGGGTCGCGGTATCAACACATCGGGAGTGACCTCAAAATCGAGTCCAAAAAATTCCTGACGGCCTGTAATGTATTGCAGTGGTTTCCCCCTGGCACGCTCCTCTACCAAACGGACAAATACTTCCGCATGATCTGACGTGATCGCATTTTCAGCGTGACCGATGATGAAAGTGCGGTCTCGCTCGAGCAAGTTTGCGAGGAGCGATCCCGCCTCCCGTCGCGCTTCCGCCACCCCGGCTTTGCGCAGCTTGTTTGTCCCCTGCAAAATCGCTTCAGCGATTGTCGTCATCGGATTGATCTCAATCTAAATTGTAAAATGCCTGGTCTTCTGGCTATAGTACCGTTCATAAGTAAGCAACAGAAACTGGTTGACATCGGCTGAGGCTCGGGGCGCAGCGCAAGTTTTTCGGGAACGTGTAACGCATTGTGACTTTCTCCTAAGCACAAGGACGACGAGTCTCGTTCCTTCCGTAGCGACAGGACCTCCGGGCTATTTAGCTTTGGAGGTTCTGGCGTTAAAGGGGGACAGAGTTTAACAGCGGTTCAACGTTTCAGATTCCAGGAGAAGCGGTGGGAGCACTCTCAAAAGCACTTTTGTTATTCGCGATGAACTGGCTCGACGCACAGTTAACCATACTGTGGGTGCGAATGAATGTGGCCACTGAAGGCAACAGCTTGATGGCCAGCGTGCTGAATCTCGGAGAAGTCCCATTCCTCGCCGTAAAGCTGGCGGTCGGCGCCTTTGCGGGTTATGTGCTCTATCGCTTTGCTGAACATGCTATGGCCCGCCGGGGCATGCAGGTCGTCCTGGGTCTTTACCTCGCATTGATGGGCGTGCACCTTGTCACCGGATTCTCTGCCCTGGGATGGCAAGCTCCTTCAACCGTTCTTTCCTATTTTGTCAGCCTCCCGAATGCTTTTGTTGCCCTCTTCACCTGAGTCCATTCGCTTTCCCTTCCTGGACCTAATCGCCCAACGCAAAAAAGGGAACCTTCGGGTTCATCGATCGTTAAGAGGCTATTGGTTCAAGCCTTTGTGTGCGGAGCTCTGGATTCCTTCTTGCGGATATCCGGGCGAAAGCCCAAAATAATGCTCAGTTGTTTAACTTCGGTCGGTAGTGGGATGGGCGCAACGGACGCCTGCGGCCATGCATCACAACACCATGCTTTGCAGCGATTTTTGCATTACCAAAACAGGTGAAAGTTAAAATTATGTATAGAATTTCAGCCCGCCAAATATTGATCATCGCGTTAGTTTCCGGATTGTTCGCCGCGGGGACAGTCGCAGTCGTAGATCGCCTGGCGAACCGGATTAATCAGCCGAGCGCCGCTTTTACTGAAACACCTCCGGCAGGTATCACTGATCCAGCGTCTGCTACGGATGAACAAAACAACATCGAGATTTACCGCACCCTGTCGCCTGGTGTGGTGAACGTTCACTCCACCACTTATGCCCGCGACTTTTTCGGGTTTGTCGACGCGCGTGAGGGCTCGGGTTCAGGCTCAATCCTCGACCAGGAAGGAAATATCCTTACGAATTATCACGTGATCGAAAACGCGCAGAAGCTCGCAGTCAGCCTGGGCGGTGAAAAAAACTATCCCGCAAAACTGATTGGTGTCGATCCGGACACAGATCTCGCGGTGATCCGGCTGGTCGAGAGGCCGCGTGAGGCTTTGACTGTCATTCCCCTTGGCGATTCCGACAAGCTTGCCGTTGGACAGAAGGTCCTGGCCATCGGAAATCCGTTTGGAATGGATCGTACGCTGACTACCGGAGTAATCAGCGGATTGCAGAGACCCATCCGTGGCCGAAATGATCGGCCAATCGAAGGGGCCATCCAGACTGATGCTTCAATCAATCCTGGCAACTCGGGTGGACCACTACTCGACTCGCACGGACGCATGATTGGAATCAACTCCCAAATCCTTTCTCCGTCAGGCGCATCAGCAGGTGTGGGCTTCGCAGTGCCGGTTAATATCGCGAAACGAATTGTGCCGCAGTTGATTAAGAGCGGCGCTGTCACCAGACCAAGACTCGACTTCGTGCCGCGCGATATTGAAACGATCAGGGGTCAGGTTCAACTACCGGTCTCTGACGGTGTGATGGTCTGGCAGGTTGCGCCGGGTGGCGCCGCCGCCGCTGCCGGTCTCCGTGGAGTGACGCAAACCGAAGATGGTGAAGTTGCTCTGGGAGACATTGTTGTCAGTATTGATGGCCAAAAGGTGGGCAACTCGGATGATCTGTATCGCTTGCTGGAGAAACATCAGCCCGGGCAAACTGTCAGTGTGGAAGTAGTGCGCAACGGTAGACGACTGACAGTGCAAGTCCGTCTGGCAGCTTCAACTCCCCGTCCGCGCGGGCTCAGGCGACAATAAATGGCAGGTCCTGGGTATCGGGTGACGGGTGTCAGCCAGGGCACTCGCACCCGGATTCCCCCGACACCTGACACCCAATACCCGACACCCTCTTCATGAATCAATCAAACCACTTTTTTGATCTCGGTTACGGGTGGCTCTGCAAACACTGCAGCGCTGAAGACGGCGAAAGCGCGCGCCAGCAGGGTGGATCCGGAAAGGCCCATCTGCCACACGGTTTGCCGCTGGCAAGTTGGACCGATTCCTCTCATCACACCCTTACTTGTCCTCGTTGCCACATCGAAGAAACAATCGCCGGCAGCTAACTGCTGTAAGCAACACTTCGCGACCGGGATCTTATTTCGGATCACCAAACTTGGATCTGTAATCTCGAAAACTACGTTCGATCACATCAAGAGCTTCCGCTCGATCGTAGACGTCTGCAATTTCCACACGTCTGGGAGCGTCAGCCGGCAACTGCTTATAACTTAGGAAATAGTGTTTGAGGCGATCTACCAGAGCTTTGGGACACCCTGTGATGTCCCTGATGTGTCCATAAGCAAGGTCAGACTGCAGCACCGCGATGATTTTGTCGTCGGCCTGTTGGCCATCTATCATGCGCAGTCCGCCGATCGGTTCCGCGTTAAGAAAGAAGTTTCCCTGGGCGAAAGTTTTTTCGGTAAGCACACAAATGTCCAGTGGATCACCGTCGCCCTGGATTCCCATCGCGCCAGTTCGATCAGCGCAGAGCTGTGCGACCTGCTCACCGCAGTGGCTCTGCGGGATAAAGCCGTAAAGCGAGGGGCACATCGACGAAAACCTCTGCGGACGATCGACGCGCAGGTGACCTGAGTATTTATCCAACTCATATTTCACCGCATCCGTGGGCACAATTTCTATGTAGGCATTGATTGTCTGAGGTGCGTTCGCTCCCGGGCTTACTCCGTGCCAGGGGTGCGCTTGAAACATGAGCTTCAGATGGTTGAAGGCGGCGTCTTGATCTGACATGCGCAGGGGCCTTTCTTGCTTCGTTTTTCGGTAGTGTTAGAATCCTAGCCTCGCGAACAAGCGATTTCAAACCCAAACGTCTTCGCCCACACGTATGGCAACATCAGTAGACGCAATCAGCAGCGCACCAGCTCGCGCAATCTCGCTACGCTGGATTATAAGCGCGCGCGACGATCTGATCTGGTTCATCGGCTCAGTTGCTTCGAGTTACGTGCTACTCATCCTTTACTTATCCGGAGTGGTGCCACTCGTCCCGATGGTCGCACTCTGGGCCATCCTGATTGATGCGCCTCATGTCTTCGGCACGTTTTCACGCACTTACTTCGATCGCACTGAACGCCAGAACCGCGGCCGGTTGTTGTGGGGCTCACTACTCTTCTTCGTGATTGGGCCAGTCATGGTGCTCGCCGGCGCCGGTCTCGTCTTCTTCTTCCTCGCCGCGCTTTGGGCCTACTACCATCTCGTCAAACAGCACTACGGCTTCATGGTGCTCTACAAAAAGAAAAACAACGATCTCGCGCCGGTTGATAACGCGCTCGACCGCCTGTTGTTGCTGTTTGCATTCAACTATCCCTTCGTCGCCTTTATCGCCGCTGATCCCGAAGCCATGGCCCGTGTGCCCGCCGCGCTCCAGTCCGGCGTGGCAACCTTGGCAACTGTCCTGTTGATTGCGACGCTCACTCTCGCTGGCGCTTGGATTGCGCGACAACTTCAGCGCGCTATTACCGGAGCGCCGCTTAATCTCCCGAAATACCTCCTGCTTGCCGCTGCGATCCCGATGCATTGGATTGTCCTGTTGACCCCAATGCCGCATAAGCCCATTGCGATCGTGGCTATCCTGACCATCTATCACAACCTGCAATATCACCGGCTAATCTGGTTTCACAATCAGAAATACACCGCCGGTGCCTCGGGCGTCCCGCCCGGGTTCCATGGGCAGGATGCCCATGCCACAACCAAACCTCGTGGCAGGTACGGCGCGGCCGAATTCATCAGCCGCCGTCTCCTTTTCTACATCGCCTTCGGAATTCTCTTCGGCTTGGTTTACCAGGGTCCCAGACAGTTTCTCGGCTACACCAGTTTGCGAAACGACGTTGGCGGCGCGTCTCATGCGCTGCCGACCCAACTGGGTATTTCATTCCTGTGGGGCTATGCCTTTATCCACTACTACCTCGACTCGAAAATTTGGCGCGTCCGGCGCGACCCTTCAGTCGGCAAAGCGTTGAATATGGGCTAACGGTTGGGTCTAAAACTCGGGCTCAATATTCACTGCAAATCCTCGTTCGTTAACATCAAAGAACACCCGATCATTCACGGTTAGTTTGAGGAATAATTCATTGAGATAACGGGTAGTGCGAAATCCAAACGGCTGGTCGGCTCTAATAGTTCCTTGAATAGCGGGACGGTCGAAATGCGTTGTGTGCTCGATGCGCTCGATCACACCACCTCGATCTCGTTGTGCGAACTCAATTGGGTTCCACTGTCTTGCAGTGTCATACAGATCGTGATACTTCGACTCTTTTTCAGGCGCTAATTGAATCGCCTTCTTCATTACGGCTTCAGCGTCAGATACTCCACCAAGCTTGAAACATATTGCGGCTTCGCTAAACAGTCTGCTGGCATCGTTGAAAAGAAACGTGGCGGTTCTGAAAAAGCTCACCGCGTTTGCCAAGTCGTAACTTCTCAACAAGCGCCCGTATTCCTCGGCTAATTCGGGTGAAACGAATTGACAGCCAAGCCTATCTACCAGCTCGATCCCTTCCTGAAAGCGGCGCATTAGATAACAAGCATTCAAGTGAGCAAGGATCAGGTGCGCAATGTCCTCGGAATCTGCATTTGGATTCTTCTTTAGGAAATCCAATACCTCCGCTCTAGCTCTGCGAAACAATCCTTGCTTGATGTAGACCCTGGCCAGTTCCGTACGCGCTTGAAGGTTGTTGGGATCCAAACCGATTAGGTCTGCGAGCACCCCCTCGGCCTCCGCGTAGCGCTTCTGCACTTGATAGACTTTGGCCAGTTCCGTGCGCGCTTGAAGGTTGTTGGGATCCAAACCGATTAGGTCTGCGAGCACCCCCTCGGCCTCCACGTAGCGCTTCTGCACTTGATAGACTTTGGCCAGCTCCGTACGCGGATGCAGTTGATTGGGGTCGATGACTAACGATTCCTTGAGCACCGCCTCGGCCTCCGCGTAGCGCTTTTGCACTTGATAGACTCTGGCCAGTTCCGTGCGCGGATGCAGTTGATTGGGGTCGATGACTAACGATTCCTTGAGCACCGACTCGGCCTCCGCGTAGCGCTTCTGCGCTTGATAAACTTTGGCCAGTTCCGTGCGCGGATGCAGTTGATTTGGGTCGATGACTAACGATTCCTTGAGCACCGCCTCGGCCTCCGCGTAGCGCTTCTGCACTTGATAGACTTTCGCAAGCTCCGTGCGAGAGTTCAGGTCATTGGGAGAAAGCGTTATACATTCTTTCAGCACCTGCTCGGCCTCAGCGTAACGCTTCTTCACCTGATAAACCTTGGCCAACTCCGTGCGAGAGTTCAGGTCATCAGGGGAAAGCTTTATACATTCTTTCAGCACCGCCTCGGCCTCCGCGTAGCGCTTCTGCACTTGATAGACTTTCGCAAGCTCCGTGCGCGCTTGAAGGTTTTTGGGATCTAAGCCTACTAAGTCAGTCAGCACCGCCTCGGCCTCGGTGTAACGCTTCTGCACCTGATGGACTTTGGCCAGCTCCGTGCGAGAGTTGAGGTCATCAGAGGAAAGCGTTATACATTCTTTCAGCACCAGCTCGGCCTCTGGGTAACGCTTCTGCGTTTGATAGACTTTGGCCAATTCTGTTCGCGGGTGCAGTTGATTGGGATCAATGACCAATGATTCTTTGAGCACCTGCTCAGCCTGCGAGTAGCGCTTCTGCAGTTGATAGACTTTTGCCAGCTCAGTCCGAGCATGAAGGTTGTTAGGATCCAGAACCAACAGGCCTTGAAGAAGTCGCTCGGCTTCCGACTCATTCCTGAGCGCAAATTCCACTTTGGCTGCCTCCAGAATTGGCGGCAAGAAAGTGGGATGATCCTCCATAACAGCCTTGAAAACATTCCTGGCGAACGAGTACTCCCGCTTTGAAACGTGTATCCATCCCTCGACCATCATAAGAATTCGCTGGTTCAATGGATGGCCGGTTGCTTTTTGCTGGAGGACTTCGAGGTCGGCTGCGTTTAGCCTGGTGAGGAACCGGCGCACAATCTGTTTACGACCGAGCATCGAAGTGAACACGGAACGTTCCAGAGCGTCATCCGCGTCAATCACTTTCAGCAGGGCAACCAGGCGCTCGCGAATTGTGGGCGATAACTTCTCTTCAACGTGCCACTGCGAAATTAATTCGTGCCGTGCGCGGAGAGTCTTTAGTTCAACAATCACCGGCAAGTTCTCATACTCATCATTGGTAAAGAAGTCCCTGAAATCCAGAAACTCATTTTCACCAATATCGGGCATTACTTTCCTCAAGATTGAAATGGGCAAGGCAATTCCGAACTGATAAACGATTGATATCCACTTATATAGATCAGTGAGG
>Ga0190272_10001334_pt1 | contig 11861 bp, 19 predicted proteins | sample Popmic504T_FD_133746 | JGI IMG/M metagenome (GOLD analysis project Ga0190272, IMG submission 133746) | Populus adjacent soil microbial communities from riparian zone of Shoshone River, Wyoming, USA - 504 T | ecosystem: Environmental > Terrestrial > Soil > Riparian zone | place: USA: Wyoming...
AGTGCTGTGACGAGGGCGTCGAGAGCGGCGGGCAACGCGGCCTCCTAGGTCGACGGTGCGTGAACACCACCGACTTCGGCGCCCTCACCAACCCCCCTACGAATTACGCATCAACCATCTAGCGGCGCCCGCTGGTCATTGGGCCACCGCAGTCACCGAGCCCCATGCCGCTGATCCCGCGATCGCGCGCGATACGGGTCCCGCCCTGGTCGTAGGCGGTCACGGACTCGATCCCCGCGAGACCGTCGACCAAGGCCGTGAAGTACTGCGCACCGACACGCGAGCCACGCGGCCGTGCGTGCAGCGTCGCGGGAACGACCGCGCCATCGTCACGGCGGACATCGACCCGAGCCGCCGCGCGTGACACCGCACCGACGACGAACGTCTGGTTCGAGCAGGAGACGATTAATGCATACCCCTGAATGCCCGTCGCCGTCTCCGCCTCATCCTCGAGACAAGACGTTCCACCGCCGCCTGGCAGACGAAGTTGGACGCACGGCTGGAGCTTGCTGCCTCTCCATGCGACGAGTCGCCACGGTGTCCCATCGCCGAGGCGGCCCGTGGCCAACCGGCGTCCCGGCTCAGCCTCATAGAAGCTCACAAACGCGATGTCGCCGTAATCCGCCTTTCCCGTTCCCTCGACGAGACACCACTTCGCGCCACGGGAGATGTCGCGGTCGAGTCGCACGGTGATCGACTTCATGCCTCGGTGCCAGCGAACAACCGCGTGAGCGACCGTCTTTCGAGTTGGAGACCGGAAGCTCGTCCCGCATCCGACCCACAGTCGCTTCCCGAACAGCTCGCTCTGGATCGTGGGATTCTGGATGACGTTCTCACGGTCACGAATCGTGAGGGTGAGCGAGCTGCGCTCCAACGTGAAGCGCAACTCGCTCCAGCGGTCGAGCTTCGTTCGCGAGGCCGCGTCCACATCGGCCGCGAGCAGCAAGGCGTTCAGGCAGAACGCGACCAGCAGCAACAGCGGCGCGCAGCGCCATTGATCCCTCACCCTCGAGAACCCTCCCACAGTGCCAATTGTCACGACTCGATGCCTTCAAGTCAAGGCCCTGCGCTATGGTCGCCTGTGGATGAACCGCCACCACGACACACACGTCACCGCCGCCACGGCCGTCTGAGGCTGGCGTTTGGGCTGTTGCCTGGACGCCGCAACGCGACCGTTCATGTGACCTTCGTGGAGGACTTCTTCAAATGATTGACCAACTTGCCGGCCTTGGCCGGCGGGATGACCTGGACGCCGAGCTCGCCGCGCTCGGCGATCGGGGACTGACGGCGGGACGTGTGCTCGCCCAGCATCGCGGCCACTGGGTCGTCGCCGAGCCGGGCGGTGAGGAGCCGCGGCTCTTGACGGCGCGCGGGAAGATGCGCGAGCAGCCGCCGGTGACTGGCGACTGGGTCGCCGTCGACTCCGACGGCGAGATCACAGCATTGCTCGAGCGGCGCGGGACGATCGTCCGGCGCGCGGCGGGCGAGGCGACGGTCGCGCAGGTGCTGGCGGCCAACGTCGACCTGGCCCTGCTGACGGCGCCGCTGCCCGAGCCGAACGGCCGCCAGATCGAGCGGCTGGCCGCCCTCGCACAGGCCGACAACGTGCCCGTGGCGCTCGTGCTGACCAAGTCGGACCTCGATCCGGAGGCCGACCGCACCGCTGCCGACATGGCGCGGGAGCTGGGGATCGTCGACGCGGTGGCGATCAGCCCGCGCACCGGCGACGGGATCGCGATCCTGCGCACGCTGTTGGCGCCGGGGACGACAGCCGTCCTGCTGGGTCCCTCGGGAGCCGGCAAGTCGACGCTCGTCAACGCCCTGCTCGGCGAGGAGCGCCAGGCGACCGGAGCGATCCGCGCCGGCGACGGTCGCGGCCGCCACACCACGGTGACGCGCGAGCTGATCGCACTCACCGGCGGGGCCCTGCTGATCGACACGCCCGGCGTCCGCGAGGTCGGCCTGTGGGACGGCGCCGGCGAGAGCTATGCCGACATCGACGAGCTCGCCGCGAGCTGTCGCTTCAGCGACTGCGGGCACGAGACCGAGCCCGGCTGTGCCGTGCGCGAGGCGGTCGACGCCGAGCGGATCGAGGCCTGGCGCAAGCTCGCCCGCGAGCAGAAGTGGGTCGACGACCGGCGGGCGGCGGCCCGTGAGCGCGAGGCGCGTGGGCGTTCCTACACCCGCGTGCAACGCGAGGCGCGCCGCGTCAAGGGAGACAGCTAGACGATCGTCAGCGGGTCGGCCTCGTCGCTGGCCCGCTGATCCGTCCCACTCGGCGGAGCGGGAACAACGCCGATGCCACACCGGCTTGCAGCCACCGCCAGCTGCTTGTCCCAGACAGCCGCCAGCAGGCGCGGCGAGTCGACTGCAGTCATCGACGCGAGATGCATCGCGTCGGCGGCGCGCAGTCCGTGCAACTCCGCCATGTCACCGGCGCGCTCTGCCACCTCACGGTCGACATCGATCAGGTGCAAAGATCGCGCCACACCCTCCAGGTTGGCCACGGCAGTCATCAGCTCATCTGCATCGATCCGTCCCGACCGCTCGGCGGCCGCCATCCCCGCTCGCGCCTCTGGATAGACGATGCGGCTTGCCAACCTACGAGAGGAGAGCTCCCAAACCTCCTGAGCGATGTCCGAGCCCTCCTCGTCGAGGACCAGCTTGATCAGCGCCGAGGTGTCGAAGTAGACGTTCAATCGCGCTGCTCGGAAACGAGTGGCGCCACCGGCTCGGTGGGCCGGGGCCGGACCGCGTCGCGCGGCTGCCAATCCTCGGTCGGCTCTTGAACGAGTCCTCGCCGCCGCAAATCGGCCAAGGGGTCGGGTGCCTCGATGGGCGCCAGGCGCGCTACCGGCTTGCCTCGCATCGTGACAAGCACCTCCCCGCCCCCGGCGGCAACGTGATTGACGTAGCGGCTCAGCTGATTGTGCAGCTCGCGCACACCGATCTCAGACTTGAGAGCATGTAGCGTCATAGGCACGACTATAGACGCTGCATCTGACCCGTAGGCAGCGCCGATGCCCACTCGAGCCCGGTGCTGGCCGCCACATCCGTCCTCACCCAGCGCTTTGGGTGAGGACGGAGTGGAGACGGTGGGTGCGATAGGGGGCGACACGACAGTGTTCATGCGGACTGCCCGCCCGTCTGCGACTGGCTTGCGACTGAAATCGGGATGACGTTCGCGGAGTCGAGTGCCTTGATCCGCTCGAGCGAGCTGCGCTCAGCCTGGCCGTAGGTCGTCGCGATGAGCTTCCCGCCATCGGTGTGGCCGGCTTGAACCGCGATGTCCCGGTCGTCGCCGCCGAGCTCTTGTAGGTACGTGGCGCCGAAGTGCTTCAGGTCATAGAGCCGCATCTTCGGACGGCCGAACGCGGCGCGTACCGGGTTCCAGAGGTTGTGGCGCGCGCCCTTGCCGAGCAGCGCGCCATCGGGGCCGACGAACAGCAGCGGCCGGTCGTCCGGCCCGCGAACCGATAGCTGCTGCGGCTTCTCGCGGAGTGCCTTCGCCGCGCGCGCGAGAAGAGCGACCGTCTTCTGCTGGCCGTTCTTGGTGTGCGGGACGATCTCGCCTAGCCCGTTGAGCTGCCAGGAGACCTCGATCTCCTGCTTGTCGAAGTCGATTTTCGACTCTTGGAGGACGGCGGTCTCGGCAGGGCGCAGCATGGAGTACGCCTGGAAGAGGATGTAGGCACGGAACGTCGGCCCGTACTCGTCGCCGTGAATCTCGACAGCGAGATCGGCGAGCTGCTCGAGCTGCTCGGTGGTCGGTACCCAGATCTTCTTCTTGCCGCCGCGGACCGTAGACCGCTCGCTGCGGCGGTTCGTCCAAAGCTTCTCGAACGGGTTCGCGTTCGTCAGCCGATCCTCGCGCGCGTCGTTGACCATGTTCCGAAGAACGGCGACCTGTGACTTGGGCTGCTTGCGCGCCCATTTCCGCATCCGCTCGTAGACATGCTGGGAAGCCGTGTCGCCCATCCGCACGTCGCCGAACTCTTCGCTGAACGGCTTGACCCCGTACTCGTAGGACCGCTTCGTGGTCCCCGACTCGCGCGGGTAGTCCTCCGGCCACCGCTTGGCGAACTCGCCCCAAGTCTCGGGGGTGCGGCGCCGGCCGGTGAGCTGCTTCAGCGCCTCGCTCGCGGCATCTACAGCCGCCTGCTTCGCTGCGCGCTTGCCTCCGTAGTCGATGAACCTGAACGAGCCGACCCACTCGTACTCGTTGTGGCCGAGATGGATCTTGACGCCGTAGGACGCCTTCCGCTCGATGATTGCCATCACGCAGCCCTCGCTTTCAGCCATTGGTCGCAGTCCGAGATGCGGAACATACGACGCTTGGCCATCGAGTCCTCAGGATCGCGCGATGGCATGCCCTCGTTGACGCGACGCTCGACTGTCTTGGTCGACACCCCCCAGTGCTGGGCGAGGCGCTTCTTCGACACCCAAGGCTCCGAGTCCGGCGTGTACCGGCTTGGGAACGCGATGACTTGAGCCGTAGCGCTCACGCCTGCCCCTTCCCTGCCGGGCCAACGAACTCCAAAACCGCCAACCAACCCATCCCGCCCCGACACACAGCACACCGCGACTCGCCCAACTCGCCAGGCCGCAAACGACGACCGCACCCACAACGCCTGTCGGGACGCACACGCACCCTGACATGAGGAGGCAGCGGCGAGAGAGCCAAGCGGTTCGGGCCAGGACGCCGTGCCCGGTCGGCGCGCTTCATGCGGCAGCCGCTCCCTGGTCGGTCCGCCACGCCAGCGTGACCTTCGTCTCCGACACGCCCGGCTTCAGCGTGAACGTGACCTGGCCGAACCGGAAGAACTCCGGGGTGTCATTGACAAGCCAGCCCCCGTTCTGGAGCGCGTCGCCCAACGCCTTCTCGAGCGGGGTCCTGAAGTTGCCCTCGTCCCGATCGCGCTTCACCGGGACCGTCAACTCCGCGAACGCGAACACCGCACCGGGCAACGGCCGCGGCATCCGCTGGCCCATCAGCATCAGCTCCATGTCCTTCTGGAGCTTCTGCTTGGACTTGCCCGCGACAGCCCAGTGGGTGCCCTTCGTACGTTGTAGGAGTCAGGCAGGTAGCCCAACGTGAACGTGCGGGACCCGCCAGCGGCCATCTAGCCCCTCGCTCCCCGCTCGGCGTCGACAACGTCCCGGGCGATATCGCGGCCCAGCTCCGTCAGGTCATCGCGCCCATCGACCGCGCCCGCCGCGCGGAGCTCCCGCAGAGCGCGATGAACCGCCGTGTCGTGAAGGCCGAGACGTCGCCCCAGCCCCGTGACCGTCTCGTGGAAGTCGTGCTCGTCGAGCGCCAAGACGACCCGGACGGCCGTTGGATGCAAGCCGTGCGCCTCGCCCACATCGCGGAACGCCAGGTGCGTCGCCGTGTAGTCGGTGGTGACGCTCACTCCGACCACCACTCCGCCTCGATAGCGATCTCAAGCTCGGCTACGCGCACTGGGTCGGCCGCACCGCGACAGTGCCAGAACTCCAACACCCGCTGCGGAACGCTGTTCATCGTCGGTCCCGCCGCGCAGCACCCCGCGTTGGGCGGGTCCCCGTAGTGGAGGGTCTGGTCGCGTACCGCGTCGGCGAGCGGCGTCTGTCGCGAGTCGAACGGCGAGGACGACACACACACCTTGAACGCCGCCCCGCAGTTCTGGCAGCGGATGTCGAGCAGCGCGACCTCGCGGCCGTAGATGTTCGAAGCAGCGTCCGGCGAGAAGTCGCAGTAGCGCGGCACCCCGTGCTCGTCCCACCACAGCGGAGTCCCGAGCTTGTCGGTGATGTCGCGGTAGTGGTGGTTCACGACCGCACCACCTCCCCGAACGACACGCGAGGCAGCGTGACCTTCAACGGCCCGTAGGCGAGCAGGCGCTGCAACCAGTCAGCGCCCGAACCCGCCTGAACATCGTCGCCACGCGCCCCCCAAAGCACGACACGGCGAGTCGGCTCGGCCTGCTCGTACTCGGCCTCCATGCCGAACTCGCGCTCGGCGTCGAGATCGGCGTAGACCAACGCCTCGTAGACATCACGGTCAAGGAAGGTGACCTCTCCAGAAAGCCGGACGGTCGTCATGGCCGCACCACCTCCACAGCAACCCCGGCCTTCTTCGCGAGGTCGATCATGTGCTTGGTGCCTGGCGAACCTCCAACCCAGAAGGCGAGCACCCGATCCGGCCGAAGGTCGATCATCGCGAGGTTGCGGCGCGGGCCGGCGGCTTTGCGGTATCGCTCCCACTGAGCAGCCACCGTCGCTACGTGGATTCCGAGCCCCTGGGCCTCGATCCTCGCTAGACGGTCCGCGCCGAGTGCGCCGCCCTCGATGACGATCGACGGCTGCAACTCGTAGAGATGGGCTCGTATCGGCGCAGCGTCAGCCCACTCTCGCGAGCCGCAGACCACTACCACCGGACCGCCAGGCGTCAGCGCCACTAGGCCGCCCTCCCCTGGTCCGTCTCGGCGAGCTGCGCTTCCATCGCCTCTACGCACGCCTCGTGGACCCACGACCCGCCGACCTTCACGATCTCCTCGCCGACCAGAATCCGGTCCCGGCAAGCCGGCGGACGGACAGCGCACCGACCGACACGGGTCGCCAACACCGGACGGCCCACCGCCTGCTCCTGGTCCTCCTGGCGAGCGTCGGTCATGCCGCGTCCTCGCTCGTCAGCGGCGCGGGAAGCGCCCGCTTGAACACGTCACCGATCTGAGCCGGCGCAGCCTTATTCGCCCGCTCGACAGCCCGTAAGCCAGCGGACGGCAGGCCATACAGCCGCATGTCGCGCTCATAGCGGCGGAGCATCTGCTCCCACACCCTGCGGGCCTGGCCGTGGAACACCTGCGGCTCGGTCGTCAGGCAGAACTCACGGAATGGGAGCTGGCGGGCAAACTCGGCCGCGAGCGGCGACATCTCACCGATGAACTCGAGCGCCTCGCCTTGGCGGCTGTAGCCGAACTGCTCGGCCGCCTTCCACAGCCGGTCCCAAACCTCGCCCCACGTCGGGGCGTCCGACGCCAGCTCGAGCACCTTTGCTCGGATCTGCGCGCCGTTCGGCGGGAACTCCCGCGCGTCTCGGTACAGCGCCTCGATCGCGACCTCGACCTGATCGCCGTCGAGATCGTCAAGGTCGGTCCGCCACTTTTTCAGCGCCGACTCCGGCGGCAACTGGTGCGGCCAGTTCGACGTCAGGCGGGCCTTCACGTTCAGCCACTGTCGATCCGTCATGCCGCCACCGATCCCGGCGCGTCGTCGTCATCGAGCCGGTCGGCCTCTTCGCGCAGTTCACGGATGCGCCGGTCGGCTGGATGCTCGGTCGTGGTGCCGGTGGCACTGGACTTCTCGGCTTGGGCCTGCAGGCGGAGCTGGTCGAACTTTTCGCGGAGCTTGCCCATCGAGAGGATTACCGAACGCCATGAAAAGCCACCAGCGCCGGCTGGGTGGTTGTGCGCCCACTGCATCGCCGCTTCGATCTGCTCGACCGTCCGGCCGTCCTGCTCGATCATCAGCCGGGCGTCTTTGCGCCAGCCCTTGACCTGGGCCACACTCGGACGCTTCGAGCCGTTGCTCTCGATCAGGTCGGCGAGCACCTCACAGACCGCAACGATCTCGGGAGCGGACTCCCGCTCAGAAGCCGACGAGGAAGTTGATCGGGTCGAGTCCGGGGCGCCAGCCTCGGACTCCCATTCCACTTCCATTTCCTCTTCCCTTTCCACTTCCACTTCAGGACGGAGCGACTCCACCGGTCCTCCTGGAGGATCAACGGAGGGCTCTGGTGGGAGTCCAGCGCCCGCTTGTGGAGCGGGAATAATCGACTTCGTGGGGTGACTAATCACCTGGTGGTCGAGAAAGTCGTGACACTGGATGTAGCGCTCGTCCTCAACCTCGTAACGGACGATCAGGCCAGCATCCGAAAGTTCCTGGAGCCACTCCCGTAGGACCACTGGAGTCACATCCTCGTCGGTCGGGAAGACCTCCCCGATGATCCACTGAGGCAACTCCTGCAGCCGACCCTCATCGTCCGCGAGGTTCCAAAGATGGATGTTCAGCAGCCTCGCCTCGCGCGACACCCGGCGGGTCTTCTTGTGCTTTGGGTAGCCCGGCTTCACGGTCCTGATCCTCGCCACCTAGCCGACCCTCTCGGCTCGTAGCTGCCGCTCGAACGCCATCCGCTGCTTGCGCGACAGCCGGTCCCGCACCGTCCAGTCAAGCCCCGCCGCGACCGCTTGCCGCTGACGGACCGTCGCTGACCCGACCAGGGTTATCTCTGACACGCCGGCGAGGGCAAGGATTGGCAGGACCCGTTGGCGGCCGAATCGTGGGCAGGCGGCCGCCAGATCGAAGATCGTCATGCCTTCGATCCAGTCCGGACGATCAGCTCCGCAGAGAACGTGCGCGACCCGGAGCGGCGCCAACAGCGGCCCGTCGCCCTTCAGGGTCCGTCGAAGCGTCGCGCGAGCGATCCTGTACTCGTTCGCGAGCTTGAGCGCCTCCATGTGCTGAGGCACGACCTCGGCGGTCATAGCCCGACCTCCGCAAGCTCAACATCGAACACCCGCGCAAACCGGGCAGCGAGATCCGCCGGCATCGTCCTGCGATACCGCCAGTCGCCGTTGCCGTTCTGGGACTGCTTCAAGCCAAGCGCACGCCGGACCTTCGTGGACGCCTGGCGGCGGTTGACGTTCGTCCAGCCCATCCGCTGACAGACCTCATACGCGGTCAGGTCGGAGCGCTCGAACGCTGCGGCGAGCGGAGCGCACGGGACACGGTCAGTGGCGGTAGCTGTGGTCACGCGAGCACCTGTGCGGCGGTCGGGAACTCGGACCACTCGCGGCCGTCAAGCTCGCGGCCGCCAGCCTTCGGTGTGTGGCCGCCGTGCTGCTTGAAGAAGAAGGCAGTACCGCCGAAACTTCCGCGCCCATCGCAATCGGGGCAGGTGACCTCGACCCACTCGTCATTGAGGCATCGCTTGCCTGTGCCGGTGCATGCCGAGCAGAAGTCGCCGGAGGCGAGGCAGTCGTCGCGAAGATCGCGGACCCAGCCGAGATTCATCGGCCGGTGGCCAGCGCCGGACTCGCCACCCACGATCAGCCAGTCGATGCCCTCAAGGTCGAGAGGAGGGCCGCCGTAGCTCTCGTCAGCCCAGCAGAAGTTTCCAGGGAGCCCACGCGACCGTCCGCCGGCCTCGGGGTAGTCGAGGACGAGCGGGCCGAGCAGGGGCTCGGCGGAGATGAACCGCACCGCTGCGGGTGTCGCGCGGAGGCAGTTAGCACGGTCGACGAAGCGGCGGTTCTCGATCGACGTTCCGAGCCACACATTCGGCAACGGCCACGGGCAGTCGTCGTCATGCGCGTACAGGTAGCGCTCGTCAACGCCGGCTGCGCGCGCCTCATCTATCGCGACGGCGCCCGGCGACCAGCCATGCTCGCGCTCGCGGATCTCGTTCTCGTACCAGTCGAACCACTGACGCATCCGCTCGGGGCGCTTCGTCAAGACCTGGAAGGTGTGGCGCTCGGCGGCGGCCATCACACCGAACACGGCCGCGATGAACTCGTTCGGGATCTCCTCGTGAAAGAGGTCCGACATGGAATTGACGAAGACGAGCTTGCCGTCCGTCTTGCCGGCGGCTTTCGCAGCGTCGCCGAGCCCGCGCCAGTCGGCCGAGTTGCTCAACGGCTCCCGCAACTTGTGCGGCTTCAAGATGACGTTCTCGGCCGCGTTGGCCGGCGTCCACGGCTTGAGCGTCTGCTTGTACCGGAGGCTCAGCGTCTCGGCGTAGCAGTTCGCACAGCCCGGAGAGACCTTCGAACAGCCGTGCGTCGGGTTCCACGACAAGTCGGTCCACTCGATGCTGGTCGTCTGAGCCATCTACGCCGCCTGCCTTTGGTCTCGCTCACCGGCAGGTAGGGCAACAACCTGTGGGCTCGGCTTGGCTAGCCACTCCAGCGCCATCTCCCACGTTTCGACGAGGAGGGGCGTGTTGTGGATCAAGTGCGGCTGGCAGACGTCGACTGCTGGCTCGCCGGGCTTCACCCGTCGGTTGTGCGTGGCACGCGCCCACTGCATCGACACGATGCGGATGTCGTCTGCTGTGACGCCAGCGACAAGGACCACCTCGCCTTCGTCGCGCAGCAGCTCGAAGTCGATCCACCCCGCCCCTTTCCACGAGGGGTTGATCGCCGCGTCGAGAATGTCGAAGGCGCTCCTAGTCAACGGCTTGCTCCCGGTGGGCGGCGCCGGCGGCGTTGACCGCCTCTAGCGTCCCGATCAGGTGGGCCACTGGAAGGTCGGCGATCTGCTCGAGGCGCTCGCCGATCGTCTCTTTGATCAGGTCGAAGAGTTCGCGGTCAGAGACGCCGTTGCGCTGCTGTGCGCCGACAAGGCCGCGCTGCTGGTCGGCGTCGATAGTCGCCACACCCTCGATAACCGAGATCAAGAACGTGTGGAGGTAGAAGGACTTGAGCGCGCTGGTCGTCAGCCAGGAGATGGCCCGGTCCGACGTGGCGGCATCGGTGATCGCCTCGCCCGCCCACACGCTGGTGTCCGACTCGTCGGTATCAGAGTCGACGAACTTGACGTGCACTAGGCCGCGGGTGAGCGCACGCCCGTCCCCCGCGTCATGCCGGGTCGGCAGATCGGCAAGGCTCGGGAGCACCACGAGCCGCTGGTAGTTGATCTGCTCACACACCCGGTTGAAGACCTCGGGCGCCGGCACAAACTCAAACGCTGCGTCGTCGGCCTTCTCACGAACGACCGCCTTGATGTTGCGCTGGATCGCAGCGATCTTCGGGTACAGCCCCTCCGCTCTCACGCCGACGTCTCCACAGGCGCTTCACCCGAAGGCTGGACCTGGACCAGCATCGCCAGTTCACAGCCAGTCTCCGTCAACCGGTACACCCGGTCACGCTCGTGGGGAAGGCGGTACCGGTCGACGCTGCCGAGGGCGTGCATGTTCGAGAGGCGCTGGCAGACCGTCACGTAGTCATCGCCGGACGCGTCTACGCCCAACGCCTTGCAGACGCTGACAGCGGTCGCCTGGCGCAACATCCCGAGAGCGACGAGAATCCGCTCGGCGCACATCGGGTCGACAGCCGCGTGAATGTGAATGTCGTCGCGGCGCCGGCGAGCCTGCCGACCCGCCTGACGCGCGGTGGCGTCCACCGACCGAAGCCCGTCCGCTCGAGCGGATGAGGGGTGGCGGCGGGCGGGCATCAGGCAGCCTCGGCCGCAGCCGAATCGGCGATGGCGTTGCCGTCGCGATCACACTCATAGACGGGAGCAACGCAGCCCTTGGCTTTGACCTTGTCCGGCATCGACGCGTCCTGGTGGACGGCGATGTCCTCAAGTGCTACCGGGCAGGCAACGAACCGCGTGGCGTCCGAGTCGTAGCGCAGCGCCTCCCACGGCCTGGCACAGAAATGCAGGCCACCGCCGCACTCCTTCTCGCCGCCATCCCAATCCGCCGCTACGGGGACCGTGCCGGGCGTGTAGTCGCCGCGACGACTGGACTTGAAGTCGTCGCCCACGGCCTTGAACAGCACCACGACCCCGTCGTTGACCTCGACGCCACGGAACTCGCACCACTCGGCAGCGGTTGCCGGACGCGGGACATCGATCAGCACACCGCCGCTGATCGTCGACTCACCGAAGGACGTCGTGTGCTTGTGGATTGAGACGTACTTCGACGCCCTCACGCTGGCCGAGCCGGACGCCTCCACGCTGGCCGAGTCGAACGCCCTCACGCTGGCCGAGTCGAACGCCTCCACGCTGGCCGAGCCGGACGCCTCCACGCTGGCCGAGTCGGACGCCCTCACGCTGGCCGAGCCGGACGCCCTCACGCTGGCCGAGTCGGACGCCTC
>Ga0190272_10001335_pt1 | contig 11852 bp, 9 predicted proteins | sample Popmic504T_FD_133746 | JGI IMG/M metagenome (GOLD analysis project Ga0190272, IMG submission 133746) | Populus adjacent soil microbial communities from riparian zone of Shoshone River, Wyoming, USA - 504 T | ecosystem: Environmental > Terrestrial > Soil > Riparian zone | place: USA: Wyoming...
CGGAACCGGCGGCGACGGACTGGGGACATTCAACATCTCAACGACGGCCGCGTTCGTCGCAGCAGCAGGCGGGCTGCCGGTGTTGAAGCACGGCAACAGAGGTTTCAGCAGCCGTTGCGGAAGTGCGGACATGGTGGAGGCGCTGGGCATCGCTTTGCCGAAACAGCAGGACTTCGAGCAGGTGCGCGCCTGCCTGGCACAGGTGGGTCTGGCCTATCTCTTCACCCCGGCCCATCACCGTTTTCCGGATGGCCTGAATGCGCTGAGGAAACAACTCGGCATCCGCACCATCTTCAATCTCGCGGGACCTCTTGCTCATCCGGCGCGGCTGAAACGGCAGATGGTGGGCGTTTCCGACCCCGATCTTCTGCCGGTGTTTTGCAGCGTGCTGGCACAGACGGGACGGCAGCAGGCGTGGGTCTTTCGAGGCGCCGACGGCGCCGACGAGATCAGCCTTTCGGGACGCACGGTGGTACACGAGTTGCGGCGCGGCCCGTCGCGCGCCTTCTCGATCGTCCCGGAGGACTTCGGGATCCCGCCCGCAACGGTGGAAGCGATCCGTGGCGGGGACGGCGCGCAGAACGCGGCAATCTGCAAAGCGATCCTGGCCGGTGCGCCGGGTCCGAGGACCGACGCGGTGCTGCTCTGCGCTGCATCGGCTTTCGTCTTCGCCGACATCGCTTGCTCCTTCAAGGAGGGCGTGGCGCGGGCCCGCGAGGCGCTCGGCTCTGGTGCCGCCGCAAAGGTGCTGAAGGGCCTGCAAGAGGCAAGCCATGACGGTCGCCGTTAAGATCTGCGGGATCACAAGGATCGAGGATGCCGAAGCCGCGGCCGACGCTGGCGCCGATTTCATCGGACTGGTGTTTTCCGCAAGCCCACGTCGCGTGTCGCTCGACCTCGCGCGCACGATTGTCCAAGTCGTCTCGCCGGTTACACGCAGCGTCGGGGTGTTCGTCAACGAGTCGCTGGAATTCGTCCACGCAACGGCGGCCGGTTGCCACCTTGATGCCGTTCAGTTGCAGGGTACGGAAACGGTCGAGTACTGCGTGCTCTGCCGGTGGCCGGTAATCAAGGGCATACGTCTCGAAGGCCCACTGTCGGCAGGCCAACTCGATCGCTACGGGGTCGCCGCCTTCCTCTTCGACACGCACGTGCCGGGCCTTTTCGGAGGGACAGGCAGGCGTTTCGACTGGAGCTGGCTGCAGAATTTCTCGGGCCATCCGTTTGTGCTCGCCGGAGGACTCGACCCGGACAACGTCGCCCGCGCCGTCAGTGAGACGCGACCCTACGCGGTCGACGTGAGCAGCGGCGTGGCACGGAGCGCGCGGTTCAAGGACCCGGCCAAGATGCGCGCGTTCGTGGCCAACGCCAAATCAGCTCCGTGGCAGGGCGGGCGGGATTGGACCACGCCGTTTTTCACGCGCAAGCCGAGTGCTGGAAACGATCAGAAGATTTGCTGATTCCGAACCGGAGGAAATGGTCATGCAAGCTGCAATATACGAAGGGATCGGGAAGCTGGTGGTGCGTGAGACCGACAGTCCGGATCTCCCGGATGGGGGTGTGCTGCTGAAGATCAAATCGTGCGCGATCTGCGGCACCGACCTGCGGACATATCACCACGGCAGCAGCTTCTGCGAACCGCCCTGGATCATCGGCCACGAGGTGGCCGGAGAGGTCGTGGAGGTCGACAAGGGCGTCGGCGGCCTGAGGCGTGGCGACCGCGTCACGGTTGCGGCCGGCATACCGTGCGGCACCTGCCGAGCGTGCACCAATGGCTGGATGCATCTCTGCTCCAACGTGAAGGCGCACGGCTTCCACTATCCGGGAGGGTTCGCTGAATACATGGCGGTGAACCAGGGCGCAGTTCAGCAGAAGGCGCTGAACAAGATCTGCGATACGGTCAGCTATGATCAGGCGGCGCTAACCGAACCGCTCTCCTGCGTGATCAACGGGCAGGAGCTCGTCAACGTCACGCTCGGCGACACAGTGATCTTCATCGGCGCGGGTCCGATCGGCTGCATGCATGTCGAGACGGCACGGGCCCGGGGTGCGGTTCGGATCATCCATGTCGAGCAAAACAAGCTCCGGCTGGAGCAGGCCAAGGCGTTCGGCGCCGATCACTATGTCGATGCATCGGAGGAGGATCCCGTAGCGCGGGTCATGCAGATCACCGAAGGTCGTGGTGCCGACGTGGTGATCTCGGCTTGCGCCGCGAAGGAAGCCCAGGGTCAGGCCGTCAAGATGGCGGCGCTACGCGGCCGGGTGAGCTTCTTCGGTGGCCTGCCGAAGTCCGATTCGATCGCCGCCATCGACGGAAACGTCATCCACTACAAGGAACTGGCGGTTTTCGGCGCCTTCGCCTCCAGCCCGAGCCAGAACCGGCTTGCGCTCGATCTGATCACCAGTGGCAGGATCAGGACTGACGCCATCATCACCCATAGGCTTCCGCTGCAGCAGATCGAGCAAGGCATCGGTCTGATGGATCGGGGTGAAGCACTCAAGGTCGTCATCAATCCCTAATCGTCAACTGGAAAGGCCGGCGTCGGCGCAGCGGACATCTCGCGTATCGTTCCCGATCTCCTGTTCGCCGATGGTGCCGTCGAGCTGAGAGCATGTGTGGTATCCTGGCATTCACGGGTGAAAGGCCCGATCCGGCAGCCCTTGCCGAAGCGCTGCGGCTTGTCGAGCACCGAGGCCAGGACGGCCTCGGAATCTGGTTTTGCCGTGCCAGTGCCTCCACGACCCATCTCAGGCAGACCGGCAGGAGCGAACTCAGTCTCGCCGGTCACCTGCCCGCCGGGCACCTGACATTCGTCGCCCATTGGCGCTACGCGACCCGTGGCGGCAGCCGCATCGAGGACATCCATCCGGTCTTGATCGACGGCGGCGAGGCGGCGATCGCGCATAACGGTCAGTTCCAGTTGCAGGCGAGCGGCCGCGGCCGCCTCCTGTCCGATACCCAACTTTTCTCATTGCGCGTCGAAAGCGCGAAGTCTGCCAGTCTGGTGGAACGGATCTTCACTTCGCTCGACGGGATCGGGGGCGCGTTCGCGATCGCGGCGGCGGACCGCAGCGGCATCACGACGGCGCGCGACAGGTTCGGCATCCGGCCGATGTTCTGGGCGCGCTACCGCGGCGGGGTCGCCTTCTGCTCCGAGACGCCGCCTCTGGCGCGTCTCGGATGTGTCGACATGCAGGAAATCTCGCTCGGATCAGTGATCGCCTGGACGCCAGGCGGACCGGTCGCGAGGTTCAGCTTGCCACCGGCGCGGCGGGCATCGTGCTGCTTCGAGAGCATCTACTTTCATGCGCCCGACGGGCGGATGAGCGGGAGATCGGTCGGTGAGGTCCGGCGCAGGCTTGGCCAACTGCTCGCCGGCGAGTGCCCCGCGGGCGGAGATGTCGTCGTGCCGGTCCCAAATTCGGGAGCGGAGTACGCTCGGGGCTTTGCCGACGCGGCCGGCACGCCGCTCGCAAGCGCTGTGTCGGTTGCGGAGGATTCTGCGCGCACCTTCATCGAGGACGCTGCCAACCGCGCCATGGCGATCAAACGAAAGTATCTGCTGGATTCTGCGGATATCGACGGGCGGACCGTGGTGCTGGTCGATGACAGTCTCGTACGCGGCGCCACCATGAAGCACCTCGCCGCCGCTATGAAGGCCGCCGGCGCACGCGCGGTCCATGCTCGCATCGGTTCACCCAGATTCACTCACCCGTGCTTTTTCGGCATCGACGTGCCGGATCGGCGACAGTTGATCTGCCACGGCAGGGAGTTGTCCGAAGTCTGCGATCTGCTCGGGCTCGACAGTCTCGGATTCCTGTCGCTTAACGCTTTGCATCAGGTGCTGGGGGAGGAGATCTGCACGGGCTGCTTCAGCGGACGCTATCCCGAAGGGTCGCTGTCGATGCCGGGCCGCGCGGGTATGCCCGGAGCAACGCCGCCGCACGTTTCGATGGCAGACGCACCCGTCGCGATCGAGGGAGAACGCTCCGCTGCGCTGGCAACCCGATCGGCTTTGCGGCTACAGCCATGAGCGACCCGGTCCTGTTCCTGCTCTCCGTGGTTACGCTGCTCTGTATGCCGGGCCCGACCAATACGCTGCTGGCTACGTCCGCGGCTGTCGCCGGGGTCAGGCGTTCGCTGCCGTTGCTTGCCGGCGAACTCGCCGGCTATCTGTCGGCCATCATCGTCATCCGTGTGGCTCTGGAACCGTTCATCCAAACCGAAGCTGTCCAGATCGGTTTCAAGATCCTCGTCGCCCTCTATCTCGCCTTCACCGCCGTCAGACTTTGGAACGCCTCCGTCGCAACAGCGCGGTCCATCGTCCGGACCCGCGGCATCTTCATGGCGACGCTGCTCAATCCCAAGGCCTTCGTTTTCGCCATTGTCGTGATTCCTCACGACGTTGTTCGCGTCGCGCCATACTTCATGGCGTTTTCCGCATGTGTTTTGACGACGGGATTCCTCTGGCTGGTGGTGGGTCACATGGCAGGCGGGCGGTTCCATTCGCTGGTGCCGCGCATCGCATCGGTGGTGCTTGGCGGATTCGCCAGCCTCATCCTCGTCCGGGTCGTGGGCTGAGCCGAGGGCAGCTACGTGCTAATGTTGGCAGTCCGGTCAAGGCGCCTTGCGAATGAGAGATGCCTGATCACAGGCTTTGATGGTGCACTTAGGTGAACTCGCGCACGCCGTTGCGCCAGCATCGCCGCGAGCCACGAAATTCTTCCTACGCTTGCCGAGCAGCACGAAGAAGCCGGATGGCACTGCCGATCTGGCAATCGAACTACTACAAGAAGCCGATAGACAGCCAAGGGACGGCAGCAACAACGATTGTGCCTATTAGCAGCGCCGCCAGATAGGGCCATATGCGCGAAACTGCATCGTCAGGATCAACATTGCCGATTGCGCAGGCCGTGAAAAAACCGACCCCGAATGGCGGTGCGAACAGACCGATACCCATCGCGAGGATGACCACCATCGAATAATGAACCTCATGAATGCCGAGCTGGCGCGCGATGGGAAAGAGAAGCGGCGCGAGCAAGACCAGCGCCGGCACGCCTTCGAGCACGCTGCCGAGGATGACGAACACCACGATGCTCAGCGCCATGAAGCCGGCCGCGCCGCCCGGCATCTTGGACATCAGGATCGCAAGCTCACGCGAAAAACCGGATTGCGTCAGCGCCCAGGCCATCGCAGTCGCGGTGCCGACGATGAACAGGATCGAGCCGGAGAGTGACGCGGTATCGACCAGCATCGGCCACACGCGGCGCCAGTCGAACTGGCGATAGATCAAGAGGCCCGCGACGATTGTGTAGGCGATGCCGATGGTCGAGACCTCCACCGCCGTTGCCACACCTTCGACCACGGCGGCGCGGATGAGAAACGGCAGCATCAGCGCGGGGATCGCGATCACGAAGGCGCGTCCGATCTCAGCGCCGGTGGCCCGCTTGCGCGCGACGAGATCGTCGTCGGCTGAGCGGAACCACGCGACGACCGCGAGCGCCAGCGCGAGCACCAGAGCCGGCAATAGCCCGCCGGTAAACAGCGCCGCGATCGACACGCTCGCGACTGAGCCAATCACGATCAACACAACGCTCGGCGGGATCGTCTCCGCCATCGCGCCGGAGGCGGCAAGTAGCGAAACGAGTTCGCCCGGCTTCATGCCGCGCGCCTTCATTTCGGGAAATAGCACCGGCGCGACCGCCGCCATGTCGGCTGCCTTGGCACCTGAGATGCCGGACACGAGATACATCGCGCCGAGAAGCACATAAGAAAGCCCGCCGCGCACGTGACCGAGCAGCGAGGCGAGGAACGCCACCATCGCGCGCGCCATGCCGGTCATGTCGATCAGGATGCCGAGAAAAACGAACAGCGGGATCGACAGCAGGAGGAGATGCGACATTCCCTCGTCCATGCGGCTGACGATCACGGTCAGCGGCGCACGGGTCGCGAGCGCCACATAGCCGACGGTCGCGATGCCGAACGCGAAGGCGATCGGCACGCCGCCCGCCACCAGCGCGGCGACACCGAGCACGAAGAAGATCGCGAGATTCCAGTTGCCGAAGCTCATGAACAGCGGACGCGCGAACCAGAACACGACGCACACGAGCATGGCGACCGCGACACTCCCCGCGAGAAACTTCATGCTCGGGGACACGACGGCCAGGCGCAGCAGCGAGAACACAGCGATCAGGATCGCGCCGACGGCGACCGCCGAGGCGCGCCACGAGTTGCTGATGTCGAGGCCCGGCGTGCGCACGATTGCCTCGTCGATCGCGTACTCGATGGCCGGATGGATGATGAACAGCACGAAGGCGGCGACGACCAGCAGGATCGCGGTCTCGATCCGCTGGCGCAGCGCCGGGCCCGCGCCGCCGATGAACGCGGTGAGGCGCATGTGCGCGTTGCGGCGCATCGCCAGCACAGCGCCGAGCGCCGAGAGCCAGACGAACAGCGTGGAGGCAAGCTCGTCGGCCCAGATCAGCGGCCTGTGAAAGGAATAACGCGCGATCACGCCGACGAAGAGCAGCCCGACCTCGAACAGCAGGATCGCGGCGGCGACCACAGCGACCGCGATCCCCAGCGCCTGTTCGATCCGGCCGATCCAGAGCGCCGTTCGCGGCGATACCGCGGACGCCCCGCCGTCAACTGCGTGTGACACGAAACAGGGTTCGCGTCAGGAGAGCGCGCCGCTGTAGCGCTCCAGCGTCTTCCACGCCTCTTCGCCGAACTTGCCGCGCCATTCGGCGTAGAAACCGGCAGCCTTCAGCGTTTCCTGGAACGGCTTCTTGTTCACGGTATTGAAGGTCAGTCCCTTCTCCTTCAACTGCGTCTCGAGCGTGGCGTTGAGCTTGGCCATGTCCTCGCGCTGCTTCACGGCGCCTTCGTTGAGCAGGCGCGTCGCGGTCTTGCGCAGATCCGCCGGCAACTGCTCCCAGTTGCGGCGGTTCGCCACCATCCAGAAGCCTTCCCACATGTGGCCGGTGAGCGAGCAGAATTTCTGCACCTCGTAGAACTTCGCGGCCTCGATCAGCGCGAGCGGATTCTCCTGGCCGTCGACCACCTTGGTCTGCAGCGCGGTGTAGACCTCGACGAAGTTGATCGCGGTCGGTGAGGTGCCGAGCGCACGGAACATCGAGGTGAACAGCGGGCTCACCGGCACGCGCAGCTTCATGCCTTTGAGATCCTCGGGCGTGTTGATCGGCTTGGTGCTGGTGGTGATCTGGCGGAAGCCGTTGTCCCACATCTTGTCGAACGCCACGAGCCCGATCTTGGTGACTTCCTGACGGATGTGCCCACCGAGATCGCCGTCGACCGCGGCCCATACGCCATCGAAATTCGGGAACGCGAACGCGATGCTCGGGATAGCCGAAACCGGGATCAGGTTTGCGAGCGGTGAGCCGACCGTGAAGATGTCGAGTGCCCCGGAGCGGACCTGACTGAGCATGTCGGTCGACCCGCCGAGCGCGCTGTTCGGAAAGATCGAGATGTCGACGCGGCCGTTCGTCGCCGCGCGGATGGCGTCGCAGGCTTCGGCCGCGCGCTTGTTGATCGGATGCGTGGCCGGCAGATCGTTGCCGTATTTCAATTTGAATTCGCCAGCCTGCGCTCGCGCGCGGCGATTGACGACAGTCGACCCGGCGAGTGCGCCTGCGCCAGCCAGAATTGTACGCCTGGAGATTTTCCTCATGACATCTCCTCCCCGTTCACTCTGCATTTTCTGCTTTGTGAGCAACGTTAGTGAGCTTGCATCGCTGCGGCAAGCTTCTCGGCGATCATGATGGTGGGCAGGTTGGTGTTCGCGCGTGGAATAGTGGGCATGATCGATGCATCTGCAACGCGAAGACCTTCGACCCGGCGCACGCGGCCGGCCGGGTCCACAACCGTATCGGGATCGTCCGCAGCACCCATCCGGCACGTGCCGCTCACGTGGAAGGTGCCCGCGATGTTGGTCCGGATGTGCTCGGAGAGGCGCGCATCGTCGGCCGCGAGCTCGCCGAGCGGCACCGCGTCGCCGGTCAACTGCGCGAGGCCGAAGTCGCTGACCGCGGGGCTCAAATCGAGCAGCCGCGCGATGATCGCGGACGTCCAGGCATTTGTCGTGGTCTTCTGATTGAGACGACGCAGCCGGTCCGTGAAGCGTACCGGGAACGGGCGGCCGATCAGCTCCCGCACATGCTCGGAAGCCAGAAGGTCGGCGACGAAATGGAAGCCGTATTTCATCCGCGCGAGATCGCGTTCGTCGTCCACGAAGTTGAATTCGACGAGGGGATATTGCCGTGCATCGTTCGAAGCGAGCGTCACCTGCCCGCGCGAGAATGGCTTCCACAGCACCGGGCCGAGATTGGCGATCTGCGCGCCGAGTGCGCTCCACGAGGATTTGCTCTGAACGTTGACGACGAGATCGGTCTTCGGGCAGTTCGGCAGGCCGGACGAAAGCCGGAAGCACGAGAACTGCAGCGTGCGCGGCAGCGCGGCCTGGCGCGCGTGCGGCCGCAAGTGCGCGCCGATGAATAGCACCGGGTGGTTCTGCAGGTTCTGACCGACGCCGGGCAGATCGGCCCGCACGTCGATGCCGAGTGTGCGCAAGTGCGCCGCCGGCCCAACGCCGGAGCGCATCAGCAGCGCGGGCGACTGGATCGCGCCGCCGCACAGGATGATCTCGCGCCCGCGGAATTCGCGCTCGCTGCCTGCGACCGTTGCCGTCACACCGGCGGCGCGCCGGCCGTCGAACACGATCTTCGTTGCGGCCGCATGCGGCAGGATGGTCAGGTTCTCGCGCCGCCGCGTCGCCGCATCGAGGTAGCAGATCGCCGCCGATCCGCGGCTCTGGGGCGTGTTGCTCATCGGCAACGCGCAGTAGCCATCGCGCGCCTCGCCGTTCATGTCGGCGACGAACGGCATCTGGCGCGCTTCCGCGAACGCGCGGGCCGCCTGCGCAAGCGGGGTCCACTGTTCGTATGGCGTGCGCCGGATCGGCGTCGGTCCGTCACGGCCGTGCTGATCGCCGGCGAAATCGAAATCGTTCTCCAGCTTGCGGAAGTACGGGAGCACGTCGGACCAAGCCCAGCCGCGCGCGCCAAGCTGCTCCCACGCGTCGTAGTCGTCCGGGATGCCGCGCAGCGCGACCATGCCCATGACCGATGAGCCGCCGCCGATGATGTGCCCCTGGTCGTAGCCGGTCAGAGGCGAGTTGTGGCGGTTGCGCCAGTGTGCCTTGAGGCCCGGCCACATGTACGACTTGTTGTAGTAGGAGGACGGATAGGTATCGAGAATGTCGGCGGGCTCCCGCCCCGGCGGTGTGTCCTGCCCGGCTTCGAGAAGCAGGACGGTGCTCGCCGAGCGGGCGGAAAGCCGGTTTGCCATGACACAGCCGGCCGATCCGCCGCCAACGATGATGAAGTCGTAATTGCGATCCATTTGCGCTCGTCCGCTGCGGCTGGCACGCTCTAGCTAGCAGGAAAAAAGGCAGGGCGGGAAAATGCAACGCAGCGAACAGCGCATCCTGACGACACACGCCGGCAGCCTGCCGCGCCCGGCCGAGCTAACGCGGCTTTTCGCGCGGCGCTCCGTCGGAGAAAGCGTGGACGAAGGTGCAATCGAAACGCAGGGCCGCGCGGCCGTCCGCGACATCGTACGCCGGCAGATCGAGACCGGGCTCGACGTGATCGACGACGGCGAACAATCGCGCGAATCCTTCGTTCTCTATATGCGGCGGCGCCTCACCGGGCTCGGCGGCACCGGCTCGCGGCCGATGCATTCCGATCTCGACGCTTATCCACAATACAAGGCAAGCTTCCAGCAGCGCGCAACCACGGGTGAGCGAGTATCCAACCGCGCCAACTTGCCCAAAGCAATTGGCGCGATCAGTTACACCGATCCGTCGTTGATCGAGGCCGAATGTGCCGACTTCCGTGCCGCGCTCGACGGACAGAAGGGCTTCGTCGAGTCGTTCCTCACGGCGCCTTCGCCCGGCATCATCGCGTCGATCGTGCAGAACGAACACTATGACAGCTTCGAGCGTTATCTTGATGCGCTTGGCGCCGCCTTGCAGGTCGAATACGAGGCGATCGTGCGCAACGGCTTCCTGCTGCAGCTCGATTGCCCCGACCTCGCGCTCGAACGCCACACCTCGTTTCGCGATCGTCCACTCGCCGATTTCATCGAGTTCGTCGAAGCCGTGGTGGCGGCGATCAACAAGGCGGTTAAGAACATCCCGCGCGAGAAGATCCGGCTGCATGTGTGCTGGGGCAACTACGAAGGCCCGCACGACCACGACGTCGCGCTGCGCGACATCCTGCCGGCGATCCTCAAGGCAAAGGCTGGCGCGATCTTCCTGCCATTCGCGAATCCACGCCACGCGCATGAATTCCGTGTGCTGAGGGACATCCCGCTGGCCGGCGATCAACTGATCATCGCGGGGGTGATCGACACGTTGACCAATTTCGTCGAACACCCGGAGGTCGTTGCCGATCGCATCGAGCGCATCGCGGGCGCCATCGGCGACCCGCGCCGCGTGGTTGCCGGAACCGACTGCGGCTTCGATACCTCCGCCGGAATGGGACGCGTTACGGAGGATATCGTGTGGGCCAAGTTGCGCGCCTTGCGAGACGGCGCCAAGCTCGCCTCGAAGCGACTGTACGGCTGACGGCAGGTGTGACGGCGTTGGAATTATTGTGGGACGGTGTTTCCGGCTATCTCGCGTGAAGTTGGACTACGAATGTCCGCTGATGGAATTGGTCCGGCCTATTCTTTCGCCCCGGGATATCAGTCCGCATTCGCCAGGAGCGGACGTTTGCTCACGTGGAGGTCACGTCAGTTATTGAGCCAATTGGAGCGAGATGGCACGCCGCCCGGCGAGCGCGCTCGACCTCACGCAACGGTGGAATCTCGCTGCGGCAGCGCTCGACCGCATGCGGGCAGCGCAAATGGAAGTGGCAACCGCTCGGCGGCGATAGCGCGGACGGCAACTCGCCGCGGATTGCCTTGAAGCTGACAATCTCGCTGTCCGCTAGCACGAGCTTGGGTACACTATCGAGCAGCGCTTGCGTATAGGGATGCAGCGGATGGGCGTAAGCGCGCCGCGCATCGCCGATCTCGACGATGCGGCCGAGATACATGATGGCGATGCGATCCGAGATGTGGCGCACAACCCCCAAATCGTGGCTGATGAACAGCATGGTGAGGCCGAGTTCGCGACGCAGCTTGAGGAACAGGTTGATGATCTGCGCCTGGATCGACACGTCGAGCGACGCCACCGGTTCATCGCACACCAGCACGTCAGGCTGCATCGCAAGCGCGCGCGCGATCGCGATGCGCTGGCGCTGACCGCCCGAGAACTGATGCGGCAAGCGGCTCGCGAAGTCGGGATCGAGGCCGACGGCGTCGAGCCACTTGGCAACGTAGGAGCCTGCATCGTTGCGGCCGACGATGCCGTGCGCCAGCGGCCCTTCGGCGATCGCCTGCCCCACACGCATGCGCGGATCGAGCGATGCGAACGGGTCCTGGAAGACCATCTGCACGCGCGTTGTGCGCTTGCGCCCGCCAGCCATGACCGGCTCGCCCGCGATGCGCGCGGTTCCGGATGTCGGCGCCAGGATACCGGCTATGACGCGGCCGAGCGTCGACTTCCCGCAGCCGGATTCGCCGACGAGGCCGACGACCTCGCCCGGATCGATAGCGAGCGAAACGCGGTCGAGCGCATGCACGGTGCGCGTTTCGATCGCGCTGCCGAGCGATGCTGCGATCTTCTCGCCGAGCGAGAGCCGTGGCGCGAATTGCCTGGAGACGTCGCGAACTTCGACCAGCGCGCTCATGGGACTTCCGCCGCGAGCGGATGGTGGCAGCGGAA
>Ga0190272_10001336_pt1 | contig 11848 bp, 9 predicted proteins | sample Popmic504T_FD_133746 | JGI IMG/M metagenome (GOLD analysis project Ga0190272, IMG submission 133746) | Populus adjacent soil microbial communities from riparian zone of Shoshone River, Wyoming, USA - 504 T | ecosystem: Environmental > Terrestrial > Soil > Riparian zone | place: USA: Wyoming...
CAACACCGGCAACCAATCCTGACTGCGGTAATCGATCGCAAAATCAAGGCCGCGGTCGCGCAGAAACTCATGCTTCCCCGGGCTCGCGGTACCGTAAGTTGTCGCTCCGATATGCTTCGCGATATCGAGGGCCGCCAGCCCGACGCCACCGCCAGCATTGTGAATCAGCACGGATTCACCTTCGCGCAATCCGCCCATCACAAAGAGTAGAGCGTAGGCGGTAAGGTAGTTGACAGGAATTGCCGCAGCTTGTTCAAAGGTAAGCGATTCAGGCTTTTCGAACAGCTGCCTTACTGCGACCGTAACTTTTTCCGATTGCCCGCCGAATCGGGTCATCGCGACCACTGCCTTGCCAACCAGGTCTCGATCAACATCCTCACCTACTGTTTCGATCACGCCGGCAACTTCGTAACCCATTACGCAGGGTTTCTTTGGACCATCCGGATACAAACCCTGGCGCGCGAGTATGTCAGCGAAATTTAGCCCGGCCGCCCTCACCCGAACTACAACCTCGCCATTGCCGGGGATAGGATCGGGCGCTTTCTCCACCTTCAAGACCTCAACGCCGCCATTTCGAGTGGTGACAACTTGTTTCATTGTGCCTCCTGCGCGGTTGGCTGGTTTAAACGCCGTAAAGATTACTTCCAAAGCATTAACTTTGTCTTGCTTCCTCATCCGCGTTACATTGGCTCCCAATCACTAACGGTTTGCCCGGAGCAACGGCGCCTGCCGAGTGCAGGTTAGACTCAACAAACGTTTCGTACAGCGCCAACAGATCAATGCTTACGCTTCTCAGCATCTCGAACATCGCCTTGATAAGTGAGTTGCGCGTCGAGTTTGATTCCGGCCTCAACCTGCTGACCGGCGAAACGGGTTCCGGCAAATCAATCATTGTCGACGCACTGGGAGTCTTGATTGGTGGGAGGTTTACATCCGACCTGCTCAAGACTGGCGCCGAACGAGCCTTCATCGAGGGGCTCTTCTCCGTCGCTCAAAATCCGGAACTTGAAGCCTTGCTGGCCACGGCGGGCATTGCCGTCGGCGGCGAGAGAAACTCTGATGAGCCCCCGGCGGAGACTCCGGATGAAAGCCGCGAGCCGCATGAGTTGATCATCCGGCGAGAGCTTTCCGCGGGCGGTCGTAACAAGATCTTTATCAACAATCAACTTGCTACCCAGTCGCTTCTGCGCGTCCTGCGTCCATTCCTGGTCGACATCCACGGTCAGGGCGATCAACAGACCCTCTTCAATCCTGACACCCATCTCGAACTTCTCGATGCATTCGCCGGATTGTCGGGCAATGCCGGACCGGGCCAAGAAGTGGCGGAGGCATACCGGCGTTGGAGTGGATTGAAGCGCGAACTCAATACACTGCAGGGGGACGAGGCCGAGAAATTTCAGCTGGTCGATATTTTGAAGTTTCAGATCGACGAACTCGAGCGGGCGCAACTCGCGATTGGCGAAGACGCAACGCTGGAGGATGAGCGGCGGCGCCTCCTCAATGTCGAGAAGCTTACGCTGCTTTGCCAGGAAAGCTACGGTCTGATTTATGAAGACAATGACGCAGCACTCACCCGGGTGCGGCTGGCAGCGAAGCAAATTGAAGAATTAGCCAGCTATGAATCAAGCTTCCGGGATTACCTCGAAGGTCTGAACCAGGCACGTTCCGTTCTGGAAGATCTGGCGTTCTCGTTGCGCGACTTTTCTGACAAGCTGGAGTTTTCGCCGGCGCGTCTTGAGCAGATTGGAAATCGACTGGCGGAGATTTCCACTCTTAAACGTAAGTATGGCGGCGCAATCGAGACTGCGCTCGAACACCTGGCCCGATCCGAAGATCGTCTTCGCCAGATCGACCACGCAGGCGAGCGGGAGGCGGAACTCAGGCTGGAGATGGAGGCAGCGCTTGCTGCTTTTCTTCAACTCGCCGACCGACTCCATCGTGAGCGGGTACGCGCGGCCCGAAAGTTTGAGCAGAAAGTTGAGCAGGGACTTGCTGAGGTGGCAATGGAGAACGCCAAATTTCAGGTTCGAATATCAGTGTCTGACGCAGTGCTGGCAAAAGGCAAAGAAAACTCTGAGGGCTCCAGCCGCTTCACTTCACGAGGTATCGATCAGGTAGATTTCTATTTTTCCGCGAATGTTGGCGAAGAGGTGAAGCCGCTCGCCAGGGTAGCCTCGGGCGGCGAAGCGTCCCGTCTGATGCTGGTGCTGAAAACTGTGGCAAACGCCTCCGAGTTCCCGCGGACGATTGTCTTCGATGAAATAGACTCGGGGATCGGGGGCCGTGTCAGCGACGCGGTGGGAGTCAAGCTTAAAAGGCTATCGCAAACGAACCAGGTCCTTTGCGTGACTCACCAACCACAGATCGCGCGCTTCGCCGACAGCCATTTGCTGGTAAAGAAGGGGACCGTTGGGCGGGCAACTGAAGTAAACGTTGAAAACCTGGATCGTCGCGCCCGTGTCGAAGAGATTGCGCGAATGCTCACGGGCGCCGAGATCACTGACAGCGCCCGCCGCCACGCCCGCGAGTTGCTCAAGAGCCAGGCTTACACCACTCAGCTCCGGCGTTAACGAATGCCGTCCCGCAACGTGCGCCCTCCGAGGAAGACCTTCACCTTCTTCACGTTCGGAAACTGGCGGGCTGTTTCCTCAATCTGGGATTCGATGCGGGGGATGTCGCAAACTCCGGCGACAAAGACTTCTCCTGAAATGTGAATCGTCGCCGTGCCAGTCCGAATCGCAACGGATTTAACTCTAAGATTGCGTCCCTTCCAGAAGTTTTCCAGCTCTTGAGGCCCATCAGCTTGCGGCGGAGTTGATAACAGCTCTTGCAGTGCGGCGGTCAGTGGGGCAGCGGTCGGTTGGATGAAACGGCTTACAGCTATGAGACTATCGCCACACCCAATCTTCTTCCCGGTCTTCCCATCATCGTTAAGCGCCACGAGATAAACCTTGATCGACGGCCGGCGGTCGCCGGAGTTGCGATCTCGCTTCAGTATCTCAAGCAAAGTCGAGCCGTCGTCGTACGCGAGGTCCGCTATCTTCCAACCAGGCTGAGCCGTCACCAGTCGAAACCTTATCAAGTGCTTCTCGCCGAAATTCTCGAAGGAAACAGACACTTCCGCAGTCGACGTTCCCACAGGTCCCTCTCGCACCGTAAAGTTCTTGATCTCCATGTCCTGGGCGTTGAAGAGTGGATCTCCGTTGAGTGCTCCCACTTCATCGCGGGAAGAGCGGGCATTCTTCCACAGCAAGTTTGCAAGTTCCCTGGAGAAGTAGTTGTCCAACAAAGCTCGGCTCCGAGTCTGGAAAAACGGGCTCCGCTTCTTATGTTGATTGTAGAGATTGATCACAACAGATCTGGGTGAAACGCGTCTGCTTGACTGGGAGACTTGTCCGGCCTCGGCAGAAAAGCTCAGTCCTGCGATCATCGCAATGCCGAGCAAAATTGGCTTCATGCTTCTCATAGTATTGAATATGTGTCGGGGAGTTGTTTGCAAACAAAAGGCGCAGAGCTTCTGACGCTCTGCGCCTCAATGTGAACATCGGTGCGGCTACCGAAGTAACCTGTGCCTGAATTACGAAGCGCTCTTGGCCGCGGTATCGTTCGTAGCCGTCGTCTTGTTTGGCTGCGGCGTAATCCGCAGGTAAGGCTTCGGCGCTGTCCATCCGGCGGGAAACTTCGCCTTCGCATCTTCATCTGACATGGAAGGTACGATGATCACGTCGTCGCCATTCTTCCAGTTGACCGGAGTGGCTACGCTGTAGTTGGCCGTGAGCTGCAGTGAGTCGATCACTCGCAGAATCTCATCGAAGTTACGGCCGGTGCTGGCCGGATAAGTGATCATCAATTTGATCTTCTTGTCCGGTCCGATAATGAAAACGGAACGCACGGTGAATATGTCGCTGATTTCGGGGTGGATCATGTCGTAGAGCTCAGCCACTTTGTGATCCGGATCCGCGATGACCGGGAAGTTCAAGGCCGTCCCCTGGGTCTCCTTGATATCTTCGGCCCATTTACTATGCGAGTCTGTTTTGTCAACGCTCAAGCCGATGACCTTCACTCCGCGGCTATCGAATTCGGGTTTGAGACGGGCACACTCTCCCAGCTCAGTGGTGCAGACCGGGGTGAAATCCTTGGGATGGGAGAAAAGTACGCCCCAGCTGTTCCCGAGCCAATCGTGAAAGCTAATCGGGCCGTCAGTGGTATCCGCCGTGAAATCGGGTGCAGTGTCGCCTAAACGTAAAGCCATTTCGATCTCCTTCCATTGATAAGTGAACTCCCCCGCGATTTGTAAGGCAGGGGCCGCTTACGGTTTTAAGGTTATGAATTCTGAAAGGCTTTTACCCCCAAAGTATGGGTAAGTCAAATGTGCGAATCGAAGGCGGTGTCCGAACCTGCAAACGGCGGTATTTTAGGTCACTCGGTCTTTGGTGGTATTATCTCCACTCCCCCGGATTCCCAAAATCCGATTCCCCTTCGAACCTGGGCCACAATGTCTCGTGAGACTCGTGTGAAAGAAGCTAAATCAAAACCTCGTCCCGTCGAATTGCGCCCGGATTTGTATCGGGCGGTCTTCGAGAGCTCAAGTGAGCCGATCGTTATTCTTGACCCGCAGGGCTTCTACGTCGAACAGAACGCTGCCCATGAGGCGCTGCTCGGTTACTCAGACGAAGACCTGAAGCACCAAACTCCGGCAATCCACACCGGAGGGCAGACCTTCGCCGATGCTGTTGCAGAACTGGAGGCCAATGGCTAATACCGCGGCGAAATAATCAATACGACGAAAGCCGGGGAGAAACGCTATGTCGAGCTGACGGCGTTCGTGATGCGCGACGAAGCCGGTGATCCGCTTTGCTATGTAGGCATCAAGCACGATATTACCGAGCGCAAAGCCGTCGAGGAAGCATCGCGCCGCACCGAAGCTCAGCTAAAAGACTTCTTTGACACCGCTGCCATCGGGTTGCACTGGGTCGGCCCTGACGGAATAGTACTTCGTGTTAACCAGTCGGAACTGGATCTTCTGGGGTACTCGCGTGAAGAGTACGTGGGCCACCACATCGGTGAGTTCCATGCCGACGGCCAGGTAATCAAAGACATCCTGGCACGTCTAACCGCCGGCGAGGTGTTGCGCGAGTTTGAGGCGCGCATGCTTTGCAAAGATGGCTCGACTAAGCACGTTCGTATTAACTCGAGTGTCTACCGGGAAGACGGCAAGTTCATACACACACGCTGCTTCACGCGCGATATTACCGAGCGAAAACTTACTGAAAGCCGGTTGGCGTTGCAATACGCGGTCACGCAAATTCTTTCCGAAGCGCGGGATTTCTCAGAGTGCGTAAGCCAGATTCTCCAGGCGGCTTGCGATAATCTTGACTGGGAAGTTGGCGCATTCTGGAAGGTGGATCGCCCAAACGCGGTGATGCGATCTGTGAAACTCTGCCACGCTACGTCGCATGAAACGCCCGAGTTTGATCGGTTAACAGAAACAATCGCGCTGGAGAAAGGTAAAGGACTGCCGGGGCAAATTTGGGAGACTGGCCGTCCTCTATGGATTGATAATTTCGCTGACGATCCGAATCTCCCACGCGCAGCTGTTGCTTTTCGGGAGGGACTTCACGCTGCGTTTGGGTTCCCAATCATTCTCGGCGGTGACGTCTTGGGAGTCGTCGAATTCTTCAGCGCCGAGATCAGAGAACCTGATGATGAATTGCTGAAGATGGTGGTTGGCATTGGCGGGCAGATCGGTCAATTCAGTGAACGGAAACACGCTGAAGAACAACTGGCGGCTTCGCTGGAAAGTGAACGGGCTGCCAGGGCCGACGCCGAGAAAGCCAACCGCTTGAAGGATGAGTTTCTGGCCACGCTTTCTCACGAGCTGAGGACGCCGTTGAACGCTGTCATCGGTTGGTCGCGAATGCTGGGTTCGGGTCGGCTCGACAGCGACGCTGCAAAACACGCACTCGAAGTAGTTGAAAGAAATGCCTGGGCCCAGAAGCAGATCATCGAAGACATTCTCGATGTGTCCCGCGTGATCACCGGTAAGCTTCAACTTAATCTCAGCCCTGTTGATCTGGTGACGGTAGTGGACGCCGCGTTGGACGCAGTTCGCCCAGCGATGGAAGCGAAAGAAATAAAAGTCGAGACCCTGATTGATTCCAGCCTGCGAATGATCTCCGGCGACGCAGATCGCCTACAACAGGTGATCTGGAACATCCTCTCAAACGCGGCGAAATTTACTCCGGCCGGCGGCAAAGTCGAGATTCTGGTGAGTCAGAACGGCGCCCAGGTGCAAGTTCAGGTGAGGGACAGTGGTCCCGGCATCGACCCGACCTTCCTGCCCCACGTGTTTGAGCGTTTTCGGCAGGCTGATGGCTCAACTACGCGGACGCATGGCGGACTCGGGCTTGGACTGGCAATAGTGCGCCATCTGGTGGAACTGCATGGCGGAACAATTTCGGTCGAGAACTGCAAGGTCCAGGGCGCTGCTTTCACAGTTCTTTTGCCACTCCCCAGCGGAGAGCTGCGTTCGGAGGCGCTGGCAAATGCCGCAGCGGTTTTCAAAGAAGGACAACCGGAAACACCAAGTCTGGAAGGTCTACGAATTCTGATCATAGACGACGAAGCGGATGCTCTCGATCTCATCAGTGTGGAGTTGGCGCAGCACGGCGCCAAGGTGACGGGAGCGTCGAACGCTCAAGATGCGCTGACGGCCCTTGAGGGATCCGAATTTGATTTGATGATTAGCGATATCGGAATGCCGAACACCGATGGTTATGAATTGATTCGGCAGATCCGCGCTCAGTCAGAAAGTAAGTACCAAAAAATCCCCGCGGTTGCCCTTACCGCTTATGCGCGGGTGCAGGATCGCATGCGCGCCACCATGGCAGGATTCACCACTCACGTGGCAAAACCAGTCGAGGCAAATGAATTGATCACAGTTGTCGCCAGCCTGGTTGGCCGACTGGGACAGTAATCCACCGTCTGTTTGAAACCCGCAGTCCGCTTGCAACCTGCTAAGATGTGCGCATGCCGAAACGCTGCGCCTGGCCCCAAACTGACCTCTCAATCACTTATCACGACCAGGAATGGGGTGTGCCATTGCACGACGATCGAAAGCTCTTTGAGTTTCTGATCCTCGAGGGTGCCCAGGCAGGTCTGAGCTGGGAGACAATCTTGAATAAGCGCGACAACTATCGCGCCACGTTTGATCAGTTCAACCCGCCAAAGGTCGCCGCCTACACTCAACAGAAGATTCAGCAGCTACTGCTGAACCCCGGCATCATTCGCAATCGGCTGAAGATTGCGGCCGCGATTCAAAATGCCAAAGCCTTCATCGACGTGCAAAAGGAATTTGGCAGTTTCGACGAATACCTCTGGCGCTTTGTTGACGGTTCCCCAATTACACGAAAGCCTCGCAGCCCCGTGCCTGCACAGACACCTCTCTCTGAATCACTCAGTAAGGACCTCCTCAAGCGCGGCTTCAAGTTTGTGGTCCCAACGATTTGTTACGCGTTCATGCAAGCAGTTGGTCTCGTCAATGACCACGATCACAGCTGCTTTCGCTATCAAGAGATCAGCCAGATTGCGCCCGGGCAGCCTTCGGGACGACGTAACAAGTCCCGGCAACCTGTCGATTAGCGAAGGAGGCGCTGGGCCATTCTAAATCCTTGGCGCGGGCTGAAAGGGCTTCCCAGAGAGATTTGGCTTTTATGTCTTGTCACCCTCGTTAATCGCGCGGGTACGATGGTGTTGCCCTTCCTCACCCTCTATCTGACCGAGGAGCGCGGCTTCCCCGCGGCCACCGCGGGCTTGACCCTGACAATTTACGGAATATCGGCAATCTTTGTCGCGCCTCTGTCAGGCCGCCTATCGGATCGCCTGGGTGGCTTACGGATAGTCAAGTGCTCACTTTTTCTCAGCGGGCTAACTCTCTTAATCTTCCCTTTCGCTAATAGTCTGATCAGCATCCTCGCCATGACATGCCTGTGGGCCATAGTGAACGAAGCCTTTCGGCCGCCCAGCATGTCTATCATTGGCGACCTCGCTGGACCAAGCCACCGCAAGGCAGCGTTCGCGTTGAGCCGTCTCTCAATTAACTTAGGGATGAGCATTGGACCGGTGATAGGCGGGTTTCTGGCAATGCGCTCATTCAGGTTGTTGTTTTATGTCGACGGACTGACTGCCATTTTTGCGGGACTGCTGCTCGTCCTGGTCCCCTGGAGAAAAGGCGGTGCCGAATCGGACGGGGTTAGTCGCGAGATCTTGTCTCCCTCCGGCGCTGCCGCTGTGAGCCCGGCACGCTCAAGTGTTTTGCCCTACTCAAGCGTCTTGAAGGACCGGCACTTTCTTTATTTTCTGCTTGCCATGCTTCCGGTTGAGATGGTGTTCTTTCAGACGCTGGCTACGATGCCGTTGTTCCTGGTGGGCCAACGCGGACTGACGGAAGCGGGCTTCGGGATGTTGCTAGCCATTAACACGGTACTGATTATTCTGGTGGAAGTACCATTAAACACTGCCATGGCGGACTGGTCTAACCGTCACGCGCTGGCTCTGGGAGCGCTCCTGATCGGGATAGGTTTTGGCGGGATGGTGTTTGATGGCGGGGTTGTTTGGCTGGGGCTTACGGTAGTGGTCTGGACATTTGGAGAAATGATCCTGCTGCCCGCCAGCGCCGCCTATGTGTCTGACGTCGCGCCGCCGAGACAATCAGGCGCCTACATGGGGCTTTACTCTATGGGTTTTAGCGTGGCCTTCGCAATTGGTCCGGTGCTGGGTGTGCAAGCGATGGAACGACTCGGTTCCCGTTCGGTGTGGATTGGAACCTTTGTCTGCGGTTTTGTGACGGCGGTGTTGATATTGAATGCGCGAAAGGAAGATGCTGACTCAGCACACACGAGGATGACGAAGTAAAGGAGTTACTCAATGACACGGCTATGGTTCACTATTCTTCTACTTGTTGCGGGTCTCGCAACCTTGAATTGCCAAAGTTATACAACTGGTTTGCAGCAGGGTTCCGGACGAGCTGATGAAGCAACGGCGTTGGCCAACCTGCGGGCCATAACTCGCGCCCAAACCGCATACAACATCGGCAATACTGGTGACTACGCCACGTTTGAGCAACTGGTCTCAGGCGGTTATCTCGATGAGCGATTCAACTCAAGTAATCCAAAGTTCTACGGGTACGTCTTCACCATGAATGTGCGCCCGAATTCAGGTTCGGGAGAAGCTTCGTATGGATTGAACGCGGATCCGGCGCTAAAAGGATCGGGTAGACATTTCTTCGTTGACTCCAGCGATTCGGTGATTCGTGTCAACGCCACCAACCAGGCAAGTGCGAGCGATGGACCCTTAGAACCGTAGAGTGCGCGGATGGGTGTCGGGTGTCAGGTGTCAGGTTCTGAGTGTCAGGTGTTAGGTGTTATCGGACCCTGTTCCGCTTCAACGGGACCTGACACCGGCAGCCAACGCCCGGCTACGGAATGATTTCCTGCCCTTCGGCGTCGCGTCGAAGCTGATCGATAATGGAACGGAGGGCGGGTGCGAGGCTGCCGGTTGGCGCTAATTCCAAGTATTTCTCATAAGCAACTATCGCTTCCTTGAATTTCTGCTGCTTCTCGAGCGCCGCGCCGAGGAGTTGATAAATCACCGGCTCTGAATCCGACAGTTGAGCCAGCGCCTTCCGAAACTCCGCTTCAGCTTCAGCGTATTGACCTTTCTCTTCCAATACGCGGGCGAGTCCGACATGCGCCTCGGGCTGGAACCCTTTCGACTCTCGAATGGCCCGGCGATACGATTGAATCGCGTCGTCCGTGAAAGCGGCTTCCCGGTTTATGCGACCTTCGACCGCTGAGGCTTCCGGATAAACGGGACGCGTACGCCGAGCTGCATCAATCTCCGCAAGCGCTGCCTGGTATCTGTTCAGATCCAGGAGTACACGGGCGAGTCCAACACGCGCCGCTGGAAATGCGGGACGAAGTTTCAAAGTTTCAAGATAAAGTCCTTCTGCCTTCTTCCGCCCCTCGTCGTCTTTGGCTTGTTCGCGCGCCAGCTCGGCAGATTGAAATATCAACTCAGCCTGGTCTGTCGTTCTGACGAGCTTCACCGTAAGGCTTCGGCTTCCGGCCGGCAGCGGCACAGTGACCTCTTTGAAACCGGCGGCACGAACCCGCACCGTGTGCCGCCCTGCTGCAATCTTCTTCAACTCAAGCTGGCCCGACGCGTCAGTTACGCCGCGACGGATTTCATCGATCCAGATGATTGCGTTTGGTTGGGTGGTGAGCGTAAGAGCGGGCGTCGTGCTTCGACGCTGAGCGGGGGCCGGGGCTGAACCGACTGAAATAACCAGGAGGACTGTGAGGGCCAGAAAGGTTCTTTTCCACCGGGCCGACGCTAGCCGTCGAGCGGTTCCCACGAACGGCATGTCAATTGGTAGTTCTTTATTCACAACCCAATCCCGCAATTCTGCAAGGCCGTTGAAACGACCTAACGAACTTACGCCGCCAAACCAGCCGTAAAACGGCTGGCCTATTCGCCCTGCGGGCTAGCCTCGTAAGCGAGGCATTCGACTCGGCCGACTTCACCTGCCCCTGCCGTCTGCTCCTGCCGTCTGCCGCCTGACTCACCCTATCCACCGTTCTCGTTACCCGTGACGCGACGTTTGAGCACGTTCGCATTCTCAGGTTCCACTGCCGGTGTTGCGCCGACCGTTGGTTGTTTAGTTACCGCGCGGCTGCCAACTTCAGGCCGAAACTGCCCGTGCTCATCGTAGAGCCGCTGATACTGCAGCCGGTTGCGCACCACACCTTGCACGTAGCCACGAGTCTCTTTGAAGGGCACGGCCTCTGCCCACTCATCCATCTCCAGTGGAAGCGATGCTTTCCATTGCACCGCGCGTCCTGGCCCAGCATTGTAGGCAGCAGCTACATACTCGATGCGTCCAAACTTGTCGAACTGATCCCGCAGATACGCCGTACCGAGTTGAATGTTCAAACGGGGCTCGTAAAGTGTCTCCTCCGTAATCGTCCGATCGATACCATACTTTCTGGCAGTCGTTATTCCGGTAGGCACCAGCAATTGCATCAATCCGTACGCCCTGGCGTGGGAGCGGGCCCGGGACATAAAGACCGTCTCCTGACGAATCACGCCGGCCACTTGATATGGATCGAGACTCTTCGCACGCGATTCCTGGACGATGATTTCCCAGTGAGATAGAGGATAAAACACGTCCCACTCTTCGCGGGTCATTTCCTCCGGTTTCATTTGCGAATAGTCGGGGAAACTTGTCTTCAACACGTTAAGCGCGCCGACATTGTTTTCCTGCGAACGATAAACGCGGGCGATTGCCAGGTTGACTCTCGGACTGTTACCCGCCGATGCCGCAGCCTGGGCCAACTCCTGCAGAGCCCAGTCGTCCAGACCTACGTTACTTAGTTCGTCTGCCTTGGCGAGGAGCTTGTCCTCCACCGCCCCGGCCGTTTCCTCTGCTACCGTGACTGTTTGCAGATTGGCCACGGCGCGACCCACGACAGAATCGGAAGAGAACGACTTCTCAGGCAGAGTCCCAATTCCACCGCGAAGCATCGCACTTTGCCGTTGCTTGGCCAGATAGCCATACCAGTTGGCATCGTATCGCGCTTGCATCGCCTGGTAGAGAGCTCGGGCTTCGGCTAGTTTGCCGGCGCGCTCCGAATCGCGTGCAGCCCAGTAACCCGCCCGGCCGCGATTGTCGGTGTTCTTGTCAGCATAAAAAGCAAGATGCTCGGTGAGGAGTTTTGACGACTCCGCGTAGTTCTTGTTCTCGTGGGCCTGCCAGGCCAGGTCAAACTGCGCCTGGGCGACTTCGATC
>Ga0190272_10001338_pt1 | contig 11836 bp, 10 predicted proteins | sample Popmic504T_FD_133746 | JGI IMG/M metagenome (GOLD analysis project Ga0190272, IMG submission 133746) | Populus adjacent soil microbial communities from riparian zone of Shoshone River, Wyoming, USA - 504 T | ecosystem: Environmental > Terrestrial > Soil > Riparian zone | place: USA: Wyoming...
CCCAGCGCGTTATCGGCAGCGCCGGGGAAAATAGTGCCGCTGCCATCAATTCCATAAGCATCGTAGTGCGCGGTATAGATCACCGCTTCTTCCTTCAGTTTGGCGTCAGAACCTTCAAGGATTCCGATCACGTTGCTGCTGGGGGCCTCTTCGCGTTTGAAGCGAATAGCGAGTGTCGCCGTCTTGCCAAGATCTCGTGAAACCGATTCACCACTGGTTGCTTTTTCCAAAGTCTGGGCGAAGGTTGTTGGTGACCCGGCAAAGATCTTTTCCATCGCCGGATTTCCGGCCAGGAGCACGGGAGGAAACTGCATCGTCGGAGCCGGCGCTGAGGCGAGAGTTACACGGCGGCGAGATAGATAATTAGCGAGCGTGGTAAATGGTTGGGCCGGGTTCTCGGGGTTCGCGATGATTATTGCCAACGCGCCACGCCCGTAGATGTTCATGGCCGTGGCTTGGGGGTTGGACGCCCGTCTCCATGCTCCCGGATCAACGCCTCTGGGCTGGCCGGCGAGGAGAATTACGACCTTGCCTTTTAGATCCAGGCCGGCGAAATCATCGCGCTTAAGATCTGTCGAGACCACTCCGTATCCAGCAAACACCACGTTACCAGTAGCATTCAACTGATCAGTAGTATAAGGAGGCACCACCACGTAGTCTTCGCCATGCTTCAGAACTACGTCACCCACAGTCACGGATGACTCGCCCATCACCATCGCCGACCTGAACTTGACTGCCTGTAGATAAGTGCCATTGTCTCCACCGGGTTTGAGACCCAGCTTCGCAAACTCCTCGGCCAGATAATTCGCGGCCTTGTCAGCGCCCGGTTGGCCAGTTCCGCGGCCTTCAAACTCTTTCGAACTCAGTCGAGTCGTAACCTCGCGAATGGTCTCGAGTTTGACTCGCCCTACCGCCGATTTCTCAGCGGCCGTCAGAGTAGCGGTGGATTGCTTTGCAGCGCTGGCTGCCCCGGAACTCGAGATCGGTGCCGGTTGCCAGCCAATGGCAGGGACGACGAACGACGAGAACAGCGCGATCGCCAACAACGCGGTCAAAAATCCGCGTCGTCGGAAACTACCATAAGAAAGTGAATACATTTATTGGACTCCTGATTAACGGGATGCGAATGGGAAGTATAATACGCGGTCAGGTGCTAAATGGTTTTGTAGTTGCGGTCAGGCCCGGGTTGTCCAAAAAGTTAGATTCTCCGGATCTTTCCTGGGGACACAGAATAGTTGATGCTATTTTAGGCAGGATCTGACAGCCTGCGTGGGTTCTTTGCTTCAGACTGCAGCTGAGAAAGCGCCTTCAAGTCTTACGAGTCATCACCTAAACACTTTAAAGGTTGTCGACGTGGGATCCAAGTACTCTTGTGTAATGAGGTCAGTATCATTGCAGTAGCGACTGTATGAAACCTCGAATCGGGACGCAAATGAGAGTTGAGCGGGGCAAGCCCACCTTCCCAACCCCGAGATTCTTTGACTTGTTCGGTGATCTAGAGTGAGAGCCATTCAAGCGAGGATTAATTTTCAGCTGGGATCAGCTCGAGGTAGGAAAGGTGGGCTTGCCCCCGCTCGACTTAACCTAAACTCAAGCTTCGGGTTTTCACACAGTCTCTGCCGCGTGGTGGTACTGACCTCATGACACGAGAGTTCACGGCAGCGGACATGAACTTGATCAGAGTTCCTTCATTTTAGAAGCGAGGTACGCATGCAAAGAAAACATCTTAAAGAGCTAGGCGCTTTAACATTCGCAATCGCATTTGTTCTCCTGAGTGGTAGCGCGGCACGTGGACAAATCCAGAATACGTATGGCGGCGGTTACAGCACAGGCTACGGCACGGTGTACGGATCGTTCGGCCAGGCCATGGCAACGCAGAACATGTACAACACGATGCAGCTGCAAATGCAGAAAACGATGATGCGCACCGCCATGATCAAGAAGTGGGGGTTGGCCGCAGTTGAGAAAGCCGAACGTGAAGCAGGATCCGGCTCGTCATCATCGCGCACCAAAACATCGAGTTCATCCGCATCGTCCGCGCCAAAGATCGTGGTGCCGCCGCCCCGGGTGGTCCGAAACCACGGAGTGTTTCGACCCGATCCGACCGTTGATACCGGCAAGGCATTAGCTGATGTCCTGGCTGAAACGCCAGATGAGAAGGCCCTGATAAAGCTAATCTATACAACTACGAAGAGTGCTTATGAAAAAGAAGCCGCCGCAAAAGGTTGGCAGAATAATATCGCCGCCGGGCTGACATTCTTTACGATCGCGTCTATGACGGTTTACCGTGATGCCGAAGAACCCAGCGATGATGCTGTAAACAACTACTTTAATGTTGTGAACAGTACTCTGGACGAAATGCCGGAATTTGCAGCTGTGACGAACAAAGACAAGCAGAGCTTCAACAACATGCTGGTCGGCTTCGGCGGGTTATTGCTCGCAGGGTACACGGAAGGCAAACAAAACAACGATGCCGCGACGATTGCAAACTATCAAAAGCTCGCCGGAATGCTGATTCAGATGGTGCTTAAGACAAGTCCCGACAACCTTCGAATCGAAAACGGTCAGATCGTTATGAAGTAGTGGAGCAGTCACAAATCAGAGTTCAGAAGTCAGAGATCAGAAGAATACACGCTCACCGGTAGAGTAGTGGGGCGACTAGTCGAATAGAAACCAATGATGAATTACTTAGCGATCTTAGCCACCCTCGGCCTTTCAATTAGTTTGCTTACCCAAACACCGCCGGCCAGAGTTTCCGAGCCGCAGCACATTGTAGTGGATAGCAAGGACAATGTTTTCGTAACTCTCAAATACGGCATGCTGAAGATCGCACCCGACGGCACAGTTACCGATCTTTCAAAGCAAGGCCCGGCTATCGGTGGCATGGACCGGAACTGGAAAGATCTCATCGTCGATTCCAAAGACAATCTCTATGCCCACGATGGCAATGTCATCCACAAGATAGTGGTTTCCTCAGATAACAAAGCTGTCATAAGCAAGTTTGCCGGTCAGCCTTATAGCTACAAGCTTGAAGACGGTCCCATTGCCACCGCAGGATTCAATGCGATCGACCTAATGACCATCGATAAGAACGACAACATTTACGTCGTCGACAGCTTCGACAAGATAAAAGCTACCATCGGCGATAACTACGTTACTGATAGTTACTACAAGAATGATCCGGCGAAAAAATACGCAAAGTATGCGGCCCGCTACAGTGTCATCAGGAAGATCAGTTCAAGCGGCATGGTCTCTACTCTTAAAACACCCGACGGTAAATACATTGTGCCGAATGATATGAGCGGCATAGCCACCGATGACCAGGGGAATATTATTTATGCCGCTTACGGTTTTGCCCGCTTCATCGGGAAAATTGATCTCGCCACCGGGACATTCAGCAGCATCGCCGGTCAGCCATATAAAAGAGAATGGTGTCCGGTTTATACACCGGGAGAGAGCAGCAAATCGGAGTTTGTAAGTCCGGAAACCATTATTACTACTAGCAAGGGCGAAATAATATTTACCGATCAGCGACTGCACCGGGTGATTAAAGTCGCTAACGGGAAAGTATCAACACTTGCAGGGAACAATGTTATCGACCCCTGTTCGCAAAACATCGCCGGCAGAGCCCAGGAAGGTAATAAAGACGGCAAAGCATTAACGGCTCTATTCAATTTTCCGAAGGGCATTGCTTATGATAGCAAGGGAAATCTATTTATTGCCGACATGAGTAACCACTCCGTTCGAAAACTATCACCTGACGGCATGGTCACTACATTCGCGAAATAGCTTTTGATTAGACTACCTTGTTCAGCTTGGCCGTGAGCGAAAGAAAGAGGGGCAGCCCACAAAATGGGCGGCCCCTCATCGTTTTATCCTTACGGCAGCACTGCTGTCGTCAGGGGGTGAAGGCTAATTGGCCATGATGCCTTTCGCCTGGTTCTTTTTCGCGATTGCCTGGTTGAGGAGTTGGTTACGAAGGCCATCGTTCGGCGTGATCAACGCAATCACGTCGATGGCCAGTGCTTCTCTTAGTCTTGATTGGGCGTCCGGATGTAGCCCCACGCAGGACAGCACGTCAATCGCGTCTTGAAGTTCGGCGATTGAGAGTTTGATGAGTTCCCCTGCGGTGTTGAAGTTGCCAGTGGTTTTTGCTCGATTCTCAAGCTCGACCGACGAGCGGATGTTCTCCAGGGCGTTAATCACCCGCAGGAACGCCGCCACTGCTTCCACTTCCGTGGCCTCCAGCCTGATGCCGCCGATGAGCGGACCGAACCCGGGGCCATTGTTAAACGCCTCGCTGTTGTAAAAGTCTACGGCGCCTTCGATCGTAAGGATGGCGTTGTTGTGGAAGAATGGTCCCGTGTCAGCCGCTTCGACCAGCGTTGGCGTGTTGAAACTACCATTGCCGAAACCGAAGACTCCTGCCGGCGGTGCGCCCTGTCCAAATCCTCCGTCAGGCGGATTGAGCTGAGCTGGTAACACGAGGTCGGCTGGCTGAGAAGGAAGCTGCTCGACGTTTGTGTTGAAATTGGCGTTCTGACCCGGGAAGAAGAAGTCGCTCGCGCCGGCATTCAAATGGCAAAAGTTGCACTTGCCAGCACCTTCGTTCGAGCCACCCAGTACAGAGCCGCCGTTAGTGAATATCTCCTGACCTTTTTTCGCTATCTCACTCTTCAGACTCAAAGCGCCCGGGCCGGTCAGGACGAGGTCGGCCTGGCGGCCAGTAGATTTCTGAAACGCTTCGAGAGCGTCGAGTTGCGCGACCGTCGGGAGTGTGAAGTCGACATTCACCACCCGATTCGTTCGTTTCGGATAGTGCTGTGTGACCGCGCCGATAATGAACTCTCGGAGTGTTCCCGTGCCTGGAGCGCCATCACCGCCCCAACCCGTTCTTTCGTTGGGTGGGATCGTAGTCCCATCTGCTCCACCCGCGACCGGTTCGAGTGAGTTGGGTATCAGCGCAAGAGTGTGGGGAACGCCGCGCATGACGAACTTGGTAGCAAGATTGCCAAACCCGTCAGCGTTTTCGAGGATCAGCCCGAGCTTGCGCATCAACACCGGTTTCTCGAAGTTGTTTGCCAGCGCGGGAACAAACTCGGCAACAAATAGCGGATCGTTAGGAGGAAGCGTGGCGATAAACTCGGGATCGATCGTGAGATTGTTGTCCTCGCGATGACACGTCGCACACGTCCTGCCATTGCCGTTGAACGTATCATTGAGGAAGCTGTTTCTGCCGGCAGCGATCAGCACCTCCTGTGGACTTGAGGGATTTGGATCCGGGCCGATCTGCGCCGAAGCGGTCGGGATTATCGCGTCGACCACTTTCTGGAATACACCGCGCTTGTCAGGCGCCGGCGGAATCGGGTCAGCATCGGGGAGTACGCCGAATTGGCCTCGTTGGGCGCTCCGATAGAGCCGGGGAAATAGTGATGTGGTTCCCACCAGTGTGCGGTCCTCAGTGGGACTCTTTCCTGCCTTTGTGACGACGATGAGATCCATGTCGAAACTCGCGAAAGTGTCGGCGCCGAGGTTGGCGTAATAGCTGGCGAGTTTCCCGTCAAAACTCAGGCTGCCGAGGCGCCGCATGTTGTCATCCGCTTCCGGCATGATGCTGCGACCAGCAACACTGTCAATCATCCAAAGGTCCCAACCTTCCGCTTTGGAAAGTCCGTTGATCTCGACGGAAATTACGCCGTCGACCAGGTTCAGCCTGGCCACCCCACTAGCGCGAGATTCACCAGTTGAAAGGCCCTTGAACCAACCCATGGCCAGGACCAGATTTCGGTCCCCGCCCTTCTTCACATATTCCGCTTCCCAAGCCTTGTAGTTGGCGTTAAACGCTTCAACGCTGCTTAGGCCGAGGCTGGCAGGTGCGGAATCAGTTTCTGAGGAAGCTGTGCCGCTTAGAAATAGTAAGGGGAGTGCACAAGCAACTGTCACAAGTGCTAACACCGATAGCTTTAGGATCTTAATTCTCATGGCTCCTCCTTCCGAGGTATCTACGAAGTTGCGCCGGCACAGGCCAAGCCTCTTCAAGCCAGACCAGTGCCGCAATTACCCTGGCCTTGGGCCAGAGAGTGCTAACCCTTGGAAGCCTGGAATCCCGGAAGCCTTGAATCCTGATTGTTCTTAGGTCATTGGTTCGAATGCGGGGATAACTCAGCCCACATTGACGGACCAGGTGTAAGGACTAGAGAGAAAAGAGCGTATTCCCAAAGTGGGATATAAAGTTGTCTAGCGTCGCGAGTGTCTTGGTAAATCTAACGCGGTGTGAGCAATACGAAAGTGGATTTATCATGAAGCAGAATAGTCGTCAAGAGGAATCTATAGGCCATTCTTGCTACGTGAATCGCTGACTGGCTGCCTCTCCATTATTCTCGCGCAAGCGAAGTTTGGTAGCGTCAGGGAGGCTTTCAGGCTTGCTGGAAAGATGCAGTGAAGCGGACGCCCGGTGGAAGGTTGAGAGGCTCGAATTGATTCTCAAGGGCGGCCGGGCTAGCGCGAGGCCCCCGTAGTCTTTAACAATTGAACGATATCAACGCGGCCCTGATCTTCGGCCAGGACTAACGCCGTCTTGCCATTAATGTCTGTTGAGTTTAAGTCTGCACCTTTCTCGATCAGGGCTTGCGCGACCGCGGTGTGCCCCTGTTCAACCGCCCTCAGCAAGGCAGTTTTTTTCTCGCTGTCCTGAGCGTTTACGTTGGCCTTACGCTCCAGCAGAACTTTGACCGTGCCGGCATGGCCGGCAGCCGCCGCGTTTATCAACGCGGTTTCACCTTTCCCGGAACTGGCGTTCACATCAGCGCCTCGTTCGATCAAAGCCAAAACAGGATCTGTGTAACCTTTGAAGGCGGCCCGCATGAGGCCTGTCCAGCCATCTACATCTCTGGCATCTACTTCCGCACCTTTGACCAGCAACGCATTTACAATGGCGGTGTGGTTTTCCCAGGCGGCGAACATGAGGGCAGTCATCCCTCGTTTATCTTTCAGGTTGAGTTCAGCGTCTGCGTCGAGCAGGAGTTGCGCGATTTCGGTGTGACCCTTCCAGGCAGCGGTCATTAACGCGGTGCCGTCATACTTATTCCTCGCGTTCACATCAGCGCCATTTTCAAGTAGCAGCTTTACAACGTCGGTCTTGTTCGCGAGCGCCGCAATCATCAAGGCGGTCTGACCTCCCGTGGTCCTTACCTCGATGTTCATTCCGGCGTCCAAAAACAGCTTCACCACATCGCTATTGCCGCCTTTGACGTTGTCAATAAAAGCCGAATCCGTATAACTGACGTTCAGCTGCGCCAGGTCCAGGCGCGCTCTGTCCCTGGCTTTGCCGCAGCCTGCCAGTGGAATCAGCAGTGCGAGCAACAAGACTGTGGGCGTTATCCCCCACGTCCGTTCATCATGAGTCCCAGTAAACCAGGGGCGACCCCCGTGTCCGCCCATCATGAATTCTCGTAGACGCTGCATGATTGGTCCCCTCGGCTTTACCAGTTGATCCTGAATACGACGAGTTCGTTGAGGTGGTCGGGGCGCGCTGGGCGGCCCCTATTGTAACTTGAAAGAATTCTTTGCCGCCATTGGAAGCGATTCTTTGCCGTTAGTCTACGAAAACCAGCGTTTCCGCGCCCTCGACTTTCCCCGATTGGCGAGATCGGAACGTTTACATTGCCGGAAGTGCAAAAAGGAAGTTTAGTCTTGCCGAAAGTTGAAAGTCCATCTGATCGAGTTACTGTTCCGCCTTCCGAACACGATTTACAGAGGATCGAACTGCTGACCCGCATTGCGAATCGGACTCTGGGCAAAAACGTAAGTACTGCCTTTTTCTAAAGTTGAGCCACCAGAGATTTTAAGGGTTTTCCGGTTCCTTACCATTCATAACATCGCGGATCCTTCGCTTACAGTTATTTTTGTCACGTTTTGGCCACTTGGCTTTAGGCCCCAACGCCCATACGACCAAGGCGGTTGAAATGCCAATTTGGCATCTCAAAGAATTGCAAACCGAACCAGAGCGATGCTTCGGATTCCATACAACGGCATAAGAACGATACCTGGTTCGTTCCTTAGTCAAGGCCAGCATGAGCCGTATATGATCGTTCATGGAACCCGATACGATCGGAATGCTCAGCGGAAACTTTCGTGCAGATTTACGATGGATGATCTGAAACTACCGTGGAAGATATTTCGTTCAGGAATTCAAAGTCATTCATAGACGATTACCATGGCCTATAAGGACATTCATGAGGTAATGGCAAACAGTTGACGCTCTCACGCGGCACTGTCGAGAGGTGACGTGGTCTTGAGCAAAGATTTCGGGTGAAGTACGCGTCGTGTTCCCTCGTTTCAGGTTCTCTCGGGTGGGATTGTGACGATCGACACATAAGGCTCACACTTCGCGAGAACTCTCTTTAGGTTTTAGTTCAACCATGCTTTTCTCTTCAGTTCGGATGCCGATCGCGCGCCGCAGATGAAGGCCGCGTGAGGCGTCTTATATGTCCGGGCTTTGATTTCTTCGCCCGAAGGAGTTCTTAACAGATGAGATTCATATCTCCGAAAGACTTTACCGCCGACCACGCTTGGGGCTCGCTACCTATCGCCAATATGAACGGGGTTACCACGACGCTGCACTGGACGGATCGGCCTTATCACTGGCATGTCAATGACGGTGAAGAGGTCTTTGTGGTGCTGGATGGAATAGTCGAAATGCATTACCGTGATGGCGAAGAAGAGATGATACAGCGGATGGCGGCAGGAGACATTTTCTACGCGGGCCTGGGCACCGAACATGTGGCTCATCCTCTCGGCGAGGCGCGAGTCCTGGTAATTGAGAAAGAAGGCAGTGTGTGAGTTCAGTTTGCGATTAATCCGCCCACGCGTCGCCTAACTGATATGGAAAGAACCGTCCGAGTTATTCCACATTAGTTTCGAGATTACTCGGCTTGAAGTTTTTGAGAACGGGCCGGCGATTGTTTCGGGGTTGGGGGACGTCAAGGGCAGAGATGCCAAAGGCTCATACACGACCAAATATAGTTCCAGTAACGTCTTTATCAAGCGAGAGGGTGAATGGAAGGCCGTGGCCTCCCACGTTTCCGGGATCACTACAAAGTACGATAGGCACGCGAACTTCATGGAGGCGGCAGCCACCTCACTGATATATGAAAGGGCGCCCCTCAAGTGGTAGACCGCCTTTTGCACCCCGTTTACTCGTTGAGACCAGCGCTGTTCTTTCGAGGCAGCATCATTCACTCCTTCCTGCCATGTTAGTCACCCTTGATGTTAATGATTTGCTTCAGCGTATGATCAACTTGCCCTTAGAAACACGATTGCAAAAGCTAGCCGGGGATAGTAGTCAGGTTGATGTCATCAACAAAGCCGTCCAAGGAAAAAATAACTCAGACGTATTCAGAGGTTTTTCTCACACTGAAGAACTAAGTGTGTCACGATTGGTGTCCGCCTCTCCCCGCGACTGAGATATGTTATTGACCAAATTCACAGCGCTGGATCCCATTATTCGGGGTTCAGAGGGGACTTTCTGCAAGTCGATATCGTTGTGCGAGGGGTTGATAAATGCAGGGTAAATTATCAAAAATTTAATTTTGAAACTTGTGGGATGAGGAGTTCTCTCAGGCAGGCGCTGCTCCAGTCGTCCGTTCTTTTATTCGTCCGCGTCGTATTTGTCTTACCGAAACTTAGTCGGATGTAATTCAATGCCTGCGCTCGGAGCCGCGGAAGCCAAACGGTTCGGCCCGACCGAGTGCACACAATACCAAGAAGACTTGATGTGCCTAACATTCAAAAGCTCGGCGCCCTCGCCGCAATCTTTAATGCCGTTGTGGCGGTGGCAATGCTGGTAGTTGCCCTGGTGCTTATCGGCCCTGCGACACTCACGGACCCTGGCAAATTGGTGGAGTTGGCAATCCATAATCCCACACCACTGATTATCCAAGACGCATTGAAACTCGTTTTGGCGGCACTTGCCAGCGTGCTCATTTTGGCACTGGCGAACCGTTTGCGCCCACACACGCCAACATTAATTTTAGTCGCAACGATCTTTGGCTTTCTCTCGGTTTTGGGTTTGGTGGCCAACTCCGGGCTGAGTCTTTACGCAATTTCCCAAGCCGCTTCGTCTGCTCCGGGAGCATCGGCGATGGGTCATCAACTCAATGGGCTAATCGGTGTCCTTGCAATAGCAGTTATCGTTCTGAATGGCGCGTGGTATTTCCTGGTGAGTTGGTCGGCGCTCAAAAGCCATCGATTACCGCAACCGTTGAGTTATCTAGGATTAGGGATAGGGCTTCTCAGTCTTTTGCCACCGTTGGCGATAATGGCGTTGCTTGTGAGTACGATATGGTCACTTTGGTTGGGGCAACTATTACTCAAAGAAGGCCTGAGCAGTCGGGGAGATAGGTGACAAAAAAGTCCGGGTACCTAGGTTACAGTTTTTGTTTCTTCTTGTGGCGCCAGAGGCTGCCGTAAGCATCTTCAGTACGCATCTGTTCTTCACAGAGTCGGCCGAGTTTCAGCGGCCCAAAGTACACGTTCCAAATTCCGTTGTCGATACTTGAATACTTCACCATTGGATACAACAGTCTGGAAGGCCTGATAGCGATAACTGCCGGTTTGATCGCTGGCAGCATTGCGCTTGTCGGGTTTGGCTTCGACAGTTTGATTGAGGTCACTTCCGGATCGGTCTTGCTCTGGAGGCTTCATGCCGATGTAAATGAAGAACGCCGAGATCGAGCCGAAGAAATTAGCCTCAGAATCGTTGGTGCCTGTTTCATCCTGCTCGCGATCTATGTCAGCTACGATTCAGTAACGTCCCTGATCAGACGCGAGGCGCCGGAAGAGAGTCTGGTCGGTATCGGTTTGGCCGTGTCGCTGGTAGTGATGACATTACTTGTTCGCGCGAAAAGAAAAGTTGCACGGGCCATCAAAAGCAAAGCGCTCATCGCGGACTCCAAACCGACCGAACTCTGCACCTATCTTTCAGCGATCTTACTAGGCGGCCTCCTTTTTAATGCACTCCTGGGCTGGTGGTGGGCTGATCCCATAGCAGCTCTCGTGATGGTCCCTATCATCACTAAAGAAGGAATTGAAGCGCTTCGCGGGGACACGTGTTGTGACTAAGCTCTGACTACTCGATACTTAATCCGCACATTAAAATAGAGACTATGAATCATAAAGGCGGCTAAGATGTTGACACCTCAGAGTACCTATATCGCGCTGCTAATCGTGCAGGCGTTACACATTCTGCACCATCGACTTGCAAAGCGTCACATCAGCTTCGCCGAAGTAGTCTCTGCCATTGTCCTCTGTGTTCCGCCGTGGGCTCCAGTGCCGGCGTGGATGTTCTTAGGAGTTCACTTGACACTGATTGCAGTCCAGATCGTGGGAAGCCTCTGGCTAAAGAAACTCTCCCCAGAATGGAGCGACAGTAAACTGTGAAATCCCGGTCGAAGTGTTCGTCAGAACGATCAGTTGAAAGTAGTGATGAGAAACTCTTTCGTTCCAGGCGGTCCAGTCAATTCAAGCCAAAATGGGCCATTGTCTGGCTCGACGGTAATTCTCAAGCGCAGGAAAGGGCAGCATTGACGTTCAAGATTAACGAGTTGAGCTAACTCCGCCAACCACTCTTCACTTGCGGGAAGTTGATACGAATATCCGTCCTCTAACTCCCTTGTTTCGATGACAGCATTTCTGACCTTCTGCAACACATCGCGCCTGCGTTCTTGCAGCGCAGCTTCGGTCAGGTTACAGGCTATTGGTAACGTCATGGTTGTCGCGCTAACCTCCTGCTACTTTCAGTCTGGGGGCGTACATGATAATAGCAACGCCCGCAAGC
>Ga0190272_10001339_pt1 | contig 11835 bp, 7 predicted proteins | sample Popmic504T_FD_133746 | JGI IMG/M metagenome (GOLD analysis project Ga0190272, IMG submission 133746) | Populus adjacent soil microbial communities from riparian zone of Shoshone River, Wyoming, USA - 504 T | ecosystem: Environmental > Terrestrial > Soil > Riparian zone | place: USA: Wyoming...
CGGAAGTCACCACGCAGTTTGGCGTTGAAGGAGACAAGCACACAGTCAGCGTCGGCGGCGATCCGAACGGCACGGTTTACAAAGAACGTTATGGGAGCGCCGGTGCCTCGCCCGCCTGGCAGAGGGGCCTGACTCTGGAAAGCGAGGTCTGGTCGGGTGGCGTCCAACAAAAACTCTCAACGATCGCATGGACGCAGGATAATCCGAGCGTTAACTACAAAACCAATCCGCGCGTGACCCAAACGATCGTCTCGGATGGATCCAACGTCCGCAAGACAACGATTGATTACAGTGTTGCTGCCTATGCGCAGTTCGGGCTGCCTTACTTTGTGACTGAGTACGCCGCTGATGGTCAGACTGAACTGCGGAGGATATACCGAGATTACAATCTGAGCCAGCAGTATCTCGACCGGCGCATCATCGGCTTGGTTTCCGCCATGCATCTCACCGATGCCGGCGGTTATCAGTCAAAGATAACTTACGGCTACGACGATCCGGCGCGGCTGAGTGGGGAAGCCAACACCGCCACCATGCACGACCAGAGTTACAACCCGACATTGACCGTGCGGGGCAACGCGACCTCAATTTCGCGCTGGGATGTAACCGACATCAACAATGCAACGAAGGCGTTGACCACGTATCTGAATTACAACTCCCCCGGTTCGGTTATTTCGTCAACCGACCCAGCCGGTCACGCGAATCAAGTCAGCTACAACGATTCATTCTCTGACGGGAACAACGCGCGCAACACATTCGCCTACCCGACCACGCTGACTGACGCTGACAGCTTCTCGTCTTCCGTGGAGTACAACTTCGACTTTGGCGCCAAGACACGCGTCGAAGGCCCGCCGCCTGCCAACCAAAGTCAGGGCGCGATTCAAATATTTGCTTACGACGACGCCGCCCGCATCAAGCGGGTAACGACGGCGAATAATGGTGCGTACCAGCGCTTCGTTTACGGGCCAGACTATGTGCTGGCGTATTCGACCGTCAACAATATAGCTGACGAAGCCTATGCGGGCAGCTTCTTTGACGGTGCCGGTCGCGTACGCGCCACGTCGAGCAATCATCCCGGCAGCGTGGGTGGGTATAGCGCCCGACATACGACTTACGACGCGATGGGCCGCGCGGTGAAACAGTCGAATCCCACTGAAACGAATGCGTTATGGGTTCCAGGAGGCGACGATGCTGCGGGCTGGCTCTACACGCAACAGACCTACGACTGGCAAGGACGGCCACTAATCACCACCAACACCGATGGCACCACCAAAGAAGCAAGCTACAGCGGCTGTGGCTGCGCCGGCGGAGCAGTCGTGACGATGACTGATGAAGCAGGTCGCAGGCAGAAGGTCTACAGCGACATATTTGGCCGCTCCGCAAAAACAGAAGTGCTCAACTGGGACGGCAGTGTGTATTCCGCGACAACAAATACTTACAACCAGCGCGATCAGGTGACCTTCACTAAGGCGTATCAGGGACAAGCAACTAGCGACGGCGCTTGTCCTTCGGGCATCTGCCAGCAAAGCGCTATGACCTACGACGGCTACGGGCGCCTCGAAACTCAGCACCGGCCGGAGCAGCAAGTGGATCCAAACAACCCTGAGTCAACTGATCACACAACGTGGAAATACTTCAAGGACGACACAATAGAAAGGGTCACCGACGCTCGCGGCGCAAGCGCTACCTACGCTTACAACAGACGGCAGCTCGTAATCGGAATCACATACAACGCTCCATCAAACATTACGCCGACTGCGCCGACAACTATCGAACACGATGCAGCTGGGAATCGTCTTTTGATGACCGATGGAATGGGAAGGACGGATTATCAGTATGATGCGCTTTCACAACTTGAATCTGAGACGCGACAGTTCAGTGGAGTCGGAAGTTACACGCTCTCGTATCAGCATACTCTTTCCGAGTCGGTAAAGAAGATTACAGATCCCTTTGGAGTAGTCATTAATTACGGCTATGACAACAGCGGTAGATTGAACGGAGTGACCGGCATTGGCGGGAGTGTGTCTTCGTACGCGACGAACATGCAGTATCGAGCTTGGGGCGACCTTAAGGGTTTAACCTATGGCAACGGGCACACCCTTGCCTTTAATTACAACAACCGTTTACAAAAATCACTCTTCGAGATCAAGAGTTCTGCCGGAGCGACGCTGATGGGTACAGAGTATCAATACACCAGCCAAGCCCCGAACAATCTCACCAATGACGGACGGGTAAAATACGCGCGCGATCTGAATCAGGGCGGCAAGCTCGACCGCTTCTACAAATACGACCATGTGGGACGCTTGAGCCAGGGTGTCACCGGAGCCGAAGCGCGCTACATGAAGGATCACGGTGTCGAGAATTGGAATTTTATCGACGGTCCATACTGGCAGGTTTATGGCTATGACGCATGGGACAATTACAGCTACCGCTCGTGGCGCGGTTGGGAGCCTGATCCTATGGCACCCGGCAGGTACAATCCAACACGAGAATATTACTTCGCTTCATATGCCAATGGTCGTAACACGGCATGGCAGTACGATGCCGAAGGCAATTCCGTTAGCACCAGCGGAGTCGGTGAGGCGTTCACCTACTCTTATAACAGCGTCGGCGGCTTGGCATCGGCGACGAAGGCCACCGCTAATAGATCTGTTTTCTATGACGGCGACGGGCTAAAGATGAAGCAAGTCGAAAATGGGATAACCACTCACTATCTGAGATCGAGCGCATTGGACGGAGCGGTAGTCGCAGAACTCAACGGGACCGGAGCGCTTCTACGCAGTTATGTGTACGCAGACAGCGAGGAACCGCTGGTGAAGCAGGAGAACAATCAGGCGCGCTGGTATTACCGCGACCCAATCAACAGTAGGATAGCGACGGCGGACGCGAGCGGCGCGTCCGCCCTGACGGGCAACGTCGAGTTCGATCCGCTGGGGGTGATGGTGGATGACGACTGGGCACGCTACAGCATGGGCAGTCAGGCGGCCCCCCCAAACTACGGCCGCGAGTATTTTTATGAGCGATTCTTCGGACGCGGACGCGATCCGCAGATGGGCTGCTATCTGGACGGGTTCGAGCGTCCCTGTCAATTTGTCGTAGGATTACTAAACAACGAGTTCGCCCTTCAGTGCCCTCCACAAGGATGCACTCGCTACAACTCTGGAGCGGGCGCGTGGGAGACCTACGGATCGGAGGGGTGGCGCGCACTCAACCCTTTTGCGCAGCGAGGCAACCCGCCAACGCTCCGCAAACGTGGGCAGACGCGGCAAAGAAGGGTTGGGGGTGTTAAGCGGCCCAGGCGAACCAACGGCACGCCGCAAGGTGGGGAAGAGAAAAGCAGTCGGAATCGGAGTCACGACCAGTTCTGCCGGGTATCGAGTTCCTTCGGGACAACAATAGTAGTACATGGAGTTATGCTCCTGACAGAGAAGGTAGGATTTATAGGGCGATAACAGCGCTATACACAGCTGAATGCACTAAGGCATTTACGAGTCTTGGGCTGGAAAGCCCTTCTTCATTAGTTAATAGGATCGGAGTCGTGGTAGGACCTGCATCGTTAGCGCGAAATCCGAACGGTGCTGCGTACATGGGCATACCTGAACCTGCGCGCGTAGATATCCTTAGAGAGCTTAAAAGTCCTGACGCAAGAGCTGCTAACGTTGAGGGACGCTATAACGCTGACGGCAGGGGCAGGATATTCTTGAACGGGTCGGCTTTCCCTGCCGGGCTGCTTAGCGTTTTGGCCCATGAGTTCATTCATTTGGCTGGAGAACGTGGAGTAACTCCACCCTGGTACAAGAAATATTTAGGGCATGATGACTTGTCCTTTGACGATAAGTATCAAGAGGTCATAGACATTTGCGCGAAGGCTGGGAAGCCTTTTGCTGAGTAAGAGCCATGAGCATTAATTCAGACAACAATCTCAGCCAGGACAAGGTGTCCAATCTCCGAAGCCTATCACGCAAAAGTTTGAAGGTTGCATTCATCATTGCAGCGATGACGGCAGTCATAAACGCCATATGGCTGACGTATCGCTTTGCTCAGCTAAACTCGAACCCCGGAAGTACTAGCCTAGTCATCGTACAAATCGATCCATCCGTTTCCTTAATGCTCATTAGGATCGGGTTCGGTTTGCTCCTTGCTGCCGTGTGTCTTTGGTATCGGCGAGTTGCCAGTCTGGTGATGTCGATGGCAGCATTGATCTGGGTTCTCATCGAATATACTGGCTGGTATCTTTGGTCGGCTAGCATCCGGCGCGAGGCAGGTGTCGCAGGCGTGCCTGGCTTTCTGAGTTTTTATGGCGCCAACGCTTGGAATGTTGCAGTGATTGTCATCGTCTTAGCACTCTTGACCTGGGAAGTGAAAACATTAGTCAGATTTTGGGTGCCAGTACGCCGTTAAAGATTCAGTGCTATATTGAAAACTTCCGAGAGACCGGCTTCGGCGCAAAGTAGATAAGTGCATTTTAGTAGTAATAGGTGCCAATGCGGAGGGCAAGAAGGAGTTGCTGGCGATGGTAGATCGCTACCGTGAATCAGCTGATTCATGGAAGGAACTCTTGATGGACCTGAAACAACTTGGGCTCACAGTCGACCCGAAATTGGCGGTGGGAGATTAAAGGGCACTTCGACATTAATCGTTTTTCTCTCTTTTGATTTGTTCAGCTTTTCTTTTATCTGCATTTCCTTTTTCGGTTTCACCGATAGCGGTGAAGTACATACCGCGCACGTGATACAGGGCGTCGTTATCGGGCTCCATCTCGATGCATTTCGTTAGATCATTTATTCCCGCGACAATGAATTCGCGATTATTCTCGCCGTATCCTTTGGAGGCGATCACTACCGCGCGTTGCAGGTAAAATCTAGGATCGAGTGGATTGAGCGAAATCGCCTTATTTAAGTCTGTCAGCGCCGCTGTAATACTCTCTTTTCCTTTTTCCGACCGGAACCCTTCTATGGAACATTCGGGAACGCAGATTCGCCGAAAATAACTCATTCCCCGGTAGAAAAAAAGCTCCGCGTTAGAATCATAGACTTTAGCCGCCTCGCTCAGGTCCGTCAGGGCTTCGTCATATCTGCCAAGCTCGCTCAAGGCTTGTCCACGCATCAGGGACATTTGATTGAGTATTGAGCTCTTAATACAATACTCGTCCCTCCTGCAGCCGCTTAACGCAGTTCCCAGGTCAACAACCGCTTTGTCATAAGCCTTCATACTGTGGTAAGCCATGCCCCTCATCGAATATCCCATAGACGATTCGGGCCCCAATTGTATTGCCTTGGTAAAGTCGACGATACTCTTTATGGGTTCACCCAGTTTGACATAAATCCCTCCCCTTGCGATGTAAGCCTGCATGCAATTCGGATTTGAAGAAATGAACCGGTCATACTCAGCCAGCGCTATCCTTATAGCTTTACTATCGTTCAGGACTTCCTGGGTGACAGGGTAGTAGCGAAGAGAATCTGTACATCTGCCTTCTTCGAGTTTTTCTCCGCGCCCGGATTTTTGCCTGGAGTCAGATTTCGGATTCTTCAATTCCTCCGCCTTTAACCGATCGGCGTTTGCCTTTGCTGTTTCGCCGTTTGCTTCATAGAAATCAGCGCGCATTTCGTAGGCCGGTACATAGGTGGAGTCGAGCTCGATCGATTTCGACATATCCCGAATCGCTCTCAACATAGTCTCATGGTTCGTCTTGATGGTCGCCAGGACTCCGTGGCTTGCTCCTCGTTGAAAATAGTAATGAGAACTAGACGGGTTGAGAGCTATGGCCTTGTTGAAATCTTCTACAGAGGATTCCAGGTCACCAATAACGCTAGCATGTTCCTTCTCTGCGGAGGTGTTTGTAGCGCTAAAATAATAAGAAACCCCCCTTAGGAATAATGACCGTGCATCGTCTAAATTCAACCTCGTCGAGAGTACTATCGCGTTGTCGAATTGTTTGATCGCGAGATCATATTTTTTGAGATTCAACAAAGCTTCCCCATTCATCGAAGATATCGGCTGGGCAAGAGTAAAAAATTCTATACAGTTTCCATCTCTTTCACAGTCTTTATACCTCTCGGCTGCATTTTCTAAAGCAGTAGCGAGGTCATTCTGCGCCTTCAGATTTTCCTCAAACTCTCTCAGATAAGCTGTTCCCCGCATCGCGTAACCGATGAAGCCTTTGGGCTCAAGCTCAATGATTCTCGTATAGTCCTTCAAGGCCTCCTCTTTTTTCCCTTTGCTGCTAAGAATGGTGGCTCTTGAGATGTAAGCCCCCAGACAATTTGGATTGCTGGTAATAGTTTTGTTGAGCTCATCCAGCGCTTGGTTAATGGCGCTGGCATCGTCAAATATCCTAGGCTTCAAAGGGAAATATGTCGTGCAGGCGGAATACCCCGACCTAGCCTTGAGCTGCGCTATATTTTCGACCAGAAAAACCGAGTCACCAAGGTCGAGAGCTATATCGCGGATCTTACTGAATTGCGGCGTTTGAGCGTTATTAGTGTATTCGACTACTTTTTGTTGAAGAAAAAACCCCAACTCCATACCGGTAACGTATTTGTCGTTGTTATAATCGGCTTCGCCCTGCAATCCGCGCTGAAACATCACGCGAAAAATACTCTTATCCGGTACTTCCTGGTCGGCCGAACCGGACGTGATGAATTGTCGTACGGGCTGCATTACTGAATCGCTGATAGATTGAGACGGCTTTGGCATCTGATTCCGGGTTAGGTACCCAGAAAAGCAACTGTCGAAAACAAAAAGAGCGTGTTTAGCCTTGATACGTTTGGCCAACGACTCAATTTCCGTCATTTCGACCGCACTCTGACGAAACCCGGCAATGTTCTTCACGGGAAGAGGGGCGTCCTTCATTACTATGTATCCGATGTCTTGCCTGCCGACCCTTTCCGTGTACCCGTGGCCGGCAAAATAGATCAGCAACTGGTTTTCGGCACTCAATCCATACGTGTTGATAAACTGTTCGACTACCTTTCTAAATTCACTTCTTGAAAGGTCTTGGGCGGTAATGACTTCAAAGCCTTTCTTCTCCAGCGTTTTCTCGATTTCGGTCACATCTTCCAGCACACCGGGCAGCTTCCGCCAACCGTTGCTGTAAGCACTATTGCCGATGATTAGCGCATAGCTTCCTTTATAGAGAGATACGGTTACGACGTGACCTTGTTCATTTTTGACTTGTACGGTCATGCCGCGTGTTTGTACGGTTTGGCCGAAGGAGTGCAACGTGCAAAACGAAAGCAAGACAATCCAAAACAGAAGCGAAAATTTGTTTTTGAGTCTGGTCATTTATCACTTCTCATAGCGACATCTAGACATGTTTCGACAGCGAAATTCCTCCTATACCCTTGCCACTGAAGGTCATTACAATCATTTCATCTGTTCGTCTCGCTTACCCTTAAATGTCGGTGTAGAACTGGCAGTCATCTTTGAACGATCTTGATCTGATAACGGCCTCTGGTGATCCTCCGCGGCGTTTCCCTAGAGTCGGTCGAATCAAAAGAGGCCCGTTTCCGCCGGCATGCCCCCGCCATCAAGAAATCGATTTTTCTGAATGGGATCGATGCCTGCGATCTAGCGAGGGCAACGCCCGACTCAGGCCTGAAGCATCGCGTTTGCGTCTTAATTCAACGCTTACCGAAGCCCTACCGTGGCTCTAATGCCTACTTGCCGTCCCGGACAGCTTTAAGTTTCACATAGAGATCATCGTGCGGCGACACGGTGCCAAACCTCAGCAACAGTTCATCCACCTTGTGAAGATCGCCAAGTCTGTAGTTTACAACGATCGCTTCGGCAAGTAGTGTCGTGCTCTCGGGCGCCTGTTGCAGCGCCATCTTATACTCCGTAGCAGCCTCATCGTAGAGACCGAATTGGTAGAATTCATAACCCCGCTGAGCATGGCTAATCAGTACGGGAAATTTGGCCCACCGAGTCAGTGCTTCCTGTAACCGCTTTTCGTCGTCCGCCGTGAGCATTCGCAGACAGAAACGCTGTGTCAATCCTAAAGAGGTGACCATTACCTCCAGTCGTGGATTGGCCAGCTGTCCTTGCACACTTTTCAGCTTGGCTCGTAATTGGGCGGTCGTGAAGCTGCCTTGTGCAAACTCGATGTTGGCCTCAGACCAGATCACCTGGTCCGTGTCGCATACACTTAGCGTGAACGTAAACGATCGGCTCTTCACTTGATCTGCCCCGCTAATTTCCCAGCGAAACTGGAAAGACTCTGGGCGCATGTAACCGCCGATAGTGGGGGTAACAAGGAGCGCGCCCTGAGCGCGCATGCTGCCGGCCCGGATCCAGTCAGGTAACACGCTGCCGAGATGCCTGAGCCGATTGGGAATCGGATAACGAGTGCCCTTCTTGATCGGAATCAAACGGCCTTGAGCATCATCCCCCAGAATGATCTTAAGGGTGCAATCTTGGTGGCATTCCAGCACCTCACCCGGATAGAGTTTCCTGGCTTTATCCCTGGCGGAGAGGGATTCCGCTTTTGCCTGCCCCCGCTCGCGAATCGAAGCCGAGCCCTTGATCTCAACGATTCGGCCGACAGCTTCGCTCGCCTGCGCCGGTTTACCTTGAGCGAAAGCGACATCGGCTAACAACACCATAACCAAGGGCGGTAGCAAGAAAACTCTCATGCTCTTTCCTCGGAAACCGGAGACGCATCCACAGCTCTTACTCTCCAATTTCGCCATCTGCGAGTAAGGAATCTTCCCACCGGCGCATGCAACAAGAGGGCGCCCGCTACCGCCAAAAAATCAAACCAAAGCACACCGACCGCTTGTATGAGGAGAATACCTCCCCACACTGTGAAGGCGACGGCCAGCACTGTTGCCACCAGCTCTTTGCGGTGCCAGTTGTAACTGGGATCCTCGCGATGACGGAAACGAAAGAAGGCGACAAAGCCCAGCAAGAAGAGCGCCAGCAACAGATCGATGAAGAATCTCCCGGTGTGCGTAAACTCGAACAGCGGCTCCTTGACCAGCGTATAGGTCGCGGCCGCGTGAAGCAGCACACCTGGCACGGGTTCGCCGCCGCGGCCGGGTACGGCAAAACGATCAGTGGCATCAATCAAGCGTCCCAGGATAACCAGCTTGTTGTGGAAACGTTCGCCGTTATCAGCAATTGAAGTCGCTGAGGCGGCGGCGAGGCTCTGCGAAGCAATCGCGTCGAGTTTGCTGTAATTAACGAGGGCCTTGGCGTACGTGATTTCGCTTCCACCCTGCTGTTCCTCTACCGATTCCCTGTCAATCTCTTCCAGCATGAATGCCAATCCGGCCGGCGGACGTGGGACCGATCGGCGATAACTCTGAGCTAACGCTAGACTAAGACTGGGTAGTTTCTCGCTGACACCGGGTGCGCGCACCCATAAGAGCATTCGCTCAGCCGCAAGCGGGAAACGCATGCCGACCGCCATCGACTGATACTCTGTAACTCCGAGCCACGCTTCAGGAGGCGATTCAATTCCTCGATCGACCCCGAGAAATATCGGTTGCTTACGACTGAGTTCGAGGCAATGCTCGAGAAATTGTGGATCGTTCTCCGGATCTACCCAGCCAACTTCAGTGTCGCTGGGGGAGAAGTCAACATCAACCGCAATTGCTTTAGGATATTGCCGTGCTACTGCATCAATTATCTCTTGCAGCCTACCTCTCGGAGTGGGTTGATTTGATGTTCCTCCACCTAACTTTGAGATGTCTACGACGATCACCGGGATCTCTTCTCGGCGTGAGAATTGCGGCAAGCGTGCTTGGAGAAATTCATAGCCGTAAGCTTCCCAACGTTGACTGTAGCCGAGTTTCTCTAAGCCGATTTTTAGCCCTAACAGAAGCGAGGTTGTGACGAGGCCGATGAGGATAAATACTTTGATGGGTTCTATGCGCTGAGCGTTCATTAGGGCGGTCCCCTTTTTGTGTCGCGGAGTGTGAGCACTTCGGAAGTATTCTTATCAAGTATGGCATCGGTAGTCAACGACCATCACCGGTTGTGTTTTAGCCGGAACGCTCGACCAACTTGGACACGCAATCATACTCCATTCTAAATCAGTCCTGCCTTCTGTGGCAGTTACCTTACTGAGACAATTTTGCTGCGCGACGAGGTTCAACGTCACACTCTCGCTTTATGAAAAAGCGGCATCAACACCTTATTCAGACCAAATACTCCGTGACTTTGGGCACGGGGTTGAGCTGACGAAGTTTCGCAATCCAAAGCTGGTCGAGGTCGAACCGGCGATCGCACCGCCGAACACGCTGGGTCTCCGGAGCGTCATGTTTACAGTCGAAAGCGTCGATGGCGCTGTCGCTCGCCTGCGCGCCCACGGCGCCGAACTCGTCGGCGAAGTGGCCCAGTAGGAGGATAAGTACAGGCTCTTCTACATGCGAGGCCCTGCGGGCATCATCGTCGCGCTGGCCGAGGAACTCTTCTGACGCGTTCATCTCCGTCCGGGACACCGGTGGCGCCCTAGGCGCTCCTTCTACTCGATACCCTGTTTGGCAACCATCCTTCGCTCTAGCTTGCTTGCGTCGCGTTTGTTAGGCACTCATTCCTTTGTGGCAAAGCCTATTTGCCGATGCCGTGGAGCTGGAGGATTTGACAGCTTGGCAATCTCATCAAAGACCACTTTGAAATACTTATCGTGCTCGCTGAGTTTTCTAATGACTGCAGCGAATTTGCGATTCAGGTCTTCGTTTGACTCCAACAATTGCCTGAGTCTTACGAATGCTCGCATTATTGCAACATTAACTTGTATTGCTCGGGTGCTACGGAGCACGCTGGACAGCATTGCTACACCCTCCTGAGTAAAAACGTAGGGGAGATAGCCGCCGAGACTTTGCTTCGAAGGTATCACACTTTGTGATACCAACATGTCGGCCTCTTTCTCATCCAGTTGAAACATAAAGTCGCTCGGGAAACGATCGAGATTCCTTTTAACTTGCTGACGAAGGGCAATAGGCTTGACCTGATAAAGCTCGGCGAGATCCCGATCCAACATGGCCTTTTGTCCCCGAATCAAATAGATTCTGCGCTCAATGAGTTGAATCGAAACGGGCAGACCCTGATCCGGGCGTGGATTTTTGGGCATGTCTACAAAACTTTAGAATCGAAGTCGCATTCCCTGCCCGACCTCTCGCGAAATCTCGCGGCCTACAGCAGCAATGACTGTCGCAGCTTGGCGCAACTTCGCCGCTTCAAATCCGGCACTGCGAATCTGTCCTGCGGCATCAACCTGGGCTGTGTAGATCTGCTTGTTAGCACCAACCTCCAGTTGATAATTCTGCTCCACGCCACCGCGAGCTTGGGCAGCCCCCCGTTGGTATCCACCGATCGCTTGACCGGCCCCTGCATTGACTCCCGCGATCTGCGCGCCAGCTTGTCTATCGATCGCAACCTTCATGTCGCTTTCATATTGCCTTGCCGAGTACCCAACTCGGTTTGCATTCGTCTCCTGATTCTGAACCATCGTCGCGCTGAATTCTGTGGTTGCTTCATTACCTGTGCGGTTTCGTTTTGTGATGGCATCGTACTTAGGAATCTCCACCAGTCCTCTTGCTACTGGCACCTCGGGAGGGATCATCGAATTCACCAGGCTTACGCCTTGATCAATCTTCGCTGCGGATGTATTCCCGGCATTCATATAAAGATCGCGCTTCGCTCCAGCCACGATATTGCCAACTTCAAGAGACGCGCCGATGTTAGTGTCGCGAATGTTGCGGGCAACATCAGCCCCAACTTGCGACTTCTGAAACCCAGCCGCCGCCTGAATGATCATTCGCTGGGTAGTCGCTGCTCCTGATGTTGCGGCAACCTGCCCAGTAAGAGCTGCCTGAATCGAAGAGAGTTGAG
>Ga0190272_10001340_pt1 | contig 11834 bp, 8 predicted proteins | sample Popmic504T_FD_133746 | JGI IMG/M metagenome (GOLD analysis project Ga0190272, IMG submission 133746) | Populus adjacent soil microbial communities from riparian zone of Shoshone River, Wyoming, USA - 504 T | ecosystem: Environmental > Terrestrial > Soil > Riparian zone | place: USA: Wyoming...
ACCGAGGCCGCGACACCCCCTCGGGCGGCGCCGCCCGACGGGGTGTCGCCGCGCCGGGCCATCCCCGGGATGCCCGGCCCCGACGCCAAGCCGGCGCTGCTGTTCGGCGTCGGCGACCAGGCGGACGCCACCCTGCGGGCCGGGCTGGTGGACGAGACCGGGACGCGGCTGCTCAGCACCAGGTTCGCGGGCGGCACCGACGACGTCACCAGCCTGGCGCTGTGGCGCGACTCGGTGGTTCCGCAGGCGTACGGCTCCGGGTACGCGATGCACCTGGTGATCGCCGACTCCAGCGCCGACACCACGATCGAGACGCCGAACGGCCCGGCCTGCGGGCGCCCGTACGCGCTGTCCTCGGAGTTCCTCGCCGACGTCGAACTGCTCGCGACGGCGTTCGCCGGGCCGGCCGACGCGCCTCCGCTGCTGGTCACGGTGTTCGAGGGCGTCCAGGGGTACGCCTGCGTGAAGGGTGCCTACCGGGAGGACGCCGCGACGGAGGCGTACTACCAGGCGCTGTCGGACCAGTACCTCATGGCACGGGAGGCCTTCCACCGCATCGCGCCCAACGCCCTGGTGTCGCTGGGCTGGGACAGCGGGCAGGCCAGCCACGACAACCCGGCCACCGGCGGCGGGCTGTCGATGATCCGCCACTTCGCCGAGCTCATCCGATGGTCGGACTTCGCGACCGCGTCGGCGGCCCAGCCGACCGGCAACGTCGAGCACCTCCGGGCGGCCGTGCGGGAGCTGGGGCAGTACGCGCCGGTGCTCCTGAGCTACGGGCCGTCCCCGGCGTTCGGCCAGGACCTGCCGGCGATGCTCGCCGACGGGGTGATCTCCGAGCTGGTGGGGAACGGGCTGTTCGCCCTGACGTTCTACGGGGACACCGCCACCGGCGCCGCCGCCTCGCAGGTGGCCGATGCCATCGCCCGGTACGGGCGGCCGGCCCGCTGACCGGCGGAACGATCAATTGTAAATCAGTGCCACTGGGAATGGGAACAACCTACCCAGCATCCGGGAAAAGCAGGTATGCCTGCCTCGGGATATACGTCCGCAGGCGGATGTTTCGACGCTGTCCTGAGACGGATTCTGTTCTCGGCGGACGGCCACGGGGAGCCGGCGCCGGGAGGAGGAAGACCATGGAACCACCGTTCCGGCAAGCACCTCCTGGAGATTCGGTCAGCCAGGACGGGACGACATCCCGGCGCCTGCGTTGGCTGTCCGTCGACAGGTCGAACGAGGAAACGAACGATGAGCCGTACGAGGGGCCGGTGCCCCAGCGACCGGCGGCGGAGACCTGCGGGTACGAGGCCGTCGACGATCCTGACGAGCTGCGGGTGGCGTTGCGTGAGCTGAACCGGGTCCGTTCCTGGATCGGTCAGTTCGCCGACGTAGCAGCCGAGACGCCGGGGTTCGCACCGGAGAGCGTGGTGGGAGCCAAGGCCACCGGCGCGATGGTGACGCTGCTGATCGAGCGGGCCGAGGCGCGACTGCGGAGGCTGGCGTGGCGTACGCCGGTCGAGTCGGTGGTGTCGTCGACGCTGACGCTGGACCCGGGTCAGACCTCGACCCCGCATCTCTTCCCGGACCACGACGTGATCATGGTGGTGGTCTCCGGCGCGGCCGACCTGTTCTGGTGGGACGCCCGCGGCGTGATCCACAAGGTCACCCACGAGCCCGACCAGCAGGTGTGCATCCGTCGAGGAACCCGGCACTGCGCCGTCAACTCGGGCGCCGTGCGAATGGTGGCGGTGCAGATTCAGGCAACCGCCAAGGGGACGGCCGGCGTGACGCTGCTCCCGAAACGGGCTGGAGGAATTTCCGCAGTCGACTCGCCGGATGGTGCCGGCGCCATTGCTGCCGGGTGACACAAACACTCGGTCCCGGAAGGGAGTACGGAATGAGCAGAGTACCGGAGCAGCGCACCCATGCCGACTCGACTGACCCGCTGCACCTGCGAGTCGAGTTCGACGTGCTGACCGGCCTGGTCGACGACCTCGATCCGGCACACATCACGATCGCGGACATGCGGGCGACGTTGCTGCGCCGCAGGGAACGCGTGCAGGACCGGCTCCAGGAGCTGACGCCCCCGACGAGGGGCCGCGAGCCGGTGGTGCTCGACCCGGCGCGGCTGACCGGCCTCATGTCGAGGCAGGGGCAACCGCTCACCCCGGTCATCACGGCCGGCGCGGCGCCCACCCTCGGGCTGTCGTCCGCGCAGGTGTGGATGCCCCCACACCACACGTCGTTCGCGCACGTCCATCACCACACGGGTGTCGCGGTGCTCGTGCTGCAGGGACGGGCCATCACCCTGTGGTGGGACGAGGACGGCGACATGCACGAGCTGCCGCAGGTGGCCGGTCAGCACCTGTACATCCCGCACGGCGTGCCACACGCCGCGATCAACCCACACACCGTGCCGGTCGTCGCGGCCGAGTTCCGGAGCAACGCCGTGTTCAACGCCGACAACGAGCTGCTGCCGGAGCTGGACCCGACCGTCGCCACGCGGATGATGTCCGTCCGCGCGGTCGCCTGATCCTTGAAATCTACGTACATCGGCCGATGTTTCGGCTGTCGGCCATCGGTGATGCTCTGTAGATCGGCGGCGCTGCTGGGGGCACCTTCAACGGAAGGTGTCCCCAGCAGCAAATCTCTTACATGTCGTGAGTGATGTCCGTGCTCTGTGTCGGTTGCGGACTCGTCGATGCGGCCGCCGGCCCCGCCAACGGGCCGGCGACCATCAAGACCGCAAGGGCCGCGGCAGCGGCTAGCGCAGCCACCGTCTGCCTGATCCGCACGAGATACTCCTGTCTCTTCGGTTACGGGGATGCCTGGCCAGGCCCATACAACCTGCCACTAAATGGTGAGTAAGTGGTAGCCCGTTGTAACAGCAGGGTGATCTTTATGTGCGCGCCGCTTACAGAACGTGTTTTTCGTGACACCCCAAGCCACTACTGGGGGGACACAAGCAGCCCCCGGTCGAACTAGAATCGCCGCTATGCCCGCCACCTCCCCGGCCGCTCTCGTCGGCCGGCGTGCGGAGCATGCCGATCTCAGGGCCGCCGTGCTGGGGCTGATCGCCGGCCGCGGGCGGGCCATCCTCGTCGAGGGCGAACCGGGCATCGGCAAGTCCACCCTCGTCAGGGCCGCGGCCGACGAGGCGGCCGAGGCCGGCTGCCAGGTCCTGTGGGCCACCTGCGACGAGCTCAGCAGGGCGTTCGCCCTGGTACCGATGCTCGACGCGCTGGGCGTGCGGGACTCCTCCGCCGACCCGCGGCGGGCGTCGATCGCCCGACTGCTGCACGGCGACCAGGCCCAGGCCGGCGGCACCGACGTGGTGACATCGGCCGCCGAGCGCCTGCTGTCCCTGGTCGACGAGCTGTGCGTCGCCGGCCCCGTCATCCTCGTCGTCGACGACCTCCAGTGGGCCGATCCGGCGACCGTCCTGGTGTGGAGCAGGCTCTCCCGCGCTGTCGGCCAGGTGCCCCTGCTGCTCGTCGGAATGATGCGTCCGGTGCCCCGTCGCGAGGATTTGGTGACGCTGCGTCGACTCGTTGGGCCAGATGGGCGGATCTGGTTGTCGGGCATGCCGGAGCAGGAGGTCGTGCGGCTGGTCACCGAGGCCGTGGGTGGCCCACCCGGCGCCAAGCTGAGCAGCCTGGCCGCCGGCGCGGCGGGCAATCCGCTGTACCTCACCGAGCTGTGCGCCGAGCTCGTCCGCTCCGGACGGCTGGCCCGCGACGGCTCGCGGGTCGAGCTGACAGCGGCCCCCCGGCCCACCCCGCTGTCGGTCGCGGTCGCCGGGCGCCTCGGCTTCGTGTCCGAGCCGACCCGCGAGGTCCTGCACACCGCGGCCCTGCTGGGCGTCGACTTCTCGGTGGCGGAGCTGGCCGTGTCGTCCGGCCGCAGGGTGCCGGAGCTGGTGCCCGCGCTGGAGGAGGCGATCGCCGCCGGGGTGCTCGACGACGACGGGCAGGGGCTCGCGTTCCGGCACCCGCTGATCAGGGCCGCGCTCTACGAGGGGGTGCCGGCCGCGGTGCGCGCCGAGTGGCATGCCGACGCCGGCCGGGCGCTGGCGTCCAGCGGGGCGTCCGTCGACCGGGTGGCCCGGCAGCTGCTGGCGGCGCTCGACAGCACCACAACGGTCTCCGGGCTGGACGACGGATGGCTCGGCGACTGGCTGGTGACGGCGGCGCCCCAGCTGGTGTGGCGGGCCCCGCAGGCCGCGATGCCCCTGCTGCGGGCGGCGACCAGCGGCCGACACCGCAACCCGATGCTGGCCGGGTGGCTGGCCGACGCCCTGTACCGCACCGGCGACACCGCCGGTGCCGAGCAGGTCGCCGCCGACGCCCTCCCGGACGCCATCGACCCCGACGTCCTCGTCGACCTGCACTGGACGCTCGCCCAGTGCCTGGCGGTGCAGGGCCGCTCGGCCGAGTGCGTCGAGACCCTGGAGACCGCGCTGGCCACGCCGGGGCTCGACCGTCGACACCGGGCGCGGCTGATGGTGCTGACCGCGAGGGCGCACCGCAACCACGGCGACATCGACGCCGCCAGGCTGCTCGCCACCGACGCGCTCGCCGAGGCGAAGGCCGTCGGCGACCGCTCGGCAACCGGGTGGGCGCTGGCCATGCTCGCCATAGTGCAGGTGATGCGCGGCGAGCACGCCGACGCGCTGCCGCTGTTCGACGAGGCCATGGCCGTGGCCTCTGGCGACCCGTCGCTGGCCGACCTCTCGCTGCTCCTCGGCATCAACCACGCCGGCGCGCTCGGTGAGCTCGACCGCTCGGAGGACGCCATCGCCGCCGCGCAGGACGTGTGGCAGCTCGCGGACCAGGCCGGCAACGTGGTGCGCGTCTCGCAGGCCCAGAGCGTGCTCAGCGAACTCCTGTTCGACACCGGCCGGTGGGACGACGCGCTGGCCGACGTGCCGCTGGTCGACGGGCAGCTCGGCTACTCACGCAACCCCGTCGTCGAGTGCGTCGGACACGGAATCGCGGCCACCATCCGGCTGCACCGCGGTGACGCCACCGCCGCCGGCCACCTCGCCGCGGCGGTGCCGTACGCCGCGTTGATCAGCCGCCGGGTGGTCGGGCCGCTCGCCATGGCCCGCAGCCTGGAGCGCGAGCAGGCCGGCGAGGTCGACGAGGCGCTCGCCGTCCTCACCGACGCGCTGGCCGAGGGCGCCGAGGAGCTCCAGGAGAGCGAGGACCTCCTCGCCGACGCCGTGCGCCTGGCCATCGCGACCGGCCGGCACGAGGCCGCCCGTACGGCCTTGGCCCGCGCCGAGGAGCTCGCCAGGCTCTCCGACGCGCCGCGTCGCCTGGCCGCCGCCCAGCACTGCCGCGGCCTGCTGGAGCGCGACCACGAGCTGCTGGCGCAGGCCGCGGAGGGCTACCGGACCGCGGGCCGGCCGCTGCCGAGGGCGCAGGCGCTGGAGGCGGCCGGGGTCGCGCTGGCCGAGGCCGGTGACCTGCTGGCCGCGCGCCGCCACTTCACCGACGCGTTCGGCGGGTACGAGGCGCTCGGCGCGACGTGGGACCTGGCGCGGCTGCAGGCCCGCTTCCGCACCTACGGCATCCGGCGCGGCCCGAGCGCCCCCCACCGGCGCGCCCGCACCGGCTGGGACAGCCTCACCGCCACCGAGGTGCGCATCGCCGCCCTGGTCGCGCAGGGCATGTCCAACCCGGCGATCGCGGCCGAGCTGTTCCTCTCCCGGCGGACCGTGCAGACCCACGTGTCGCACATCCTCATGAAGCTGGGCCTGCACTCCCGCATCGACATCGCGCGCCAGGCCGCCGGTCAGCAAGCTGACCCGTGAGCAGAAACTGGTGCTGGAGCACCGGTTTCTGCTCACAAGCGGCCGCCGCCGGTAGCCGCCAGGCCACCTTCGAGTGGTCAGCCGGACACGTCCGGCCCAGCGCGGGTCGGGGTGATGACCAGCAGGACACGCTCCTCGCGTTCCATCTCGGCGCGGTACTCGTCCCAGTCGGGGTGCTCCCCTGAGATCGACCGGTAGTACGCCACCAGCGGCTCCATGGCCTCCGGCAGCTCCAGCACGGTCACCGTGCCCTCGACCTGGATCCACTCGCCGAAGAACCCGTCCGGCAGCACACACAGCCAGGCCCGTGGGTCGCGCCGCACGTTGCGCGTCTTCATCGCCCGCTGCCGCGAGCTGACGACCAGCCGGCCGTCGTCGTCCACCGTGACGAACACCGGCGACATCTGCGGGGTGCCGTCCCTGCGGCTGGTGGCGAGCACCGCCCGATGCTGGGCGGCGACTACCGCCCGTGCACGATCAAGGTTCATAGCGTCAGCAAACTCCCTCCGCCCGGACACTGCCACTGCGACGTTCGCGTGAAGTATCTGTTTCGTTCACTCCACTGGGTAAGGATGCGACCCACGACCACGATGTTGGAGGAATGTTGACCCCGATCCCTCGGCGCTTCGCCGCCGGCGGCCTGACCGCCGTACTGGCCGTCGCATCAGCCGCACTCATACCCGCTACCGCGAACGCGGTGCCGTCGACCGGCGCGGTGATCGCCGAGGTGTACGGCGGCGGCGGCAATGCCGGCGCCACGCTGACCAACGACTTCATCGAGCTCGGCAACCGCGGTGCCGCCGCGGCGAGCCTGGCCGGGTGGAGCGTGCAGTACCTGCCGGCGGTGCCGTCGGCCGGTTCGCAGTGGCAGGTCACCCCGCTCACCGGCTCGGTGGCCGTCGCCGGGCGCTACCTCGTGCAGGAAGCGGCCGGCACCGGTGGCACCACGCCGCTGCCGACCCCGGACGCCACCGGCAACATCCCCATGTCCGGCACCGCGGGCACGGTGGCGCTGGTGAACGTCACCACGGCGCTCACCTGCAAGACCGCGGCCGACTGCGCGGCGGACGCCCGGATCGTCGACCTCGTCGGCTACGGCACCACGGCCGTCGTGCGCGAGGGCACCCCGACGGGCAACCTCTCCAACACCACGTCGGCGTCGCGCAACGGCAGCCCGCTCACCGACACGGACGTCAACTCGTCCGACTTCGCGGTCGGCGCTCCGTCGCCGACCAACACCGGCGGTGGCGGCGACCCCGACCCACCGGAGCCGCCCGACCCGACCCCCGGCCCGCACCGCATCCACGACGTGCAGGGCAACACCCGCCTGTCGCCGCTGGTCGGCCAGACCGCCACCAACGTGCCCGGCATCGTCACCGCGATCCGCGCCTTCGGCTCGTCGCGCGGGTTCTGGATCTCCGACCCCACCCCGGACACCGACGCCGCCACCAGCGAGGGCCTGTTCGTGTTCACCGGGTCGACCACGCCGGCGCTGGCCGTCGGTGACTCCGTCGTCGCGTCCGGCCGGGTCACCGAGTTCTACCCACTGGCCTCCGGCGAGACCGTGGCGTCCACCTCGAACCAGTCGATCACCGAGCTGGGTGGCACCACGTCGTTCATCGTGGTGTCGTCGGGCAACCCGGTGCCGGCCGCCGAGGAACTCACCCCGACGACGGTGCCGGTCGCGTACTCGCCCAACGCCGGCGGCGCGTCGATCGAGTCGCTGGTGCTGCAGCCGTCGACCTACGCGCTGGACTTCTACGAGTCCCGTGAGGGCATGCCGCTGCGGGTCACCGACGCCCGCGTCGTCGGCGCCACCGACGGCTTCAACGCGCTCTGGGTGACCAGCAAGCCCAACCAGAACCGCAGCGAGCGCGGCACCACCGTCTACACCGGCTACGACGACTCCAACTCCGGCCGGCTGAAGATCGAGTCGCTGATCCCGTTCGCCCAGCGGCCGTTCCCGGTCGCCAACGTCGGTGACAGCCTCGCCGGCGTCACCGAGGGCCCGCTGGACTACGCCCGCTTCGGCGGCTACGTGCTCCAGGCGACCACCCTCGGCGCCCACGTCGACAACGGCCTGCAGCCGCAGATCGCGGTGCGCAACTCCGCCAACCGCCTGTCGATCGCCAGCTACAACGTCGAGAACCTGGCCTTCACCAACCCGCAGACCAAGTTCGACCGCCTGGCGCTGGGCATCGTCCTCAACCTCGGCAACCCGGACATCGTTGCCCTGGAAGAGATCCAGGACAACAACGGCGCCACCAACAATGGTGTCGTCGCGGCCGACCAGACGCTGCAGCGCTTCACCGACGCCATCGTGCTGGCCGGCGGCCCGCGCTACCAGTGGCGCCAGATCGACCCCGAGAACCTGGAGGACGGCGGCGAGCCCGGCGGCAACATCCGGGTGGGCTTCCTGTTCAACCCCAGCCGGGTGTCGTTCACCGACCGGCCGGGCGGCGACGCCACCACCGCGGTCGGCGTCACCGGCACCGGCACCAGCACCGCGCTGACCGTGTCGCCGGGGCGCATCGACCCCACCAACGCGGCGTGGGACAGCTCCCGCAAGCCGCTGGTCGGCGAGTTCACCTTCGCCGGCAAGACCGTGTTCGTCATCGCCAACCACTTCAACTCCAAGGGTGGCGACCAGGCGCTGCACGGCCGCTTCCAGCCGCCGAACCGCACCTCCGAGATCCAGCGGATGCAGCAGGCGACGCTGGTGCACGAGTTCTGGCACCAGCTCTCCGACGCCAACCGGCAGGCCCAGGTGGTGATCCTCGGCGACATCAACGATTTCCCGTTCTCGCCGGTCACCGACACCCTCGTCGGCAGCGGCGGGGAGATCACCAACACGTTCGGCCTGCTGCCGGAGAACGAGCGCTACAGCTACGTCTTCGACGGCAACGCCCAGGTGCTCGACCAGATCCTGGTCTCCCGCGGCGTGCGTAACCCGGACTTCGACGTCATCCACATCAACGCCGAGTTCGCCAACCAGGCCAGCGACCACGACCCGTCGATCCTGCGGTTCGTCCCCCGGTAACCCTGGTTCTTTCTCGCTTCACCCGGAACGCCGGTCACCCGTTTCCCGCGGGTGGCCGGTGTTCCGGCCGTTCTCGGTCCTCTCGATCATTCGCGGGCGAACCCACGGTTGTCGTCACCAATCGCCGGACGCTTACGTCGGATAACACTCCCGCCAGGTGTAAGTGTAATAAGGGGTGGTGGTGCCCCAGAATTGGCTGGAGCCTTCACAGTTGTAGTTGAAGATCTTCTCGCCCACCTGGTTGGTGTGTCCGATGTCGGTGTAGTACTTGTAGGTACATTCGTCTTGCATTGCGCATGCTTTCGCCTGGGCGGACGAGGTCGTGATGAATGTTAATCCGGCCATCATGATGAGCGTAACGGCGGACAGAGCAGATATGCGGCGAAGCACGGTCCCCTCCGATCTCGGAGAATCTTTGTCCCCGATGCTGTGACCATGGTGCGTTCCTGCTGGTCGGCGTCGCAATCGACCAATCGGCTCCAGGCTGATGGGAATGTTTCTGACGAATACCTGAAGGCCGACCTGTTTTCCGGGATAGGTCAGACGGGCGGGCCGGACGAGCAGCGCACGCCCTGGCTGCGCTCGCCGGCGCCGCCGGGACTGCCGACCATCACCCGGATCGTGATGTTGGCGCCGGGCGAGCAACCGCCGATGAACGAGTACTGACCGGAGGTCGCGGGAGCACCGTTCCAGAACCACCAGATGTCGGTGACGACCCCGGACGCCGAGGTGCCGCACACGACCTGCCTGTTGTACGACTCGCATTCCAGCAGCGACACCGTCGGCGGTGCCGGGGGCGGCGACGTCAGCGACCCCAGGAACCGGTTCGGCGAGCCGGGTCCCGGGTCGACGACCTGGCCCACCTCGGCGACCGACATCAGCTGCGCCGCCACCTGGGCCGGGGTGGCGACGAGGTTGGACGACACGTACATCGCCGCCCGCGCGGCCACGGACGGCGCGGCCATCGAGGTGCCGCTGAGGGTCTTTGTCGCCGTTGGTCCGGTGTTCCAGGCCGACCTGACGCCCACGCCGGGCGCGAAGGCGTCCAGGCAGGTGCCGTAGTTGGAGAACCAGGCGCGCCGCTTGCTGTCGTGCGCGGCGCCGACCGTGATCGCCTGGGTCACCGCGGCGGGGGAGAACAGGCAGGCGTTGGCGTTCGAGTTGCCGGCGGCGACCACGTAGGTGACACCCGAGGCGATGGAGTTGCGCACAGCCTGGTCCACGGCGGCGCTGTTCGGTGAGCCGAGGCTCATGTTGGCCACCGACGGGCCGTTGCGGTGGGCGGTCACCCAGTCCACGCCGGCCGCGACCCCGGCGAGGGTTCCCGATCCGGTGCAGTCGAGCACCTTCACCGCGACCAGGCTCGTGTTCCAGGCGGTCCAGCGGTCCGGGAGGCTGCCGCCGACGATGCCGGCAACGTGGGTTCCGTGCCCATTGCAGTCGGCGTTGATCCCGTCGCCGGTGGTGTTCGTTCCCCAGCTCGCGCGGGTGCCGAAGAGGCTGTGCGTGGTGAGGATTCCGGTGTCGATCACATAGGACGTGACACCGCGCCCCATGGGTGGCACCGGAATGGCAGGGCCGGCCGGTCGCACGCCGCGGACGTCGTGGACGGGCCGCGTCGCCGTCAGCCGCACCGTGCGGTTCTGCTCGAGGAAGGCCACGTCGGGGTGCGCGGCGAGCGTGCGGGCCTGTCGTTCGTCCATCGTCGCGGAGAAGCCGTGCAACGCCGTTTCATAGGTGTGGGTGACACTGACGGCCCGGTCGGCCTCCAGGTCCAGCCCGCGGCGCGCATCGGGCTTGTAGACCACCAGGTAGCTGTCACTGATCGCGTCCGGGTGGCCCGCGCCGAGAATGGTCCCTTCGGCGGACGCCGACGCGCCGGCCAGGCTCAACGGAAGCGCCACCATCAACACGGCGGCCGCACAGCTGACGATCCTTCGCACCATCATCGACATTCCCCCGCTCGGCGTCTGCTCGGACGACCCGGCGTACGCGATCTCGCGCACCGCTGGATCTGACCACACCGGTAGCCGGATGTCGCTGCTCCATCCGGATCGCCTTTGTCCTTGTCTGCAGTACGGAACAACGGTATTTTCGACACTTCGGACGATCCACGCCAATCATGGATAGTGCGACGGAGGGGGCCGTTACAACATGATGAATCGTAAGTTCACTGTCTTCGTGATCGGACTGATCACAATGGCTTCGGCCTTGCTCGGTGCCGTGCCGGCGTCGGCGGCGGGTACCTGGACCATCGCACCGGGTGGACAGGTGATGATCGCCGGTGGGCCCCTGACGATCTACGGTCCCACCGGCGCCATCGTGTACCGATGCAGCAGCTGGGGCACGGATGGGCAGTTCCAGGCAGGCACCGGGCTGCCGGGTGCCGGGGTCGGGACCATCATGCGATCCCATTTCTCGTACGGCAACTGCAGCGGTCAGGGTCCCATTTCCGTACAACCGAACTGGTCGGTCAACGCGGACTCGTACCGGAGCGACTGGAACTGGACCTTCGGCACGATCAATGCTCGTGTTTCGATCTTCAGTCCGCTGTGCGCCGGTATCTCGCCCGTCGTCCCATTCGTCTATAACAACGCCACCGGTGAGCTGTGGTCCAACCGCTTCGGTCCGGTGGCGGCCACCAGTGCGAACGAGTGCACCGCCACCCTCGGCCGGGTGGTCATCAGCCCGCGGCAGACCATGATCAGTCCGTAGCGGCTCGACTGTCGGGGCCTGGTCCTAGCCGCCTGCTCGGCGTCGAGTTGGTCGACGTCGAGATCACCGGCGAGCTGAGGAACGTCGTCGTGAACGGTGTCGACATCGCACCGCTCGTCGAGGCCGAACTGAACCGTTGCATGCCCGAGCGGGTGAGGATGCGCCCCGACGACGCCGACGGGTTCCGTGCGGCGTGGGCGATCCTGGAGCGGCTGTGGGAGGGCACCGTCGCGCGTGCGAAGGCCCTCCCCGAGGCGGCGC
>Ga0190272_10001341_pt1 | contig 11831 bp, 8 predicted proteins | sample Popmic504T_FD_133746 | JGI IMG/M metagenome (GOLD analysis project Ga0190272, IMG submission 133746) | Populus adjacent soil microbial communities from riparian zone of Shoshone River, Wyoming, USA - 504 T | ecosystem: Environmental > Terrestrial > Soil > Riparian zone | place: USA: Wyoming...
ATCGCGGCGGTGTTGTGGATCAGAAGGGGGGTGGTGAGGTACTCCCACGTGGTCATGGAGGCTCCGAAAAGTCGCAGGCGGATGCGGGGAGAACGCCGTGAGCGGGCGGGGCTGTCAAGGGTTCGCCCAGGTAGCTCCCCTACGATCAAGCCTATGCCTGATACGAAACGGACGGCTAGCGGTGTGTTCGGGGGCCTGTTGGGCCTGGTCGGACTCAGCGCTGCCGCGGGTGTGCTCATCACCGCGACCGTCACCCCTGCGATCGCCCTGTCGGGCGCGGCCGCGACGAGCGCCATCACGATGTTCGACAACCTGCCGAGCGTGCTCGACATCGACAAGCTCATGCTGCCGACCACCTTCTACTACGCGAACCCCGACACCGGCGAGGCCGCGGAACTCACGTCGTTCTACGACCAGAACCGGTCACCGGTCGAGTTCGACCAGGTGGCCCCGGTCATGTACGACGCGGTCCTCTCGAGCGAAGACCCCCGCTTCTACCAGCACGGTGGTGTGGATCTGATCGGCACGTCCCGTGCCGTCCTGCAGAACCTTCGCGGCGGCGGGGAGACCCAGGGTGGATCGTCGATCAGTCAGCAGTACGTGAAGAACGTGCTCATCCAGCGGTGTGAGCGCGACGCGGTGGCGACCGAGGAATTGACCCAGTCGGAGGTCCTGGCGAACTGCTGGACGCAGGCGACGACCGCTTCGGGCAACGAAGGCATCGAGCGCAAGCTCCAGGAGATGCGCTACGCGATCGCCCTTGAGCAGAAGTACTCGAAGACCGACATCCTGCTGGGTTACCTGAACATCGCGAACTTCGGCGGCCGCACATACGGCATCGACGCCGCGGCCAAGTACTACTTCAACGCGTCAGCAGGCACCCTCTCGCTCGGACAGGCCGCGACGCTCGCCGGCATCGTCCAGAACCCGAACACGTATCGCATCGACCAGCCGGAAGGGTCGATCTACGACGAAGAGGGCATCGGCTACAACAAGGCCCCCGACGGCCTCATCGACGATGTCGGCGAGGGGCGACTCGCGGCGCTGGACACCCTCCTCGCGGAAGGCACGATCTCGCAGGAGCAGTATCTGGCGGCGGCCGACGGCTACAGCGCGACCAAGGGCCGCCAGCTCTACGTCCTGAGCCGCCTGCTCGACGACGGGAAGATCACCCAGGACGAGTACGTCGCAGCGGCGATCGAGCCCATCACGCCCGTGATCACCCCGCCGACCACAGGTTGCGCGGCGGCCGGTGGCGCGGCGTACTACTGCCAGTACGTCAAGAACACGATCCTCGCCGACCCCGCGTTCGGTGCGACGATCGACGACCGGTACCGCACCCTGCAGCGCGGAGGCCTCAACATCTACACGACGCTCGACGTACGCCTTCAGGCTGCGACCGAGCAGGCGATGCGCGACTGGACACCCACATCCATCGAGGGCCTGACCGGCCCGGAGACGGGAAAGTTCGGCGCGGCGACCGTGAGCATCGACAACACGAGCGGGCGGGTTCTCGCGATCGGGCAGAACACGATGTTCAGCGAGGACGCTGCCCTCGAGGCGGATCCGAACTATTCGTCGCTCGTGTACGCGGGCGACCGCACCTACGGGAAGTCCGACGGGTTCAACGCGGGGTCGACCTTCAAGCTGTTCACCCTGATCGACTGGCTCGAGCAGGGCCGCTCCGTGAACGAGGTGATCAACGGCGTCAACCGCGTCTTCCCGCGCATGACCAACTCCTGCACCGGCGACTGGGTCAATGTCGAGCGTGCCCGCATCGGCAACTTCGGTGGCGTGAGCGGCTTCACCGGGACACCGATGCAGTTCACGGCCGCCTCCCTCAACTCCGGCTACCTCGCGATGGCGTCTCAGCTCGACCTCTGCGACATCGCCAACGTGGCTACCAAGATGGGAGTGACGACCGGCGACGGCCGTCCGATCACCATGGGGGTTGCCAACAACGTCATCGGCGACGACAACGTCGCCCCGATCACGATGGCCGGCGCGTACGGCACGGTCGCGAACAACGGCGTGTACTGCCAGCCGAAGGTCATCGACCGCGTCACGGACTCGGACGGCGTGGACAGGCCCGAGCTCGTGCCCGTCCGCACGTGCACTCCGGTGCTCGATCCGGTCGTCGCCTCAACGGCCTCCTTCGCTCTCCAGGGCGTGATGCGCGGCGGCGGCACCGGCTCGCAGGCCAACCCGGGCAACGCACCCGTCATCGGCAAGACCGGAACCCACGAGGGCTGGCAGTCCTGGATGATCGAATCATCCACCCGCGTCGCCACGGCCACGTGGGTCGGCAACAGCACCGGCGGCGCGAACATCTTCGACCTGTACTATGCCGACCGCCGGGTGTCGGACCTGCGCTACGTGATCGCCGAAGCCGTGCAGTACCGCGCCAACGAGCTCTACGGCGGCGATGACTTCCCGCAGAACTTCGGCGAGCTCACTCGTCAGGTGACACGAGACCTTCCGAGCGTCATCGGTCTGTCGATCGATGAGGCGGCGGGCAGGCTCGAGGAAGCCGGCTTCAGCGTGAGCGTGGGCGAACCGGTCGACTCGTCCGAGTCTGAGGGCGTCGTCGCTGCACAGAATCCGGGAGCGGGCCGCGCTGTCGGCGGGACGACCGTCACGATCAACCCGAGCAACGGCCAGGGAATCGGCGTGCCCGATGTCGCCGGCAAGCAGCTCGACAGGGCGCTCAGCGACCTGCGCGGCGCCGGCTTCGGCAACGTCCAGCCCGGAGCCTGTACCGAGGACTCGACGGCAGGACCCCAGGGCAAGGCAACGGGCACGAGCCCTGCAGCCGGGAGCATCGTGAACCGGAACTCGGCGATCACGGTGGACTACAGCCGCGCGAAGTGCACCTAGTGCCGAACGGGCACGCCAAGACCGCCCTCGCCGCTCTCGGAGCGGTGGGGGCGATCGGTGCGAGCGCCGCGATCTGGGGCATCGGGATCGAGCGCTATCTGTTCACGGTTCGCGAGCATGGCGTGCGGATCCTGCCGGCAGGATCCGAGCCGGTGCGCGTGCTGCACCTCTCCGACGCCCACATGGCGCCGTGGCAGCGTCGCAAGCAGCGCTGGATGGCTGCCGTGGCCGACACCTGGCGTCCTGATGTCGTGATCAACACCGGCGACAATCTCGGCCATGCGGAGGGCCTGCGCGGCCTGCGCGCGGCCCTTGACCCCCTGCGCGGCATCCCTGGGGCCTTCGTGCACGGGTCGAACGACCACGCGGCGCCCTCGCCACGCAACCCGCTGCGGTACTTCACCGGCCCGTCGACCGTGAAGGTCGCGAGCGAACCGCTGGACACGCAGGCGCTCGACGGCTACCTGGCGGATGAGCTGGGATGGCTGAACCTGAACAACGCCGTGGGCTCCTTCGAGGTCGCCGGCATGCGGATCGACGCGCTCGGCGTCAGCGATGCTCACCGGCGGTGGGATCACCTGGAGGTTCTCCCCGATCTGCTGGATGAGCTCCAGGCCGACGTCGCTCCCGCTGCAGCGACGCTGGGGGTCACGCACGCGCCGTACCGCCGAGTGCTCGACGCGTACATCGATCTCGGGGCGGACATGATCTTCGCGGGGCACACGCACGGCGGTCAGGTGCGGGTCCCCGGCTTCGGCGCGCTCGTCGCGAACTGCGACATCCCCCTCGATCAGGCGCGCGGTCTGAGCCGATGGTCGCACGCCGGGCGGCGCGTCCCGCTGAACGTCAGCGCGGGGCTCGGTCACTCCATCTACGCTCCGGTGCGCTTCGCCTGCCGCCCCGAGGTGTCGCTGATCACCCTCCTCCCCCGCCTCTGAGCGAGTTCGGACCATCTCCGAGCATCGGGTAGACTCGGAGGGTTGCCACGGGGTGTGGCGCAGCTTGGTAGCGCGCGTCGTTCGGGACGACGAGGCCGCAGGTTCAAATCCTGTCACCCCGACTGCAGAGAGGCTCCGCTCGCTTCTGAAAAGAGGCGAGACGGGGCCTTTCGCGTCTCACGACCGCCAGACAGGAGCACCGTGACCGAATCGTCCGCCGACCGCCTCCCTCCCCGCCTCGTCGCCTTCGACCTCGATGACACCCTCGCGCCCTCCAAGAGCGCGATCGACCCGCGGATCGGCGAGCAGTTGATCGGGCTGGCGGAGCGCGTCGAGGTCGCGATCATCTCGGGCGGACAGCTCGAACAGTTCCGCGCGCAGGTCGTCGACAGGCTGCCGGATGCATCGGCGGAGACTCTGTCGCATGTTCACCTGCTCCCGACGTGCGGAACGCAGTACTACCGCCTCGAGGAGCGTGGCATCGTGACCGTCTACGCGCACTCGCTGACGAACGACGAGAAGTCTCGCGCGATGAACGCCGTCGAGGGCGAGGCGCGGCGCCTGGGCCTCTGGGAGGCCGAGACCTGGGGTGACATCCTCGAGGATCGGGGCTCCCAGATCACCTTTTCGGCCCTGGGACAGCGCGCCCCCCTCCATGCGAAGATCGCGTGGGACCCGACCGGAGCGAAGAAGAACACGCTCCGCGAGGCCGTCGCCGCGCAGATCCCCGACCTCGAGGTGCGCTCGGGTGGTTCGACCTCTGTCGACATCACCCACCGGGGAATCGACAAGGCCTACGGCATGCGCCGGCTCGCCGAGCAGACCGGCATCCCGCTCGACGACATGCTGTTCGTCGGCGATCGGCTCGACCCCGACGGCAACGACTACCCCGTCCTCGCAATCGGGGTGCCCTGCCATGCGGTCGAAGGCTGGGAGGACACCGCCGACTACCTCGACACGCTGCTGCCGACGCTCCCCGCGCGGAGCTGACCTCCGCGCGGGATAGGGCCGGTCAGGACTTCGCGGTCGCCACGCTGCCCGTGCGCACCGGCCGTGCGGCCGGCGTGGTCACCGGCACCAGCCGAGCGAGCTGCGTGACGTGCTTCGGTTCGAGTTCGGCGAGCGTCGACACACCCAGCAGCTTCATCGTGCGCTCGATCTCGTCGCGGAGGATCGCGATCGTGCGATCGACGCCCTGTCGGCCGCCGGCCATGAGGCCGTAGAGGTATGCGCGGCCGATCAGCGTGAACTTCGCACCGAGTGCGATGGAGGCGACGATGTCGGCGCCGTTCATGATGCCGGTGTCGATCATGACCGTCGCGTCCTTGCCGACCTCGCGCACGACGTTCGGCAGCAGGTGGAACGGAATCGGCGCGCGGTCGAGCTGGCGTCCGCCGTGGTTGGACAGGATGATCCCGTCCACACCCGCGCCGATCAGGCGCACCGAGTCTTCGACGTTCTGCACGCCCTTGACGACGATCTTGCCCGGCCAGATGTCGCGGATGATCGACAGATCGTCGAAGCTGATGGTCGGGTCCATGGCCGAGTTCAGCAGCTCGCCGACGGTGCCGCCGGTCGTCGAGAGCGAGGCGAACTCGAGCTTCGGCGTGGTGAGGAAATCGATCCACCACCACGGACGCGGGATGGCATTCACGATGGTGCCGACCGTCAGCTGCGGCGGGATCGCGAAGCCGTTGCGCTTGTCGCGCAGCCGGGCACCGGCGACCGGGGTGTCGACCGTGAACTGCAGCGTGTCGAAGCCGGCGGCGGCGGCGCGACGGACGAGCCCGTAGGAGATCTCCCGGTCGCGCATCACGTAGAGCTGGAACCAGTTGCGCCCGTGCGGGTTCGCCGCCTTCACGTCCTCGATCGAGGTGGTGCCGAGTGTCGACAGCGTGAACGGGATGCCGGCGGCTCCGGCCGCCGACGCGCCCGCGCTCTCGCCCTCGGTCTGCATCAGACGCGTGAAGCCCGTCGGCGCGATGCCGAACGGCAGCGCGCTCGGGCCGCCCAGGATGGTCGTCGACATGTCGACGTTCTCGGCGGGACGCAGCACATCCGGGTGGAACTCGATGTCCTCGAACGCCTGCCGCGCACGCGTGAGCGACAGCTCACCCTCCGCGGCGCCGTCGGTGTAGTCGAATGCGGCCTTGGGCGTGCGGCGCTTCGCGATGGCACGCAGGTCGCCGATCGTCAGTGCCGAGTCGAGGCGGCGCTTCCGGCCGTTGAGCTCGGGCTTCTTGAACTGCATGAGCTCGAGCAGCTCGGCGGGCTGGGGGAGCTGGCGCTTCACCATCGTCGGTCCTTTCGTCAGGCGCGGGCCAGGCCCGCTTCGGCGTAATAGCCGGTGATGTGGTCGTGGATGAGTGTGCGGGCGGACGCGGCGTCGCCGGCGTCGACGGCGGAGAGGATGGCGGCATGCTCGCTACGCAGGCGCGCGGCCGTGGCGTCCCAGTCGGTGATGCGCTCGGCACCGGCCTGCACGTACGACTCGATGGCGGTGCGCAGGCCGGCCATCATCGCCGTGATCACGACGTTGCCGGATGCCTCCGCGAGAGCGAGGTGCAGCTGGGCGTCCAGGACGAGGAACTCTCCGGGAGTGAGGTCTGCGGCATCCATCGCCTGGAGCACCGCATGGGCGCCGGCGGTCGAACGAGCCGGGTCGGCCGCCACCGCCTCGACGACGGCGGATTCGAGCACGACACGGGTGCGGACCACGTCGTCGAGCGGGAAGCCGTGCGCGGCGACCTGGAGGCGGAGCAGGGCGGACATGCCGCCGCGTGGCGTCGCGATGATGATCGCGCCGGACGTCGGCCCGGAACCGGTTCCGGTGCGCACCAGACCGAGCACTTCGAGCACGCGGAGCGCCTCGCGCACGCTGGACCTGCCCACGCCGAGCCGCACGGCCAGCTCGCGCTCGGGCGGAAGGCGATCGCCGGGACCCAGGCGACCCTCGAGGAGGTCGTCCTCGATGCGCTCGAGGACGACCTGCCACGCGCGCGCGTTCGCCGTCGTGGTCTGGTGCCTGGTCGCGTCGATGCGTCCTCCTCTGTGGTCTGACCACATTAGCATGTGGTCAGACCACAGAGGATGCCCCCTCAGACGGTCGCGTAACCGTCGGGGTTGCGCGACTGCCAGTTCCAGTAGTCGCGGCACGAGTCGTCGATCGTGAGCCGCGCCTTCCAGGACAGCTCGCGCTCGGCCTTCGACGGGTCGCAGTACGTCGCGGCGACATCGCCGGGGCGCCGATCGAGGATCTGCTTCGGCAGTTCGTGGCCCACCGCCTTCTCGAACGACGCGATCAGCTCGAGCACGCTCACCGGCTGGCCGGTGCCGAGGTTGTAGACGACGAAGCCGGGCCGAGCCTGCTCCAGGGCGGTCACGTGTCCCTCGGCGAGGTCGACGACGTGGATGTAGTCGCGCAGCCCCGTTCCGTCCGGGGTGTCGTAGTCGTCGCCGAACACGCCGATCTGCTCCAGTTTGCCCACCGCGACGCGGGCCACGAACGGCATGAGATTGTTCGGGATGCCGGCCGGATCCTCGCCGATGAGACCGCTCGGGTGCGCGCCCACCGGGTTGAAATAGCGCAGGACGGTCACGTTCAGGTCGGGGTTGACGCGCGCGACGTCGGCGAGGACGACCTCGTTGATGCGCTTGGACTTGGAGTACGCGTTCGACAGGTCGATGCTCGTGGTCGACTCCTCCGTGAAGGGGAGGTCGGCCGGGTCGGAGTACACCGTTCCCGTGCTCGAGAAGACGAACGAGCGGATGCCGTGCTTCAGGCCCACGCGAAGAAGGGCGAACGTCGTGTCGACGTTGTTCGAGTAGTACTCGAGCGGCTTCTGGGTCGACTCTCCGACGGCCTTGAAGGCCGCGAGGTGGACGATCGCATCGATCGGTCCATGCTCGGCGAACACCTGCTCGACGACCGCGTCGTCGGCGGCATCCCCCACCACGAGCGGCGCGTTCTTCCCGGCGATCGCCGCGACCCGGTCGGCCGCGATGGCGCTCGTGCCCGACAGGTCGTCGAGGAGGACCACGTCGTGGCCCGCGTCGAGGAGGGAGACGGCGGTGTGGGCACCGATGTAGCCGGCACCGCCGGCGAGGAGAACACGCATGGACCCAGCTTAGAGTCGGGCGCGCGCGGCTCAGCGACCGTCGAGACGGCCGCCGGACTCGCGCAGGTAGCACTCCGCGCACATCGATTCGTACGTGACGCGGTCGGTGGACAGCTCGTCGATGGCGACCTGGTCGCCGTCGAAGACGAATCGTCCGCCCACCAATCGCGCGTTGAAGATCGCCTTGCGTCCGCAGCGGCAGATCGTCTTGAGTTCCTCGAGGCTGTGGGCGAGCTCGAGCAGGCGGCGCGAGCCGGGGAACGCCTCGGTGCGGAAATCGGTGCGGATGCCGTACGCGAGCACAGGGACGCCGTCCAGCACGACGATGCGAAGGAGGTCGTCGACCTGCGCCGGAGTGAGGAACTGCGCCTCATCGATCAGGAGGCAGGCGATCTCCACCGGCCGGCCCATGGGCGTCTGTTCGGGGATCAGAGCCTCAGCGGCGGAGGACTGCACCCGGGCGCGATGCGCGGCGAACAGAGCCCTCAGATCGGCATCCGGCTCGACGAGGAAATCGACCGCACGCGACATGCCGAGGCGGCTGGAGATCTTGTCGGACTCCTTGGTGTCGATCGCGGGCTTGGCCAGCAGCACGTGCTGCCCGCGTTCCTCGTAGTTGTACGCGGCCTGCAGGAGGGACGACGACTTGCCTGAGTTCATCGCACCGTAGCGGAAGTACAGTTTGGCCACGTGCCGAGCGTAGTCGCCGCAGCCGTCGAGCTCGATCCTCGACCCCTTCCGGCAGGGATCACCTCCCGCCGAAGCCTCCGCCACCGCCTCCGCCGCCCGACGAGCCGCCCCCGGACGACCCGCCCGACGACGACCAGCTCGAGCTCGACGACGAACTGCTCGACGAACCCGAGCGGGTCACCGGCGTCACCGCCAGGCGGCCGATCGACGAGGATGCGTCAGAGAGGGATCGCGACGAGACCGCGTCGAAGAGCGACACGCGGCTGCGGACCTCGGCGACGGGAGCGGCGCTGCGGATCACGTCGACCCACTCGCGCTCCATGCCGAACAGCACCGCGTACGGCAGCAGCCGCTCGTAGACGTTGACGATGGTGTCGCCGGGCGAATTCGGTGCGTCCCCGTACGCGCGGCGTCCGGACGAGACGAGGTCGGCGGTTCGCGGCGATTGGGCCGCGCGCAGGCGGTCCTCCTCCGCGAGCCGGAGGTACTCGCGGATCCCGTCGAGATAGGTCTTGTGGATGCCGCCCGCGAGGGTCAGGGTCGACTTCGGCAGACGGAGGAACGGCAGGATGATGAAGGCGAAGAATCCGCTGACGATGGCTCCGATGAAGAGCAGACCACCGAACACGCCGAACTCCGCGAGCACGTCGAATGCGCCGTCCCCGAAGAAGATCAGCGCCATGGCGAGGAAGAAGCCGCCGAACTGAAACGCCGTCCGAGTCGACCCGATCCACCGCGGCAGCGTGCTGCGGTATCCGCGCTGAACGGTGAACTCATCGATGCGGCGGACGTACGTGACCGCTCGGATCGGCGGGGAGTTGGCGAACGCGCCGAGGTCGACACCGGCACCCGGCTTGTTGTTCTTCGCGAAGAGCATCTGAACGACGCGCAGGTCGTCGTGCTCGAGGCCGTCCGTGCTGCGCAGCACCACCTCGAAGTCGCCGGCATCCTCGCGGTCGCCCGATGCGCGCAGCTCGACGGCGTCCCGCACGGCTAGATCGACCACGTGCGCGGCCATCGCGCGCTCGGGAACGTCGAGGACCCCGGCCGACAGGGTGAGCGACTCATCCTCGGGTGGGGTGTACTGCACGATCACGGGCGAGCGGTCGGGATTCCGCCGCAGCACGACCTTCATGACGAGCACGAAGAGGAGCCCGCCGATGCCGGACAGCAGCGCGAGGACGGGAAGGATCCACTCCCACCAGGGGTAGGGCGGTGGCGGTGGCGGCGTCGGCGCGGAGAACGTGCGCTGCGCGAATCCGATCGCGACGGTCACGGCCTCGTTCGGGCCGATGTCGGCATCGGTCGCGGTGAAGACGACAGCGGATGCCGCGGCATCCCGACCGCTCGTCGAAAGCGCCCATGCGGAGACGTCGGCCGGCCATGCGGTGTCGGGCTCCGGGCCGGCGATCCCGCAGCGATCGGTCGATCCGGGGGGGCCGCGGTAGCAGAACGCGCGGCCGGCCATGAGGCCGTCCGCGGCGTCACCGGCGACATGCACGCGTCCGGTCAGCGAGCCGAACGGCTGCGCGTGGTCGGCGCCGACAGTGTCCCAGTAGAACTCGTCGGCGCCGGTGTCTTCGTAGCGCAGCACGACGTCGCTCATCGTGTACGAGATGACGTAGGTCTGTGCGCCGCGAACATAGGAGTCGTCTCCGGTGAGGACGTAGACCCAGTCCTCGTCCTCCTCCGTCCACCACGGGATCGGCGCTCCCCCGGCGCCGGTGACGCTCACCACACGCGTGTCGTGGGCGATGCCGGAGTCGGCCTTGGGCAACCAGCGCACGATCCCCTTGTTCTGGTCGACGTCGGGAAACCGCGCGACCAGCGTCTCCGTCGTGAACAGATGGCTCTTTCCGCCCGTGCCGCGCACGAGGTAGTAGTCCGCGTCGAACGAGTCGTAGGTGAAGTCCTGAACGGATGCCGGCGCCGCCGCGACCGTCCCGCCCGATGGTGCCGCCGCTGCAGGCGCCACCGCGAGCGTCAGCGCCACGACGAACACGGACATCGCCGCGGCCGCGCGGCGCTACCGCCGTCCCCAGGCTCCCCGCATGCCCCCACCCTAGGGGCGGAGGGGGATCGCGCGGCGCTAGGCCGTCAGCGCGAGCGTCTCCGCGGTCTCCGAGAGCACTTCCTCCGCGATCTCCGGGCGCGGGTTCAGCTGCTCGCCATAGCTCGGGATGAGTTCGCGCAGGCGTGGCTCCCACTCGTCGATACGCTCGGGGAAGCACGTCTGGAGCAGACCGAGCATGATCGACACCGCCGTGGAGGCTCCGGGCGAGGCGCCCAGCAGGCCGGCGATCGTGCCGTCGGCGCCTGTGACGACCTCGGTGCCGAACTGGAGGACGCCGCCCTTCTTGGGGTCCTTCTTCATGACCTGCGCGCGCTGGCCGGCGTTCAGCAGCTCCCAGTCCTCGTCCTTGGCGGTGGGCATGAACGTCCGGAGGCTGTCGACCTTCTTCTTGTGGTTCTTGAGCAGTTCGCCCACGAGGTAGGTGATGAGCGACGGGTTGTCGATCGCGACCTTCATCATCGGCCAGAGGTTGCCGGGGCGCACCTGCGCGACGAGGTCGAGCATCGAGCCGTTCTTGAGGAACTTCCCGCTGAACGTCGCGAAGGGTCCGAACAGCAGCGAGGTCTCGCCGTCCACGACGCGGGTGTCGAGGTGAGGGACCGACATCGGCGGTGCGCCCACCGACGCCTGCGAGTACACCTTCGCCTTGTGCTTGGCGACGAGGGCGGGGTTGCTCGTCTTGAGCCACTGCCCGCCGATGGGAAACACGCCGTAGCCCTTGATCTCGGGGATGCCGGATCGCTGGAGCAGCTTGATCGCCCAGCCGCCCGCTCCGACGAACACGAAGCGCGCCCTCGTCTCGCCCGGTGTGCGGCCGATCGAGTTGCGCCAGGTGATCTTCCACGTGCCGTCGGACTGCCGCTTGAGCCCGCGCACCTCGCGGTTCGTCACGACCTCGGCCCCGCGCTCGCGCAGGTTGTCGAAGAGCTGGCGGGTGAGCGCGCCGAAGTCGACGTCGGTTCCGGCGGGCACGCGGGTCGCCGCGAAGGGCTCCCCCGCGCGTCGCTTGTGCATGAGCAGCGGTGCCCATTGATTGATGACGCGCGAGTCTTCGCTGTATTGGATGCCGGCGAACAGCGGCTGGTCCTTGAGCGCCTCGTACCGCGCCTTGAGGAACGCGACATCCTTCTCGCC
>Ga0190272_10001342_pt1 | contig 11831 bp, 10 predicted proteins | sample Popmic504T_FD_133746 | JGI IMG/M metagenome (GOLD analysis project Ga0190272, IMG submission 133746) | Populus adjacent soil microbial communities from riparian zone of Shoshone River, Wyoming, USA - 504 T | ecosystem: Environmental > Terrestrial > Soil > Riparian zone | place: USA: Wyoming...
CCAAAGAACAATTTGAAAGAAGACTTGAATATGGACATGAAGTATTGAGTAATTATTACGGCAAATACATCAACAGTTTTAATAAGATCGTTGCTATAGAACGCAATATTCGGAATGTGATAATAAAAGATGTACCGCTTAAAGGAAAATTAGATAAGCTGGAATTTGAGGGTAAGCAGGTGATTGTAGTAGATTATAAAACCGGCGATCCGGAAAAAGCTATTCCGAAATTAAAAGCGCCGCATGAGAAAGACCCTAATGGCGGCGATTATTGGAGGCAGGCTGTTTTTTATAAAATACTCGTGGATAATTACACAGCCAAAGACTGGAAAGTGATCAGCACGGAGTTTGATTTTATAGAACCCGATAAAAAAAAGAATTACAGGAAAGAAAAAGTTTTTATCACTCCCGCAGATATTACCACCGTTACCGAACAGATAACAACTACCTGGGTTAAAATACAGGCCCGCGAGTTTTACACGGGTTGCGGCAAAGAAGATTGTCATTGGTGCAATTTTGTAAAAACCAACAACCTGGCGATTGCATTACATGAAATTGAAGAGGAATTGGAGTCATGATCCCGAATCAAGTCCGGGGCAGGTCACCAGGATTTAACGGATTTTGAGGAAATGTTTGAGTATAAACCGCTTAAGTTTGCGAATTGCATTATGAAGAAGTTATCGCTGATAAAAATAGTTGTCCCTTTTTTCCTTTTAATCCTATTAATCCCACAAATCGTGGTTCAGACAGGCTGCGCCACTATCATACCGCCTGAAGGCGGCCCGCGTGATAGCTTACCCCCTGCCTTAGTAAGAGCAAATCCTGAAGACTCTTCCCGGAACTTTACAGATAAAACAATTGTTCTTTCCTTTGACGAATACGTGGAGGCGGAAAATTACCAGCAAGAATTGATCGTATCCCCTATCCCTTCCAATGTACCTACCGTTACCAGGAAATTATCTGCAATAACCATTAAGCTAAGGGATTCATTGGAATCTAATACTACGTATTCACTCAATTTTGGTAATACCATTAAAGATGTGAATGAAGGAAATATCCTGAAAAACTTCACTTATATTTTTTCAACAGGTTCTTATTTTGACTCTTTGGAATTCAGGGGTAATGTATTGCTGGCAGAAACAGGCGGTACAGATTCGACGCTGACGGTGATGTTGCACAAGACGAATATAGATTCTGCGGTAATTAATGATAAACCAAGATATGTTGCCAAACTGGATAGTTCAGGCAATTTCCGTTTTAAAAATCTACCTCCCGATACCTTCTATTTATATGTTTTGAAAGATGAGAGCCACAGCTACCGGTATATGGATAAAACTGTGTTATTTGGCTTCTCTGACTCGGCGGTTATTATAAACGGTGATACAAAACCGGTTACCTTGTATGCGTATGCAGGTAAAGACGAAGTGGAAAGGAAAGCACCTGCTGCTTCTACAGGCCGCGGCAGCAGGGCAGATAAACGATTGAAATTTTCAACCAATCTTCAAAATAATCAACAGGACTTATTGGATAATTTGGTATTTACATTTGAAACGCCCTTGAAAAATTTTGACTCTTCAAAAGTTCATTTCACCAGGGATACTACGTATACCCCGGTAACCGGTTATAGTTGGGAAAAAGACACTACCTTAAAAATAGTAAAACTGAACTATGCCTGGCAGGAAGGTGTAGCGTATGATATCAGGCTTGAAAAAGATTTTGCAACTGATACTTTAAACCAGCAATTACTAAAGTCTGATACGATCAGTTTTAAAACAAAAGAAAGAAAGGACTACGGAAAATTGACAATTCGTTTCCGTAACCTGGACCTGGCAAAAAACCCTGTTTTACTTTTTGTACAGAATAATGAAATAAAAAAATCGTTCCCGCTAACGTCAACTACGTTTACACAAGCTTTATTTCCTCCGGGAGAATACACACTCCGTATTTTAAATGATGAAAATAAAAATGGAATATGGGATCCGGGTGAATTTTTTGGAAAACGCAAACAGCCGGAATTAGTTAAACCGATACAGCGAACGATCAATATAAAGGCCAACCTGGATACGCCATTTGATATAGATGTTACGGCGCCTGCCGCACGTTCTTCTCAAAATCCGAACGCACCGGGAAGAACGAATAATAACAGGCCAAATAACCGGCAATAATGACAACAAGTTAAAGTCTGTAAGACAAGCGTAATGATACCGGGCGGCTTTTTTCTCCTATCCCTGAATAATTTATAAAGGAACCGCTAACCTGGGCTGTTAATCCCAATTCAAATTTTTCATGAAGAATCACTCCAGTGCGTGCATATATACCCATCCATTGTTTTTCCAACTCGGGAAAATTATCATCTTTTCTGACAGAACCTGTCAATTCGTTTGTGTATGTCAAGGTATGTTTCGGATAAGTACTAATGTTGTAACCAATCCCTATTCCCAGGTAAGGTCTTGCTTTCGTATTGCCTAAAAATTTATATAGAAATGAAATCGTCGGCGTGATATTAATTTGTTTAAATAGATACTCATTGTGTTGACCGGTACCTGTAGACCCCGTTTTGCTTTTGCCTGATCCTTTTGCTTGAACCTCGTTCAAGGAAAGTTCACCCCGCAGAACCAGGTTCCTGAAATTTCTACCACTAAAAAAATCAACCCCTGCTGCAATAATATACGATACCGAATGATCAAATTTCAGGGAGTTGAGAGCAGGATTCTCAGCAGAAAATCCTAACTGTTGCTGAGTGATGCCCGCACCTGCAAAAAACTGGCTGCTTTTTTTACCCTTTTTACTTTTAGTAGTATCAGCACTGCTTAAACTACCATCCAGGCCAGAAAAAAACTTTCTGAAGTCGCTGGCATTATATTTCATTCGATCAACTGCCCTGGATTGTTCCGAAGTAATACCGGTTTCTACCAATGCCATTTTTATCTGTTGCACGTAACCTCTTATTGTTCGCAAATTTCCTGACTGCTCATCAATCCGTAATTTATAAATAAGCTCCTCAATCGGGCCATCCTCCTTTTGCATAAAAAAATGATACTTATGATCAACAAATTCATAAACCCTAAGATTTCTTCCCTGCGTCAAAAAACGTAAAAAAATAGTATCTGTTTTATCCTCTATTTCCGCCCGCTGATATACCCTATCCATATCTACGGCACTCATATCCAATAAAACAACGGCTCTTTTATATATGTCGGATCCATATACTTCAAATCCTTCAATATCATTTACTCCATAACTTTTTTCCGGGCCGGATGAGGCCTCCTTGAATATAATTTTGTAGGGATTTTTGTCCCAATTCCTATAGTCAACAAAACCTTTTATGGTGTCTTTGTCCTTGTTAAGAACATAGCCTGGTAAAAAATTTTTTTGCCCAAACACATTACAAAAAAGAAATAAGATAAAAAAAAGCGTACTCAAAGATTTTCGCATAGAAGAATTAATTTTCATTGAATTATCAGAAGGTCACAAGATAGAATGTACCTTTATAAAATGCAATTTTCTTCTCAATTATTAGAAAACGCCGTTAACGAATTTTCAAAACTGCCTGGTATCGGAAAGAAAACCGCTTTGAGGCTGGTATTGCATTTATTGAAGCAAAATGTAAATGATGTGCAGCACTTTGGAGAAACCATAGCTAAAATGCGGAGCGAAATAAAATTCTGCAACCGTTGTTTCAATGTTGCCGATGCAGATATTTGTTCTATTTGTGCCAATTCCATGCGCAAACAGGAAACGATATGTGTGGTAGAATCGATCCGTGATGTCATTGCTATTGAAAGTACACAACAATTTAATGGTACATATCATGTTTTAGGAGGTGTTATTTCTCCATTGGACGGGGTAGGTCCGGACCAACTCAATATTGAAACGCTGATCCATCGTGTACAAAAAGAACAAACAGAAGAGATCATCTTTGCACTCAATCCAAATATACAAGGGGATACCACGATCTATTATATTCAAAAAAAGCTTCAACCCTTTAATATCCGCATTACTACTATTGCCCGTGGTATCGCGTTTGGTGGCGAACTGGAATACGCAGATGAAATGACCCTGGCCCGTAGTCTTCAAAACCGGCTTCCGGTAGAAAACTATGTTACCAATCGCTGATCTAATCAATATCAGTTTGAATTTCGTTGGGAAAACTGGGATAAATATTTTCCATTGAGTAACCCGCCTTTGTACCTTTTTCTTTTATGGCTGCATGTATTTCCGCTAATTTTTGCTTGCAATGAGTAAATTCTTCCTCAGTAAATACTTTAGATGACAACATCTTATCATACTCATTGATGTATGCTACAAGCACGTCTACAAGGGATTGCAGGTCCAGATCTTTGAATTGCGACATAGTGCGACAACGGTTAAACACATTAAATATCACAAACTTCATGCTGTAAGGCTCCTGTTTCTGCAATGTGTTAATTATATCATTACCGGGTCAGTAATAGTTTGAAGTGGCTGTCCAGGCCGGCCGTTTACCCGCTTTTCACCCCTTTGAAATTATAATAAGATATAGTAGCTTTGCCGCTCAACAGGTGGATTTGTTTATTGTACGGCCTGTATAAAAAACTGAACTAATAAACGCGAAGAAACTCCTCTTTTTAGTTTCCCAACGTTAATAGTTCTGAAAATGATTATATAGCCAGCGGCAGTAATACTGTTCAGCTTTGGTTGCGACGCTCCATTCATCGTTCGGTAATTCTATTGAGCAGAGTGAAGTATAGCTGCAAAGCTTGCAGGTAAATAATACATCTACAAACTTATTTTTATGGATATCAGGAAAGAACTGGAAAAACGAATTCTTGTTATTGATGGCGCTATGGGCACCATGATACAACGACATAAACTAACAGAAGCTGATTATCGTGGAGAGCGTTTTAAAGATTGGCCCTCCGATCTTAAAGGTAATAATGACCTGCTAAGCATTACCCAGCCGCAGATCATTATTGGTATACACAAAGAATACCTGGCAGCCGGTGCTGATATTATTGAAACCAATACATTCAGCAGCACCGTTATCGCACAGGCGGATTACGATATGCAATCATTAGCCTATGAACTGAATGTGGCATCGGCTAAATGCGCAAGACAAGCCATCGAAGAATTCAATAAATCTCAAAAAGAGGTTTCACCTAAATACGTAGCAGGTGCCATAGGCCCATTGAATAAAACATTGTCCCTTTCACCTGATGTAAATAACCCGGGCTTTCGTGCCGTTACGTTTGATGAAGTTGTAGATGCCTACTATGAACAAATAAAAGGATTGGTTGATGGCGGTGTAGATCTATTATTGATAGAAACCATTTTCGATACACTGAATGCAAAAGCAGCCATTTTCGCCATCAAAAAATATTTCCGCGATACAAAACAACCTGAACTACCCGTGATGATAAGCGGTACGATCACGGATGCATCCGGCAGAACACTAAGCGGACAGACACTGGAAGCGTTTTATACTTCTATCATGCACGCCAAGCCTTTAAGTGTTGGGTTGAATTGTGCATTGGGAGCAAAAGAAATGCGTCCTCATATTGAAGAGCTATCACAGATCGCTTCCTGTTATGTATCAGCGTATCCTAATGCAGGCTTGCCTAACGCCATGGGAGAATATGATGAAGAGCCAGCGCAAACAGCTCATTTTTTAGAAGATTGGGCAAAAGAAGGGTTTGTAAATATTGTTGGCGGTTGTTGCGGTACTACGCCGGATCACATCAGGCATATCGCAGAAGAAGTAAAAAATATAAAACCGAGACAGTTACCCGTTGTAGAATTAAGTTATTAAATTTTAAGCCGCTAAGGCAAAAGAATCTAAGGCGCACAAAGTATATTAAACCGCTTATATTTTCGACTTAGTGGTTCAAACAAATTATAATGAATAGCATCAAACCATACTTACGTCTTTCAGGATTAGAACCACTTGTTGTTCGACCGGAAACTAACTTTGTAAACGTAGGCGAAAGAACGAACGTAACAGGTTCAAAAAAATTCGCACGACTTATCCGTGAAAATAAATATGAAGAGGCATTAAGCGTAGCAAGACAACAGGTAGAAAACGGTGCGCAGGTATTGGATGTCAACATGGATGACGCACTGCTCGATGGTGTACAAGCCATGACAACATTCATCAACCTTGTACAAAGTGAACCGGATATCGCAAAGATACCTATCATGCTGGACAGCTCTAAATTCCAGATCATAGAAGCAGGATTGAAATGCGTACAGGGAAAATGCATTGTGAACTCCATCTCCATGAAGGAAGGAGAAGAAAAGTTTATTGAACAAGCCATCATTTGCCAGAGCTATGGTGCATCAGTAATCGTTATGGCTTTTGACGAACAAGGCCAGGCAGATACAAAAGACAGGAAAATAGAAATTTGTCACAGGGCTTATAAGATTTTGACTGAAAAAGTAGGTTACGATCCGCAGGATATTATTTTCGATCCTAATATTTTCGCCATTGCCACTGGTATGGAAGAGCATAATAATTATGCCGTTGATTTTATAGAAGCCACGAAAGAAATAAAACGCCTGATGCCATTGGCTAAAGTAAGTGGTGGTGTAAGTAATATGTCCTTTTCCTTTCGCGGCAACGAACATGTGCGGGAAGCCATGCATGCGGTGTTTCTTTACTATGCCATTAAAGCAGGTATGGACATGGGCATTGTAAATGCCGGACAGTTGGTGATCTATGATGAAATAGAGCCGCAGCTGAGAGAAATGTGTGAAGACGTAATACTCAACCGGAAAAATAATAATAACGAAGCCACTGAAAAACTCATCGCGTTCGCAGAAACGGTAAAGGCAAAAGGGAAAGAAACCGTAAAAGATGAGAAATGGCGAACCAACTCCGTTGAAGAAAGATTAAAACATTCTCTTGTCAATGGCATTACAGATTATATTGACATAGATACAGAAGAAGCCAGATTGAAATATCCTAAACCACTTGATGTAATAGAGGGCCCATTAATGGATGGGATGAATGTAGTAGGCGATTTGTTTGGCGCCGGAAAAATGTTTTTGCCCCAGGTAGTGAAAAGTGCAAGGGTGATGAAAAAAAGTGTAGCCGTCCTGACACCTTATATAGAAGCAGAAAAGGAACAACGCCGACAGGCACATCTGGCCGCAGGTACGGTAAATGAAGAAGGCGCTGGTGCGGCAAAAATTTTATTGGCAACTGTTAAGGGAGATGTACACGATATTGGTAAAAATATTGTAGGTGTTGTACTCGGTTGTAATGGTTATGATATTGTTGACCTGGGTGTAATGGTACCTACTGATAAAATATTAGATACCGCGATAAAAGAAAACGCGGACATCATTGGATTAAGTGGTTTGATAACTCCTTCCCTGGATGAAATGGTGCATGTGGCCCATGAGATGAAAAGGAGAGGAATGAAACAACCTTTATTGATTGGCGGTGCTACCACATCAAGAATGCATACGGCTGTAAAAATCGCACCGCAATATGATAATGGTGTAGTGCATGTACTTGATGCATCAAGGAGCGTAACAGTTGCTGGGTCATTGTTGAATAATGATCAGAAAACAGGCTTCCTGAGTAATATCAGTGTTGAATACACGAAGCTCAAAGAAGATTTTGCCAATAAAAAAACAACCAAAGAATATCTGTCTTTTGCTGAAGCTCAAAAAAATCCTGCAAAAATTGATTGGTCAGGATATACTCCACCTGTTCCGACTTTTACTGGTACTAAAATTTTTGATAGCTACGATTTGGGAGAACTCAGAAAATATATCGACTGGCAACCATTCTTTATCGCCTGGGAAATGCATGGTAAATTTCCACAGATATTAAGTGATGAAATCGTTGGGAAAGAAGCTACCAAATTATATAATGATGCCAACCTGCTTGTAGATAAAATAGTTGCTGAAAAATGGTTGACACCGAGAGGTGTAATTGGTTTTTGGGAAGCCGCGGCTATCGCACCTGACACCATTGAAGTCAATTCTTCGGCAAGCTCAGGATCAAAAATTAAACTCGAAAGTTTACGACAACAGATTAAGAAAGCTGCAAATCAGCCTAACTTAAGCCTGGCCGATTTCATAAAGCCTGCACCGACTCCGAACTCCGAACTCCTAACTCCCGACTTCATTGGCGCGTTCTCCGTTACCATGCAAGGAATAGAACCCCATATCAAAAAATTTGAAGCTGCGCTTGATGACTACAATAAGATCATGATGCAGGCATTGACAGATCGCTTTGCTGAAGCCTTTGCCGAACTCTTACACGAAAAAGTAAGAAAAGAATATTGGGGCTATGAAAAAGAAGAAAACCTTAGCAATGAACAATTGATAAAAGAAGAATACGTGGGCATACGACCGGCCCCGGGTTATCCTGCCTGCCCTGATCATACAGAAAAATATAAATTGTTTCAACTGTTAGGTGGCGAAGAAGCTACTGGCATTCATCTTACGGAATCATTGGCTATGTATCCGGCTGCATCCGTATGTGGCTGGTATTTTAGTCATCCGCAAAGCCAGTATTTTGGAGTAGGTAAAATACAGCGTGACCAGTTTGACGATTATGTAAAACGGAAAGAAATGGGCGTAGAAGAAATGGAAAGATGGTTGAGACCTGTTATGGAGTAATGTATTCTTTCTGGATTTCTTTTTCTTCAGGTTCTGCTTGTTGATAGGTCATCCGCATTTACCAGGGCACTGGATATGTTATTAAAAAGTTGTACGTATGGAATTGAAATAATTTTTTCCACGTAAAAATCATAAAAGTTTCAAACCCTGCAGCGTTTCCTTCAACTGATCCGGTGATTGGAAATGAGTACTTTTAATACCGAGTGCTTCCGCGGCTCTTACATTTCGCAAATTATCATCGATAAATAAAGCTTCCTGTGGTTTTACGTTATAACGCTCAAGCAATCTTTGATAGAATTCAGCGAAAGGTTTTCTTGTTTTTTCTTCCCCGCTTACTACCCTGCCATCAAACCATTGCAAAAAATTGTATCGTATCAAAGCAATATCAAAAAGCCCTGTCTGCCAGTTGGTCAATGCATAAATTTTATACTTCCCTGAAGCTTTTAACTGCCCGAATAGTTCTACAGTATCGGGTATAGGCGCTTTCAGCATTTCTGTCCACCTGCCGTAATAATCACGGATAGGCTGCTCCCAATCCGGGTATTTTTCCAACAATATTAATGTGGCCTCAACTATAGAACGGCCTGCGTCCTGCTCTTCGTTCCAGTCGTTCGTGCAGATATTGCTAAAGAAGTAATTTCTTTTTTCCTCTGTTTCAAAATAGTTGCCATCGAAAACGTATAAAGGATTCCAGTCTATTAATACTCCGCCCAGGTCAAATATGATTGTTTTTATTTCGTTCATAATCTATAGTAGTTATAAAAAAAAGCAACTATACAAAAAAATTAATTGCGGTAAACTCAAATTACCGTTTCTCGAAAAACCCCCAAAACCGTTTCCGGGGCAGCACTTTGTAATTGGTAGTAATATAGTGGTGAATATGAGCCATTGCCTCATCAAAGTCGTCAGTCAGCAATACAAGGTTCATATCCTCTTTCGATATGGTGCCTTTTACGGCCATATCGTTGATAGCTTCCATCAATTCTTTATAATATTCCTTTCCAAACAAGACGATAGGAAATTGTGTCAATGTTTTTGTCTGAACCAGGGTCAGTGTTTCAAAAAATTCATCCATCGTGCCGAAGCCGCCCGGCATAATGATAAAAGCATAAGAATATTTTACCAGCAATACCTTTCGCACAAAAAAATGCTCAAAGGTTACCGATTCATGAAGATAAGGGTTGATTTGTTGCTCAAAAGGCAACTGAATATTACAACCCACGGATTGCCCGCCGTTTTCAAAGGCTCCTTTGTTAGCTGCTTCCATTATACCAGGGCCACCGCCTGTCATAGTGGTAAAACCCAATTGAGCAATACGTTTTCCAAACTCAACCGCCTGTTGATAATACGGATGGTCTTCTTTGAAACGTGCTGAACCAAATACGGTGATACACGGCCCAACAAAATGCAACGTTCGAAACCCTTTGAGAAATTGCCTGAAAACTTTAAATGCAAACAAAAGCTCATAGCCACGGCTCTTAGGACCATCCAGGTAAACATGTTCTTTTGCGGGTATGATTCTTTTTATCTCCTTCATCATCCATTAGTTTGTGTAAACTTAAATTAAACATTTCAATGGCGCAGTTGTTCTTTCAAATGTCTCACTAACGTATCAGTTAAAAAATATCACGCAGAGATCGTCGGGTACGCAGGGTTTGGTAATCCAAAACTTTTTCCTCCGTGCTCTATGTACTCTGTGTGAGGCAATACCTGCAAATTTTGACATGAATAAAATTATACAGTACTTTGAAATCCTAAAAGAATTTACCGATGCGTATTATCAGCTACAATCTGAACGGAATTCGCTCTGCTATCAATAAAGGTTTTATAGAATGGTTAAAAACAGATCCTGCGGATATCGTTTGCATACAGGAAACAAAAGCGGCGAAAGACAATGTGGATCATAAATTATTTAATGACATAGGATATGAGGATTATTGGTTCAGCGCTCAAAAAAAAGGATATAGTGGTGTTGCCGTTTTTACCAAAATAAAACCAGATCATGTAGAATATGGAACGGGGCATAAAGTAAGCGACGATGAAGGCCGTGTCATCCAGCTTGATTTTGGTGATATTCGTTTGATCAATGCCTATTTTCCTTCAGGCACCAGCGGAGATGAAAGGCAAAGTTTTAAATACGTATGGCTCGATGAGTTCAATGTATACCTTAATAACCTGAAGAAGAAATATCCAAAATTGATTGTATGTGGTGATTATAATGTTGCACACAAAGAAATCGATATTCATGATCCGAAAGGCAATAAAAAATCATCGGGTTTTTTACCGGAAGAAAGAGAATGGATGACAAAATTTTTCAACAATGGATGGGTTGATACCTTCCGCGAATTTCACACCGAACCTCACCGTTATAGCTGGTGGAGCCAGCGCTTTCCAACCGTGCGATTAAATAACAAGGGATGGCGGATTGATTACATAAATGTTACAGAACCGCTAAAAAAAGCATTGCTAAACGCAGAAATATACCCGGATGTAAAACATTCTGATCATTGTCCGGTATTTTTAGAGATAAGCCGGTAAGCGATCAGTGTGTTTTATTAAATTAGGTTACTCCTAATTTTATTACTATGGAAATTAAAAACATTAGCCTGCGTGACGCAGAAGGAGCCATCGTTTATAATGTAACTATTAAGGTAGATCACAGGATAGCGGAGCGCTGGCTACAATGGATGAAAAAAGAGCATATTCCGGATATTATTGCCACACTTTGCTTTACGCACGCCACTATACTTCGCCTGCTGGAGGCTGACGAAACAGAAGGACCTACCTATGCGATACAATACCATGCAGAAAGTAAAGCTTTTTATAACCGCTACATTGAAATCTTTGCTGAATCAATGCGAAAAAAAGCAACAGAAAAATGGGGTGATCAATTCATTGCTTTTCGATCTGTTTTAGAAGTTGTGAATTGAGTGTGTAAAAAATAATTAATTAATTTTTATGTTTATTGACAATTGCATATTCCTTCAAACCCACTTCCCGCTTGCATTTCAGAGGAAGGTTGTGAAACGCAGTATGGTAAAGGGTTTCAGAAGACAAAGTAAAGCTACTTTGTAAAAATACCATTTTCAAAATCCCTTAAAATCCTTGTCCCGTGCGGATTCGGGCGAAAAATTAAATTTTAAAAAATGAACAATTTTTTTTGCTGGTATTAAAAACCGTATAAATTTGCCTGTTACCCAAATTCATTAAAAAATAAG
>Ga0190272_10001343_pt1 | contig 11823 bp, 8 predicted proteins | sample Popmic504T_FD_133746 | JGI IMG/M metagenome (GOLD analysis project Ga0190272, IMG submission 133746) | Populus adjacent soil microbial communities from riparian zone of Shoshone River, Wyoming, USA - 504 T | ecosystem: Environmental > Terrestrial > Soil > Riparian zone | place: USA: Wyoming...
CCAGGAGTTCAAAGCCATCCATGAATATTCCGGCAAGGAATAATAGTCCTGCCGCCAGAATAATGCCTAATGATCTTGCCCTAAGCTTAAGATTAAAAAGAATTCCTGGCTTATCTTTTACACTGATATTCCATATATCATTAAGAGAGTTTTTAATCACAGAAAATAAAGTGGTGGCTACAAATACAAGAAATATAAATCCTCCTGTTGCGATATACCAATTGCTGGCCAGCGTACCAAATCCACGGGTGGTTTGTGTTATCTGCGCTGCACTTCCCTTACCCAGTGTATCTGAAAATATTTTCATCATTTCGGTCCCAACTAGTTTTTTACTTAGAAACAAACTAAACAATTGAAATAAGATGATAAGAATGGGAGGCAAAGCGAACGTTGTAAAAAAGGCGGTTGCTCCGGCCATTCGCAAAGGATAATGCTTTTTTATTTCTCTGAATGATTCTTTTAATGACCACCAGAATACGAACGATCTGCTATTATCCAGCCTTTTTTGTTTGGCCATACTGTATTAGTTTCGTCAACTCTTTACGAAATGTAGCGCTTACTCATTGAATGCTTTGTTCTTACCTACTTCATGTTTCGGGCCAACTTCCTTGTTCTGGTATATTTAAAAAAGAAATTTATTGTGAAATCAGCCGTCAGCACAGGTTCAGGCATGCTTTTTCCTGCCTATCTTTTATTACCTTTCTTTTATGAACGTAAAATTGAAACCCGAAAAATATTTACGCTACCTGTACTTGCCCAACCTTTTTGGCACTACCCGTACCAAAGAGATCCTTCATGTCAACCCTACTATTGTTCCGCTCCGCGAAGAGGCGAAAGAGGTTGTTGCATTCGTGTATGATTACAATTCCGGGGTCATAACAGAAAAAAAATTAGATGCTATTGAAGAAGCTTTTGCCTTCAGGGATTCCAACCGTATCTCCTGGATAAATATTGACGGCCTTCGAAAAAATGATGTAGAAACCGTTTGCAATTATTTTGGCATTCACCCGCTTATTATGGAAGACATTTTAAGCGTGGATCAGCGCCCTAAAATGGATGAAGTAGATGATGTTCTTTTTTGCTTGTTGAACATGCTGTATTATAATGCTGAGAAAAAGACGGTAGAGACCGAACAGATCAGCGTTTTACTTGGCAAAGATTTCATTATCTCCTTCCAGGAAGATGCAAGTCGTGATCCTTTTGATCCTATACGCAGTAAATTGAGGATGCCAAAAAGCCATATACGGCAGCGTACCGCAGATTACATGCTGTATGCCATGCTTGATCTCATTGTAGATAATTATTTTTTAGTGATGGAATCGCTCGGGGAGCAGATTGAGCTGCTGGAAGAGGAAGTGGTTCGCAAAAGTAATACCAGGTCACTGGCTAGGATCAATCAATTGCGCAAAGAGCTGATCGTTTTAAAAAGAAATATTGCGCCGGTAAGGGACCTTGTAGCCGGCATTATCCGCAGCGAAAGCGAATTGCTGAATGACCGTACTACCAAATATTTTAAAGATGTTTACGATCATATCATCCAGGCGTATGATCTCAGTGAAAACTATCGTGATGTAATGATGAGTATGCAGGACCTTTATGTAAGTAATGTAAACCTGAGGCTTAATGAAGTAATGAAAGTAATGACCATCGTTACCTGTTTGTTAGCTCCTGCAACAGTAATCGGCGGTATTTTTGGAATGAACTTCGATATCATTCCTTATGCACATCATACATGGGGGTTTTATTTTGCCGTTAGTATTATGTTTATCGTCCCCCTTATTATGCTTTATATTTTTAAGAAAAGAGGGTGGTTTTGAAACCTCACCCCAAACCCCTAAAGGGGCTTTACCCTCCAACTTTTCAAGAAACGTTTCTTTCTGAATATTACTAACAAATCCTACTCCCAATATGCTTCGGTTTAAAAGCAAATTTCAACTTCAATGTCATTATTTGAATCATAAAAGGAATACCCGTTTTAAAGACCCTAAAAGCTCCTTTAGTGGTTGGGGTTTCACTTCTTCTTATACACCGGCACCGTACTGCAAGGCTCACCATACATGATGCTCTTGGCGACAGGCCGCAAAAGTTTAGTGAGTTCCATATAAACGAAATCACCGATAGGCGTCTCTCCACACCCTTTTATCACAACTCTTTTATCTGTAAAATCATTGACGTCAATCTTTGAGATATTTTTCAGGAAAAGCTGTCGGTGCAATTCGAGCTCATCGCCCATTACTATTTCTTTTGCCACAGGTTGCAGATTTGAAGCAACCAGCATATAGGCCCAAACAGGAATGACCGCATCTGCGGAACAAGTAAGTGCTACATTTTTATCACGGTATTGCTCCCAATCTAAAGTTTTCAATACCTCACGAAAATCCTTTTCTTTTAAGATCAGCCCCATAAACAAATGATCCTTCATATCAAAAACTTTTGTTTCCCCCACAGGAATATGTGTTGCAGGATCCAACGTTATAATTCCGCTCTCGGCTACTTTATTGATAAAAGGTTCTGACATAATATAGATTTTCGATGCGTGTACAAAGATAATAACACAAATAAAGCCCTGTTGTTTGGCCCTGTCAGGGGAAAAGATATCAATCAAGAAAGCCAACTCACCTATTACCTGATTGCATGCTTTCTTTTGCCCAAAATAAAACGACCCCGTTAATGGGGTCGTTGCAGTTTGTATTGCTCCCTATTTTTAATATATATTACTCCTGTTATCTTTTACATTTGCTGCTTTCGTCAACACCTGCAAAGACTGTTGAGCAGCATACGTACCCATCATCTTAGCCTGTTGATATTTTGATTTCCGCTGCTCGGCAACATTAGCATCAGCAACCGCTGTTGCCGTTACATTATTAACTCTTACTACATATACTCCGCTCGTACCTTCAATAGCCTGCGGTACTAGTTTTCCTTTGTTGGCAGGATTAAAGGCAGCGCCTATTACTTTAGGCTCGGAGGCTACTATTGTAGATTGTGATTCAGACATACGAAGGCTATCCTCCGTCTCTATTGGTTTTGCGCCTAGTGTAGCTGCCGCTGCTTCCAGTGTGGTAATGGTTCCTATTTTCTTTTGGATCTGCTCTGCCTTTTTATGATTGCGAAGGAGAGGTTCTACCATCATTCTTGCTTTTGCCGCAGTTTGTGTTCCTTTCTTATTCGTCTCAGTTACTATTGCTACTACATAATTCTCACCAACTCTTTCCGGCTGCAATACCTCGCCTGTTTTAGCTTCATAAATGTTTCTTACGAACGACCTGGACACGCCAACACCCTGCACCTGGTAATCGTTTGGCTTAATCTCCTGTGCAAATGCCTTATTCATTCCCTTTGTTCTCAGCTTTTCAATGTTTGCGTCAAATGATTTTTGGTCGCGGCTATTGCCGGCAAACAGCGTAGCCTCATTGCTTGCATTGGCATCCGTTTCCTGGCTTGCCTCAATAGGAAGGGCTAGGTAGGCAATGTTGTAGGCGGAAGATCCACCTTTTTGAGAAAGAATTTCTATATAGTGATATCCATAATCTGTTTTTACTACGCCTTTAGTCCCGGTACTATTACCAAAAATAAAATTATTGAATTCAGGAACCATTCCTCCAGATGTTACATTTTCATACACACCACCTTTGTCTTTGCTTCCCGGATCATCAGAAACTTTAGCGGCAACAGAGTCAAAATTTGAACCTGTATTAAGAGCAGTTTGAATACTATCAATTAGTTTTTTAGCTGAAGCAGAGTCCCTCACCTGCATAGACTGTCCGCTTTGGTCACGTTGAGTAGTAGCTACAAGAATATGACGAACCTTTACTGTATCGGGTTGGGTTCTTACCCCTACCAGTTTTGCTAGAGCAAAAGTATTTCCATCAATATACGGTCCGTATACAGTACCAACAGGTATCTTAAAAATAGAATCCTTGGCAGCTATCTGGATATTATTTCCATTGATATAGCCGTTGTAATAGGTTTTTACTCCCTGGGCTTCGAGAAACTGCTGTAAATCATTTGTGGTATCTAATGCTGGTTTCAACGCTAAAAGGCGTTCACGGGTGGCGGCAGTATCCACTGCAGTTGGCAAAGCGCTGAACGTTACATAAGCGATGCTGCGCGTTTCTTCCTGCTCATAGTCCTTTTTGTGCTTGCTGATATAGTCTTCTATTTCTTTGTCGCTGATCTTCACTGCGCTGTCTGGAATACTGGTATAGAATTCCCGCACTAAAGAAACACTGGCCAATTGGCTGTTATCTGCATTTTGTTTTTCAATCATCCATTTTGGAAAATTGGAACTGTTACTGAGCAATGAAATGTATTTTTCATTCAACCGCATAAATTCCAATTGATCAACGTAGTCATTAAAGTTCTGCCTTTGCTCCGGGGGAGTTTGTTTGCTTTTCAGCATCTGGTCTATCTGCTGTTTGGCGAGTTGTGGATTAAAAACACCCGTTTGAGGATCGGTAAACTGTTGTTTAAGCTCCTGTGGCGCGTTTTCACCATATAATACATCACCCATTTCTTTTTTGCCAATCTGCATACCCAGTTTATCAAGTTCTGAGGTAAGTGCAATACGGCTCAGTTCCTGGTTCCAGGCTCCTTCTATCGCTTGCAAACGGGTGGCATTCCCGGAAGGATAGCCTTGTCTTTCCATGCTTGCTTCCTGCTGAGCAATTGTCTTGTTAAAGGAAGCAACATCAATCTCCTTTCCGTTAATTGTACCAACGGTATTATTTCTTCCTCCCTGAAACAAATTTCCTCCGTTTTCAAAGGCAAGCATAACGACGAAAGTAAGCAGGGCTATAGCGATGACTACCGCCATCAATTTTGCATACTTTTCCTGGATCTTTTGAATAACTGACATATTGATATGTAGGGTTTAAAAAGGGAGGCAAAAATAGGGTAATTTAAGAAACCTCAAACCCCTAAAGGGGCTTAAAATACAGATTCTACGGCAGTTTGAGCCTTTTTTAGGATTTAAAGGAGCTCCAAACTGCCTAAACGACTTAATACTTCCAATTAGCCGGGTAACGGGTCTGCTTTGTGTTATTTTCTTTTCGGGTGAACCAGCTTCATTTCTTTAATCAAATGATCGGCTCCGGCATACTTGTCTATTATAAATAATACATACCGTATGTCTACCATTATATTGCGGCAAATAGATGGATCATAACTGATATCGCTCATCGTTCCTTCCCAAACCCGGTCGAAATTGAGGCCGACCAAATTTCCATAAGCATCCAACGCAGGACTTCCCGAGTTGCCGCCTGTGGTATGGTTGGCGGCAATAAAGCAAACCGCCATTTTTCCATTTTTTCCATATTGCCCGTAATCTTTCCGGAGGTATAATTCCCTGAGCTTTTCCGGCACATCAAACTCATAATCGCCTGGCTTATATTTTTCCATGAGTCCATCCAGGTAGCTGTAATAATCATATTTCACAGCATCCCGCGATTGATAACTTTTTACATTTCCATAAGTTATCCTTAGCGTACTATTTGCGTCAGGGTAAAATTTTTTCTCTTTCATTACCACCATTTGCGCTTTCATATACTCTCTTTGCAAGCGGTTAATTTTATCCTGAATGGGATTGAGCATTACAGCAACACTATTATTATATGTATCCACCATGTCCTGGTACAACCTTACCGCCTTATCACTTTTTATCATTTCTACAGCATGCTTCGGCTCCTGGCTTAAATAATCGGTAAACAGTTTTTCTTTAGTCGTTAATGAACTTCCGGAATACAATAAATTCTCCATTGTTGCAATTCCATCATCTTTCTTATCCTGTGGATTACGAATAGAACGTGCATACATCGACACAAACTCAGCAGGTTGATCTTTCAAATACATTTCCATCAATGCAGAAAACAAGTGCCGGTCCACTTCTGAATTGTACTCCTTGAATATTTCGTTCAGCTTTTCTTTTACTTTTGTCAGCTGAGTTGCATAGCCGTTATCACCACTTTTTTCATACGATTTTACCAAAGAATTCAATTGCGAAGCAATAGCCAATAATTCTATTTTGCTCGCAATCTCTAAATAATAATCTCTTGCCAGCCCATACGGTTTTAGTTCCGCGTAAGCAGCCTGCAGATCATCTAGTACCGTTCCATAGCTGGCTTTCCATTGCGGATTTACATTTACTCTTTTTTGAAATTCCGCTTCGTAACTTTTCTTCTTATCTACTGCCCGGGTTTTTTCCAGGCCCAGTATCTCGCCTTTCCACTTTTTCCAGGCATTACTTATACTGGCGTACTTGGCCGCGTACTGAATTTTTATTTGCTCATCCCGGCGCATAAACCCATCTATCACAGCCAATGCTTTATCTCGTATTGTGATTTTTGCCGGATCATTTACTTTTAAAATCTGCTCTACAGCGTCTGAAGGAAGATACTCCATGGTTTTACCAGGAAAACCAAATACAAAGGTGAAATCATTTTCAGCTACGCCGTCCAATGAAATGGCTAATGCTTTTTTTGGAACATAGGGAATATTTTCCGTGGAATAAGCGGCCGGTTTATTATCCTTACCTGCATAAATACGAAACATAGAGAAATCGCCGGTATGCCTGGGCCACATCCAATTGTCAGTGTCTTTCCCAAAATTGCCGATAGCAGAAGGAGGAGCTCCAACCAGCCTGACATCATTATACGTTTCTGTAATAAAAAGAAAATACTGGTTGCCTTCAAAAAATGGTTTTATAAAAGAAGACTGATGGCTTTCTCGCTTTACATTTTTGATTAGCCCATTGCTGTTTTTATCAATAATAGATTGCCGTTCGCTTTCACTCATTGCTGGCGTAATGCCGTTTAATACATCTTTACTTACATCATCTATCCTTACTATAAAGGTTACAAACAAACCGGGATTAGGTAGTTCTTCCGCATTATTCTTTGCCCAGAATCCATCCTTTATATAATTCCGGTCAAGTGTAGAATGATTTTGAATAACATCAAAACCGCAATGATGATTTGTTAATATCAGCCCTTTTGAAGAAATGACCTCACCCGTACAAAAGCCTCCGAAACTTACAATTCCATCTTTCAGGCTTCCCTTATTTATACTATATATATCACTGGCGGTTATCTTCATCCCCATACTCTTCATCTGCTTTTCATTCAGTTTTTCCAGCAGGAAAGGGAGCCACATTCCCTCATCGGCCCGTGCAATAAAAGCTATAAATAATAAGGAAGAAGCTAAAAGTTGTTTTAAGTACTTCATACGGCAATTTTAAAGCTTCAAAATTAATTGTTTTTATATGTACGAATTTATTGCCGGGCCACGTGATCTATTACCATCCCCTGCATTTAAAGGGGTTCATATATCCATTTATTATTATCTATTGTTGTTTATTGCAGGTACCCGGCAATCTTTTTACTCCCAAACAGGTGTTGATATCCATCTTTTGATGTTGATAATACCGTGTGGAACGTTAGTATGAAATATAATCTTTTGGATCAAACTAACCGACTGTGCCAAAAGAAACTCGTAAAGTGGCCTACACCCAAACTTGTTCTATCACTATCCACAAAAGCAACTTTCAATAAATTCAACTCTTTTTGCACGATGTTGTTTTAACATTACTGTGGAAACTTTTAAGAAATGCAGTGGTAGTAAGAAGAGGCTATGTGGATTACCGGTTAAAAAATGTGGATTATCAAAAACCAATAATTTTGCAATAGTTATTATCCACCAATTCACAGCCTTAATAATAATAGCTTTTTTATAAATATTGTATTAATACATTTATTATAATACAAAAGAGCGATGTGGAAATTGTTTTTGAAAAATTGGAAAAGCTGATGGAATATTGCTCTCTTGAAAAAAATTAATGAAATGAACACAGACGCTTCGACTCTTCGGCAAGCTCAGAGCTCAGTAGTACTCACCGGTGCAAAGGCAAATGTTGACAGTCGTGGATTTCTCGACATTGAGCTTGATCCAACGCTTGATCTGTTTGCTGAAATAGAGCGATTGAAAAAGGAGAAGAATGCTGTGGTGCTGGCTCACTATTACCAGGAACCTGATATCCAGGATGTAGCTGATTATATCGGAGATAGCCTGGGGCTTGCGCAGCAGGCCGAGAAAACAACCGCGGATATGATTGTTTTTGCAGGTGTTCATTTCATGGCGGAAACGGCGAAGATCCTTAACCCAGGCAAAAAAGTGGTGATACCTGATTTGAAAGCAGGTTGTTCATTAAGCGACAGTTGTCCCCCTCCCTTGTTTAAAAAATTCAAAGAGCAGCATCCTGATCATGTGGTAGTAAGCTATATCAATTGCAGTGCGGGTATCAAAGCACTGAGCGATGTGATTGTCACCAGCAGCAATGCGAAAATAATTGTGGAAAGCTTTCCGAAAGATCAGAAGATCATTTTTGCGCCGGATAAAAACCTTGGGGCCTATATCAACAAAGTAACGGGGAGGAATATGTTGCTTTGGAATGGTGCCTGTATGGTACATGAAATATTCAGTCTTGAAAAGATCACCAAATTGAAAGTAAAGCATCCTGAAGCAAAGTTCATTGCACATCCTGAATGCGAAGAGCCGGTATTGCGTATAGCAGATTATATAGGATCTACAACAGGATTATTAAAATATACACAAACGGATAATTCGCAGGAGTATATTGTGGCTACTGAAACGGGTATTCTTCACCAGATGATGAAAGCGTCTCCTCTTAAAACATTTATACCGGCTCCGCCAACCAATGCATGTGCATGTAACGATTGTCCGCATATGAAATTGAACTCCCTGGAAAAAGTGTATCTGTGTATGGAGTATGAAACACCCGCTATAACGATGGATGAAGAACTCAGGTTGGCTGCTAAGAAGCCTATTGACAGAATGCTGGAGATTAGTGCGAAGGCGGGATTGTAAGTTTTATAGTTTTACTAATTTTTCTATTGCTGCTTCCAACGTCTCCCTTTTCTTCGCAAAACAAAACCGTATCACTTTGTTATCTGTTCCACCGCGATAGAAAGCTGAAACAGGTATAGTGGCTATACCTAATTCCTTTGTCATACGTATAGCCAAATCAGTATCTTTTTGGTCACTGATCTTATCATAAGTGGAACAAATAAAATAACTGCCCTTACTTTCAAGCATTTTAAATTTTGTATTCTGCATCAGTTTAATAAAAAAATCTCTTTTCTCTTGCATATATCCTGATAAGGATAGGTAAGAATCTTTATCTTTTAAAAAAGTGGATAATGCTACCTGGGATGGAGAATGACAGGAAAAGCAATTGAACTGATGTACTTTTCTGAATTCACTCATTAATTCAGGAGAAGAAATACAATAACCCAATTTCCAGCCGGTACAGTGATATACTTTACCAAAAGAAAAACAAACAAAACTTCTTTCCAAGAGATCAGGGTAACGTAAAATACTTTGATGAGGTATATTGTCAAAGATCAGGTGTTCATATACTTCATCACTTACAATAATAATATTGGTATCTTTTACAATGGATCTTAATTGGATGATATCATCTTCACAGATAACAGCCCCGGTAGGGTTATGAGGAGTGTTTAGGATTATCACTCTCGTTTTTGATGTTATCTTTCGTTTTACTTCGTTCCAGTCAATTTTATACTCAGGAAATTGTAAGTTGATCAATACAGGAACACCGCCGTTTATCTCTACATTAGGAATATAGCTGTCATAAGCTGGTTCAAAAATAATAACCTCATCGCCTGGTTGTAATATGGTTGTCAAAGCCGTATAAATAGCATAAGTACCGCCAGGTGTAATCGTTATTTGTGAGACCGGGTCAATAATAGATTGATAAAGAAACTCCACTTTCTCCGCAATGACTTCCCGCAAAGGCATATAACCCTGCATGGGTACATACTGGTTAAATCCTTTATGCATCGCTTCATTTACTAATGACATCAGCTTTTCATTCATCGGGTAATCAGGAAAACCCTGGCCCAGATTGACTGCATTGTGTTGCGTAGCTAATGCACTCATAACGGTGAAAATGCTGGTTCCAACAGAAGGTAGCTTACTTGTAATGCTTAAATCCATAGAAGTATAAATAAAAGGAACGTAAAATTAATGAGAGAATGCATGTGTCTACAGCTTTAACTCATCTCTTATTTTTTTCGGCAAGCTGTCTATAATTAAAGTGTAGGAATGGTCAATCCATTCTTTCAATTGTTTGGATGAAACTGAGCCGTCTGCTACAATGGTGTTCCAATGTTTTTTGTTCATATGATACCCGGGCATCACACAGGAAAATTGTTCTCTTAGTTCAATGGCCTTATCCGGATCACATTTTACATTAAAACGAAGCTCTTCATTTTCCAATCCAACCAGCAAAAATACCTTGCCGCCTGCTTTATAAACTAAAGTATCCGGGCCAAAGGGGAGTGTTTCTTCGGCCCCTGCTTTAGACAGACAATAGTCTCTTAATTGTTCAATATTCATAAGTTAAAGAAAGTATTTATACGATAAAGTTAGCTGCCAACGGGGGTTACAGCCCATTTTATTTCAGTCCAACATTTGCATCTTTTATTTCTTTTTATATCTTGTGTTGAATTTTAATCACCCATCGTACCCAATACCTAGGATATCCTGTCCGGTAACCTGTAATTCACCCCAATTTAAAAGAATGAAACGAACCAAAACTTTGTGCATGGCTATGCTATGCATGGTCATCATGCTGTTCTGTTATTTTGCGGGTAATTCGCAGGTAATAGCAGGTATCCGCGCCAATGGTAAAATTATTCTTCATGGCGATACCATCAATGTGTGCAAAGGAAGTACTATCACCTATCAAAGTGTTGCACAAGGATCATTAAATATTTCATGGAGATTCAATAATGCGCTGACTGAAAAAGCGGAAGGGTTGGGCCCTTTCGTTGTTACCTATAATAACAACGGTTATGATAGCACTTTTCAAAAAGTAGTAGGTGGTCTTTTTGCGGATTCTATGTTTATTATTGTACATGTTTCAAGTGTTAAGCCCATAGCAAATTTTAATTTTTCAAAGAACAATGTTTGCGGAAATGAGAATATTCAATTCACCAATTTATCTTCATCAGGAAGTTATGAATGGAAGTTTGATGATGGATCGGAAAGTGTAGAAAAAAACCCCTCTCACCAGTTTCTAAGTGCTATTGGCTTACCGGGAATTCAAACATTCGATGCAAGATTAATAACAACCAACACTAATAACTGTAGAGATTCAGCAACTAAGACAGTTACCATAAAAAAAGTTCCTGATGCGGCCATTGGGAATGCAGATAACAGCGTTCAATTTGCACCCTTTAATGGGATGAACACATTTAAAAAATGCAGTAATATTCCATCATATAATTTCAAATTTCTTAATCAATCCACTACTCTTAGCAACAATGTTTCTTACAGGATACAATGGGGTGACGGGCAGCCGGATTCAGTTTTTGCTCAATGGGATCCTGGTACAATCATAAGCCATACGTTTCCATTAGGAAGCAGTACCATGACTGTAAATGTAACAGGCGCTGATGGGTGTATCGGTATAAAAAAATATATTGTATTTATAGGAACTACGCCGGCAGGGGGACTTGCCAGCCTGGGCAATACGGATATTTGTTCGTCAGATTCATTGCGCTTCGCTATTACCAATGCAGAAAACAATCCCCCGGGCACATCCTACTCATTCTTTATAAATGATGGAGCGGCTATACAGAAATTTCAACACGCACCACCACCTATAGTTGGGCATTTTTTTAAAAACGGATCTTGTTCTTTTAGCAGCAACAACGGATTACAAACTTATCTCAATGCATTTGGCGCCTACTTGACAATTGAAAATCCTTGCGGATCTAACAG
>Ga0190272_10001344_pt1 | contig 11822 bp, 11 predicted proteins | sample Popmic504T_FD_133746 | JGI IMG/M metagenome (GOLD analysis project Ga0190272, IMG submission 133746) | Populus adjacent soil microbial communities from riparian zone of Shoshone River, Wyoming, USA - 504 T | ecosystem: Environmental > Terrestrial > Soil > Riparian zone | place: USA: Wyoming...
GTGGGCCTCGTCGTGATCATCGTGTTCGTCATCGCGGTGATCCTGCTCATCCGGTCGATGAACAAGCACCTCAGGCGGCTGCCCGAGTCGTTCGACCCACCGCCGGCTTCCAACAAGGCCGACGCCGAGGTCGACGCCGAGGTCGACACCACCTCCGACGGGGCCGCCGTCGATCGGCCCGCCAAGGGGGACGGGCCGGGCTGAACCCGCGCCGGGATGCGAGGCTGGGGCCCATGGCCAATCGGCTCGCCGCATCCACCAGCCCGTACCTGCGTCAGCACGCCGAGAACCCGGTCCACTGGTGGGAGTGGGGCGACGAGGCGTTCGCCGAGGCCCGCCGCCGCAACGTGCCGGTGCTGCTGTCGGTGGGGTACGCGGCGTGCCACTGGTGCCACGTGATGGCCCACGAGTCCTTCGAGGACGAGGCCACCGCGGCCGTCATGAACGCCCACTTCGTCAACGTGAAGGTGGACCGCGAGGAGCGCCCCGACGTCGACGCGGTCTACATGACGGCCACCCAGGCCATGACCGGGCACGGCGGCTGGCCCATGACGTGCTTCCTCACCCCGACCGGCGAGCCGTTCCACTGCGGCACGTACTACCCGCCGCGGCCGCGGCCGGGGATGCCGGGCTTCCCCGAGCTGCTCACCGCGGTGACCGAGGCCTGGACCGACCGCGGCGACGAGGTGCGCGGCGCGGCCGCGCGGATCACCGCGCAGCTGTCCGGCGGCGGGTGGCAGCTCACCCCGTCCGCGATCGACCCGACGGTGCCGGCCGCGGCCGTCGACAAGCTCGCCGCCCAGTTCGACCCGGTCGACGGCGGGTTCGGCGACGCCCCCAAGTTCCCGCCGTCGATGGTGTGCGAGTTCCTCCTGCGACACCACGAACGGACCGGCTCGGAGCGGGCGCTGGCCATGGTCGACGCCACCTGCGAGCGGATGGCCCGCGGCGGCATGTACGACCAGCTCGCCGGCGGCTTCGCGCGCTACAGCGTCGACGGGCAGTGGGTGGTGCCGCACTTCGAGAAGATGCTCTACGACAACGCGCTGCTGCTGCGGGCCTACGCGCACCTGGCGCGGGTGTCCGGCTCGGCGTTGGCCGCGCGGGTGTCGGCCGAGACCGCGGAGTTCCTGCTCGCCGAACTGCGTACCCACGACGGTGGCTTCGCGTCCTCGTTCGACGCCGACGCGGCCGGTGTCGAGGGCTCGTCGTATGCGTGGACGCCGGCCGCGCTGATCGAGGTCCTCGGCGCCGAGGACGGGGCGTGGGCCGCGTCGGTCTTCGCGGTGACGCCGGCCGGCACGTTCGAGCACGGCACGTCGGTGCTGCAGCTGCCGGCCGACCCCGACTCGTGGGACCGCCTCGACGGCGTCCGGTCGCGGCTGCTGGCGTCGCGGGCCGGCCGGCCCCAGCCGGAGCGCGACGACAAGGTCGTGACCGCCTGGAACGGGCTGGCCATCACGGCGCTCGCCGAGGCGGGGGCGGCGCGGGGGCGTCGGCTCGGCCGTCACTGGGTGGACGCCGCCGTCGACGCGGCCGAGCTCATGCTGCGGGTGCACCTGGTCGACGGTCGGCCGCGCCGCAGCTCGCGCGACGGGGTGGTCGGCGCGGCCGCCGGGGTGCTGGAGGACCACGCCTGCCTGGCCACCGGCCTGCTGGCGCTGCACCAGGCCACCGGCGCGGCGCGCTGGCTCACCGCGGCGTGCGAGCTGCTGGACACCGCGCTCGCCCGCTTCGCCGACCCCGGCGGCGCCGGCCGGTTCTTCGACACCGCTGACGACGCGGAGCGCCTCGTCACCCGGCCGCAGGATCCGTCGGACGGCGCGACGCCGTCCGGGGCGGCCGCGCTCGCCGAGGCCCTCCTCACCGCGTCGGCGCTGACCGGACACGACCGTGGGGCCCACTACCGCGAGGTGGCCGACGCGGCGCTCGCGGCCGTCGGCTCCCTGGTCCGGCAGGCGCCGCGGTTCGCCGGCCACTGGCTCACGGTCGCCGAGGCCGCGGAGCGCGGTCCGATCCAGATCGCGGTGGCCGGCGATGCCTCGGTGTCCGACGCCGCGGAGTCGCTGCTGGCGGTGGCCCGGTCGGTCGCGCCCGGTGGGGCTGTTGTTCTCGGCGCGGTGCCGGACGCCGTCGGGGTGCCGCTGCTGGCCGGGCGTCCGCTCGTCGGCGGCGCCCCGGCCGCGTATGTGTGCCGTGGGTTCGTGTGCGACGCCCCGGTCACGTCGGCCGACGCCCTCCGCGAGGCGCTGCGCCGCACCTGACGCCCCCTGGCCCCTCTCTCAATGGCCTCTCGCATCCGTGTGGCCGTTTTCGGCGGCCCGAAACGGCCACACGGATGCGAGACGTCGGTCGCGCGTTCGCTGCTGGCGAAGCCCGGAACGTCGTTGGCGCTTGCTGCGTTGTGCAGGTGTGTAATGATGTAATCAGGCTTACGAAGGAGCGCGACATGCGTGGAGGGTTTCTCATGACCGGACGGGCACATCGGGGCTGGCGGGGGCACGGCGGAAGCGGCGGTTGGCAGGGGCGCGGCGGTTGGCAGCAGGCGGACCTGCCGCCGGCCGACGACGCGGCGGCCTGGCTGACCGGGCGGCTGCCCGACGGCTGGTTCACCGGTGCGCCGGAGGTGACCGTCGACCGCGAGGAGATCGTGATCGTCGGCGAGCTCCCCGGCATCGACGACGAACTGGCCGATGGCGCCGACGCCGCGGCGCGGGCCGCGGCGGAGTCCGGCCGTATCGCCCGGTTCCGCGAGCAGACCCGCGAGGACCGCATCGACATCGCCCGCCAGGCCGAGCACCGCTACGGCCGCAAGGTGGCGTGGGGCGCGCGCATCGGCGACACCCAGGAGCTGTTCACCACCGTGTCGGTGCCGGTGATGACCCGGCTGCGTCAGCCAGAGCGGATGGTGCTCGACACCCTGGTCGACGCCGGCATCGCGCGGTCGCGGTCGGAGGCGCTGGCCTGGGCGGTGCGGCTGGTCGGCGAGCACGCCGACGAGTGGCTCACCGAGCTGCGCGGCGCGATGGAGAAGGTGGACGAGCTCCGCACCAAGGGCCCCGAGCTGTAGAAGTCGTGAGTGGCGTTTGGTGCTCCAGCACCAAACGCCACTCACGACCGTCTAGGAGTAGATGGCCAGCCAGATCGCCACGTGATGGCACACGGCGGCGACCACGGTCGCGGCGTGGAAGAACTCGTGGTGGCCCCACACCCGCGGCCACGGGTCCGGCCACCGGGTGGCATAGCAGACCGCGCCGAGCGTGTAGAACAGCCCGCCGGTCAGCAGCAGCGCGAGCGCGGCCGGCCCGGCGTTGGTCAGCAGCTCGGGCAGCACGAAGACGGCCACCCAGCCGAGCGCGATGTAGATCGCGATGCTGAGCCACCGCGCGGAGTGCGGCCAGACGAGCTTCAGCACGACCCCGGCGGCCGCGCCGCCCCACACGACGGCGAGGACGACAGCGCCGGTGCGGTCGTTCATGGCGGTCAGCGCGATCGGGGTGTAGGTGCCCGCGATGAACAGGAAGATCATCGAGTGGTCGAGGCGCTTCATCACGGCGTCGGCCCGCTCGGAGAGCCAGTGTCTGCGGTGGTAGAGCGCGCTCACCCCGAACAGACCGAGCACCGTCGCCGAGTACACCGACGTGCCCAGCGCGGCCCGCGCCGACACGGTCGACGCGGCCAGCGCCACCAGGGTCGCCCCCGCGGCGATGGCCACGTAGAACGACCACTGGTGCAGCCGACCACGCATGGTCGGTTTGGCGATGGCCGCGACGTTCACCTGACGAGGCTACCTACGCTCGTCGCGCGACGCCTGCCGACGGGTCGGGCGCCCGACGCGGCACCCAAAGATCGGCGTAGGCTGCCTGGTCGTGGGCCGTCTGCGAGACCTGTTGTACGTCGCGTACGAGGGATCGCTGCGCCGCCAGCTGGCCAGCGGGGACCGGCCGCGTCACGTCGGGGTGATCCTCGACGGCAACCGCAGGTGGGCCCGTGAGGCCGGGTTCGACGACGTCAGCCACGGCCACCAGGCGGGCGCCGACAAGATCGCCGACCTGCTGCGCTGGTGCAACGAGGCCAGCGTCGAGATCGTCACCATCTGGCTGCTCGGCACCGACAACCTCAAGCGCCCGCCGGAGGAGCTCGGCCCGCTGATGGAGATCATCGTCGGCGCCGTTGAGGAGGTCACGGCCCCGGGCCTGCCGTGGCGGGTCAAGGTCGTCGGCGCGCTCGACCTACTGCCGCGCGACGTCGCGACCCGCCTGGACGCGGCCGGCCGGCGCACCGAGAACCGCACCGGGATGCGGGTCAACATCGCCGTCGGGTACGGCGGCCGCCAGGAGATCGCCGACGCGGTCCGCAAGCTCCTGCAGCAGCACGCCGAGGCCGGCACCACCATCGAGGAACTGGCCGAGGTGCTCGATGTCGAGCACATCGCCGAGCACCTGTACACCTCAGGGCAGCCGGACCCCGACCTGGTCATCCGCACCTCCGGCGAGCAGCGGCTGTCCGGGTTCCTGCTGTGGCAGTCGGCGAACTCGGAGTTCTGGTTCTGCGAGGCCTACTGGCCGGCGTTCCGCCGCGTCGACTTCCTGCGGGCGCTGCGCGACTACGCCGCCCGCCACCGCCGCTTCGGGTCATAGACGCCGCCCCACCGGTAGGGTCGCGCGCGTGGATCTCGTGCGGGAGTACCTGTTGCTGGGGCTGCGCTTCGACCGGCTCATCGACGGCTTCGTCGACGCCTACACCGGCGACCCGGCGCTGCGTCGTCAGGTGGACAACGAGCCGAAGCCGGACCCGGCCCAGCTGGCCAGGCGAGCCGCGACGCTGCGCGCGGAGCTGCCGGCCGCCGGCCTCGGCGACGAGCGGACCGCGTTCCTCGACTCGCACCTGGTGGCGCTGGAGTGTTCCGGCCGCAAGCTCGCCGGCGAGGACGTGCCGTTCGTCGACGAGGTGCGGCGCTACTTCGACGTGACGATCGCGCCCGGCGACGAGGACGTCTACCGCCAGGCGCACGCCGAGGCCGACGCGCTCCTGCCCGGTGACGGTCCGCTCATCGACCGGCTCACGGCCATGCGTACCAGGGACGAGATCCCGCCCGAGAAGCTGGAGCCGGCGGTGCACGGCCTGTCCAGCGCGCTGCGCGATCGCGTCCGCACCCAGTTCGGGCTGCCGGAGGCGGAGACCGTCGAGTACGTGGTGGTGACGGACAAGCCGTGGAGCGGCTTCAACTACTACCTCGGCGACTACCGCTCCCGGGTGGCGATCAACGCCGACCTGGGGCACCGCATGGCGCAGTTGCCGCACCTGGTGGCCCACGAGTCCTACCCGGGGCACCACACCGAGCACTGCCGCAAGGAGTCCGGCCTGGTCGAGCGTGGCAACCAGGCCGAGCAGACGATCTTCCTGGTGAACACCCCGGCGTGCCTCATGGCCGAGGGGCTCGCGGACCTCGGGCTGCACGCCGTGGTCGGGCCGGGGTGGGGCCTCTGGTCGGCCGAGATCCTCGCCGACTTCGGGCTGCGCAGCGAGGGCGAGCAGACCGAGCGGCTGGAGCGCGCCCTGGGCCGGTTGGCGTCGGTTCGGCAGGACGCCGCGCTGATGCTGCACGACCGTGGCGCCGACCCGGACGACGTCGCCCTGTTCCTGCAGCGGTGGCTGCTCATCCCCGAGCGGCGGGCGCGGCAGATGCTGCGGTTCCTCTCCGACCCGTTGTGGCGCGCGTACACCACCACCTACGTCGAGGGGTTCCGCCTGCTGCGCTCGTGGCTCGACGCCCGGCCGGTGACGGAGCCGCTGGGCGACCGGTACCGCCGCCTGCTGGACGAGCCGCTGACGCCCAGCGCGATCCGCGCCGAACTCGGCGCGTCCGCCGCCGCTTCCACCGGCGCTTCCACCCCGGCCTGACGGGCACCCGCACGTCAACGACGCCCCGCGCGGCAACGACGCCCCGCGCGGCAACGACGCCCCGCGCGGCAACGACGCCCCGCGCGGCAACGACGCCCCGCGCGGCAACGACGCCCCCTGCGGCCACACGGATGCGAGACGCCGTCGTCGGGCCCGCCGAAACGTCAACACGGATGCGAGACGCCATGGACGACCTGGTGGCGCGGGCCATGGCACTGGCCGAGCGGGGCGGCCGAGGCGGTCCGGGCGGGCTGCGCCGTCGGAGGGTGCTCGGCATCACCGGGCCACCGGCGGCCGGCAAGTCCACGCTGGCCGCCCGGCTGGCGGCCGCGACCGGCGCCCCGCTGGTCGGGATGGACGGTTTCCACATCGGCGACGCCGAGCTGGTCCGGCTGGGCCGGCGGGACCGCAAGGGCGCGCCCGACACGTTCGACGCGCACGGCTACCTCGCGCTGCTGCGCCGGGTGCGCGCGGCCGACGAGCCGGTCGTGTACGCCCCGGTGTTCGACCGTCGGATCGAGGACAGCATCGCCGCCGCGGTGGCCGTGCCCGCCGACGCCCCGCTGGTCATCACCGAGGGCAACTACCTGCTGCTCGACGCCGAGCCGTGGCGCGCGGTCCGTACCCAGCTCGACGAGGTGTGGTACCTCGATCCGCCGGAGCCGGTGCGGATCGCGCGGCTGATCGCCCGCCGGGTGGCCCTCGGGGCCGACGAGGCCGAGGCCCGCCGGTGGGCCCTCGGGTCCGACCAGCACAACGCCGACCTGACCGCCACCGGCCGCCCCAACGCCACCCTGTGGATAACTCGTGAGTGGTAATTGGTGTTTCAACACCAAACGCCACTCACAGGCCGAAGGCAGAGGTGGTTGACCCGCCTTCTGCTGGGCCGGCCAGGCAGTAGGCGTAGGCCCGGCCGCCGGATCCGCGGTCGCTGGGCAGCACCTCGATCTGCCAGCCGGTGGTGTCGACGTCGGGCAGGGTGCGGTCCGCCATCACCTCGGCGGTGCAGATGCCGGCGACCTCGGGCAGCGCGACGATGTCGGGCAGCTCCAGGTCGATCGCGCCGTCGGGGAGCCACCGGCCGCTGAACGCCTGCCAGCTGTGCTCCTTGTCGCACGGTTCGGTCCGCGCGTTGACCTGCTGGTCGGCGATGTTCACGATGCCGCCGAAGCACTGGTCCGGCACGCACAGCCCGCTGGTCTCGTGTCCGTCGCACTCCGTCATCCCCGGCGGCAGGGCGGTGGCCGCGTCGGTGGCCGTGTCGGAAGAAGCCGGCAGTGACGACGAGGGTGCGCCGGAAGAACCGGAGGACGCCGCAGCGTCGGGGTCCACGAACCCCCTCGCCAGGAACCCGGCGGCGGCCAGCGCCAGCGCGGTCACCACGGCCGCCGCGGCCCGCAGCACCCGCCGTGACCGGGGCGGCGGCGCCACCGCAGGCGGGGTCGGCCGGGCCGCCGGTGCGCCGCGCAGTTCGTCGCGCAGGGCCGCGGCCGTGGGGGTCCGCTGGGTCACCTCGGCCGCGAGGGCCCGCCGGAGCGCGCCGTCGAGGGCGGGTGGGATCTCGCCGATCACCGGCACGGGTGCCCGCAGCGCGCCGATCAGCTGGTCCAGCGACTGCGCCGGCCACGGAATCTGCCGCGGCCGGCGTCCGCAGGCGATCGTGTACAGCGTCGCGGCGAGGGAGTACACATCGCCAGCGACGCTCGGCGCCGTGTGGGCGAACACCTCCGGCGCGGCGTAGTTGGGGCTCAGCGCGCCGATGGTCACCGTGCTCTCGGCGTGCGCGTCGAGGATGGCGGCGAGGCCGAAGTCGGCCAGCTTCACCGCCCCGAACGCGTTGACCAGGATGTTCGCCGGCTTGATGTCGCGGTGCAGGATCCCGGCGTGGTGGGCCTGGGCCAGCGCGTCCGCGAGCTGCGCGCCCAGCTCGGCCACCCGCCACGGCGCCATCGCGCCCTCGCGTTCGAGCACCTCGGCGAGCGACCCGCCGGTGCACAGCTCCATCACGATGTACGGCCGCCCGTCGACGGTGACGCCGGCGTCGTACACGTTGACCACGTTGGGGTGGCCGGACAGGCGGGCGGCGGCGCGGGCCTCGCGGAGGAAGCGCTCGCGGTCGCGGTCGGTCGGCAGGCCACGGTTGTCGAGCTTCACGGCCACGTCGCGGCCGAGGTGGTCCTGGCGGGCCAGGTACACGGTGCCGAAGCCGCCGTGGCCGATGCGCCGCAGCAACGTCAGGCCGGGCACAACCGGCAGCCGTGCGTCGGACACCCGCGCACCCTAGGCCAGTCCCACCCGGTGTCTCGCATCCGTATGGCCGTTTTCGGCGCCCCAGAACGTCAACACGGATGCGAGACGCCCCCCGGGGGGACCAGCTTCAGGCGGACACCAGCTCCATCTCGAAGTCGGCCTTGGCCGCGCCGCAGTCGGGGCAGGACCAGTCGTCGGGGATGTCCTCCCACCGGGTGCCGGGGGCGATGCCGTCCTCCGGCCACCCCAACGCCTCGTCGTAGGTGTATCCGCACTGCAGGCAGCGCCAGACCCTCATCCCGTCAGCTCCTCGAAGTCGATCTTCTCCCGCACCCCGCAGTCGGGGCAGCACCACTCGTCGGGGACGCCGGCCCACGGGGTGCCGGCCGGGAAGCCCTCGCGCGGCTCGCCGGTGGCCGTGTCGTAGACGTACTCGCACACCGGGCAGCGATGCCGGCTCATGCCGCGACGGAACCCGGGGACAGCAGGCCGTACCTGGCCTCCCGGCCGGGCTGGACGTTCGCCTGCGTCGCGTCGCCGCCGTAGTGGGCGAGCACCCGGCGGTCCATCACCCGGCGCCACACCGGCGGCAGGTAGGCCAGCGTCACCATCGCGGCGTACCCGGACGGCATCTGCGGCGCCTCGTCGAAGTGCCGCAGCGACTGGTAGCGCCGGGTCGGGTTGGCGTGGTGGTCGGAGTGGCGCTGCAGGTGGAACAGGAACAGGTTCGTCGCGACGTTGTTGCTGTTCCAGCTGTGCTTCGGCGCGCACCGCTCGTAACGGCCGCTGGGTTCGCGGCGCCGGCCGAGGCCGTAGTGCTCGATGTAGTTCACGACCTCCAGCAGGCTGAACCCGAACACGCCCTGGATCACCAGGAACGGGATGACCGTCGGCCCGAACGCCGCGATCAGCGCGCCCCACAGGACGACGCTCATCAGCCACGCGTTGAGGACGTCGTTGCGGATGGTCCACGGCGGCCGCCCACCGCGGGCCAGCCGGGCCTTCTCCAGCCGCCACGCCGAGCTGACGCCGCCGCGCACCGACCGCGGCAGGAACCGCCAGAACGACTCGCCGAGGCGGCTGCTGGCCGGGTCCTCCTGCGTGGCGACGCGGACGTGGTGGCCGCGGTTGTGCTCGACGTAGAAATGGCCGTATCCGCTCTGCGCGAGGGCGATCTTGGACAGCCACCGCTCGACGGACTCCTTCTTGTGCCCCAGCTCGTGCGCGGTGTTGATGCCGATGCCCGCGACCACGCCGGTGGTGAGCGCCAGCCCCACGTACCCGAGGACGGTGAGCCCGCCGCCGGTGGCCACCGCGCACGCCCACACCAGGCCGACCAGCTGCGCCGGCAGGTACAGGTAGACGCACCACCGGTAGTAGCGGTCGTCCTCGAGGCGTCGCAGGAGGCTCTCCGGTGGGTTCTCGGCGTCCGTGCCGACGGCGAGGTCGATCAGCGGGATCACCCCGTACACCACGAGTGGGCCGAGCCACAGGAGCGCGGTGAGGCCGGTGACGCCGTGCAGCACGATCGCGGTCGGTGGCAGCAGCGGGACCACCAGCCCGATCAGCCACAGGTACCGCTTGCCGTCCTTCCAGTCGGCCGCCGGCTCCGCTGCCTGCCCGTGCGTCGCGCTGGTCATCGCCGCCTCCGGTCCTTGACAAGAACAGCTATTTGTCAAGACTTTGACATTTACTCGAATCTGCGTCAAGTGATCGAACAAAACCGCCGGCTTGTCGTCGGAGGTCGACCACGTTGCGTGGCGGTCGGGGGTTTTATTGCTCTGTTTGCGGATCACTCGCGCGGCGATCTCCCGCGCCGGTCCGCGCGCAGGTAGCGTCGAAGGCGGTTGAGTCGGGTTTTTCCAAGCAAGGCTCTCCCCGGGAGGCCCTGGTCGTGGCTGTGATGAGCGCGTGGGGGCCGGCACCTGGCCCTCGTGGTCAATGCCGTTGACGCCGGCCAGGCGTAGCGGTTCGACCCCCAGGATTGGTTGCCCGGCCCACCGAGTTCGCGGACGCGGTGCCGTGTTCGCCAGGGAGTTGCCGTGACAGCACGACGCCCCGCCAGTCAGTCCTCTCCGAGCTCGCGATCTGAGCGGCTCTACGTCCTGGACACCTCGGTCCTTCTGTCCGACCCGTGGGCACTGTCCAGGTTCGACGAGCACCACGTGGTGCTCCCGCTCGTGGTGATCAGCGAACTCGAGGGGAAGCGGCACCATCCCGAGCTGGGATGGTTCGCCCGCGAGGCCTTGCGGATACTCGACGACCTGCGTCTCGAACACGGCCGGCTCGACGCGCCGGTGCCGGTGGGCGCGGAGGGCGGAATGCTGCACGTCGAGCTCAACCACACGGACCCCGACGTGCTGCCGGACGGCTTCCGCACCGACTCCAACGACTCCCGGATCCTCGCCTGCGCGCTCAACCTGCTGGCCGAGAAGCGCGACGTCGTGCTCGTCACGAAGGACATGCCGCTGCGGGTCAAGGCGGCGGCCGTCGGTCTCGCAGCCGATGAGTACCGGGCCCACGACGTGGTGCCGTCCGGGTGGACCGGCATGGCCGACGTCGAGGTCGCCAAGTCCGACATCGACGAGCTGTTCAAGGACGGGGTGACCGACCTGGTCGCGGCGCGTGACCTGCCGTGCCACACCGGCCTGCGGCTGCTCGCCGGCACCTCGTCGGCGCTCGGCAGGGTCACCGCCGACAAGCGGGTGCGGTTGGTCCGCGGCGACCGCGAGGCGTTCGGCCTGCACGGCCGCTCCGCCGAGCAGCGCATCGGCCTCGACCTGCTGCTCGACCCCGAGGTCGGCATCGTGTCGCTCGGCGGCAGGGCCGGCACCGGCAAGTCGGCGCTGGCCCTGTGCGCGGGGCTGGAGGCCGTGCTGGAGCGGCGGCTGCACCGCAAGGTCGTCGTGTTCCGCCCGGTGTACGCCGTCGGTGGCCAGGAGCTCGGCTACCTGCCGGGGTCCGAGAGCGAGAAGATGGGCCCATGGGCGCAGGCCGTCTTCGACACCCTCGGCGCGGTCGTCTCGCAGGACGTCATCGACGAGGTGCTCGACCGCGGCATGCTGGAGGTGCTCCCGCTCACGCACATCCGCGGCCGGTCCCTGCACGACTCCTTCGTCATCGTGGACGAGGCGCAGTCGTTGGAGCGCAACGTGTTGCTCACGGTGCTCTCCCGCCTGGGCACCGGCTCGCGGGTCGTGCTCACCCATGACGTGGCCCAGCGCGACAACCTCAGGGTCGGACGCCACGACGGCGTCGCGGCCGTGATCGAGAAGCTCAAGGGCCACCCACTGTTCGCGCACGTCACCCTGGCCCGCTCGGAGCGCTCGCCCATCGCCGCGCTGGTCACCGAGATGCTGGAAGGGGACTACGCCGGCTGATCCACCCGGTGATCACGGGCCGGTGGTCGCGACGGCGTGCACCGAAGCGACCACCGGCCCGTGATCGACACGGGTATCAGGCGGGGAACGCCACCGTGAGTGGGTTGCTGTGCGGCGACCAGTTGCCGCCCACGTCACGGGCCTGGACGGTGAACGTGTGGATGGTGCCGGTCTGCACCAGGCAGTGCACGTACACCAGGTCGAACACGGTCATGCCGAGGTCGTACGTCACCAGGATCAGCTCGGGGCCCGACCACAGGAAGTAGGTCACCTGCTCCGAGTCGTCGA
>Ga0190272_10001345_pt1 | contig 11816 bp, 11 predicted proteins | sample Popmic504T_FD_133746 | JGI IMG/M metagenome (GOLD analysis project Ga0190272, IMG submission 133746) | Populus adjacent soil microbial communities from riparian zone of Shoshone River, Wyoming, USA - 504 T | ecosystem: Environmental > Terrestrial > Soil > Riparian zone | place: USA: Wyoming...
CGGCCGTGAGCGCACCGGCGATCGAGGTCTCCGACCTCCGCAAGAGCTATGGCGACGTCGACGCCGTCCGCGGGCTTTCCTTCGAGGTCCAGCGCGGCGAGGTGTTCGGCCTGCTCGGTCCCAACGGGGCCGGCAAGACGACGACGGTCGAGATCCTCGAGGGCTACCGGCGCCGCTCGGGGGGCAACGTCAGCGTGCTCGGTCACGACCCCGAACGGCGCGAGCGCGAGCTGCGCCAGCGCGTTGGGATCGTCCTCCAGAGCTGCGGCTTCTACCCGCGCCTGACCGTCCGCGAGGCGGTCGGCCACATGGCAAAGTCCTACCCGAAGCCGCTTGACGCCCGCGAGGCGATCTCGCTCGTCGGGCTCGAGAAGAGCGCCAACGTCCGCGCCGGCAAGCTGTCCGGCGGCCAGCAGCGGCGGCTCGACCTGGCGCTGGCGCTGGTCGGCGACCCCGAGCTGGTCTTCCTCGACGAGCCGACGACCGGCTTCGATCCGGCTGCCCGCCGCGACGCCTGGGAGGTCGTGCGGCGGCTGCGCGAGCTCGACAAGACGGTGCTGCTGACCACCCACTACCTCGACGAGGCCCAGGAGCTCGCCGACCGGGTCGTGATCGTCAAGGACGGAGTGGTCGTCGCGGAGGGCCCGCCGTCCGATCTGACGCCGGACTCCGGCGGCTACCGCGTCTCCTACGTCTCGGCCGGACGGCGCGTCGAGCACCAGACCGAGGACCCGACCGACCTGCTGCACCGCCTGACCGGCGACGCGCTCGGCCGCGGCGAGCGGCTCGAGGGCCTCGAAGTGGCGCGGCCGACGCTCGAGGACGTCTATCTCGAGCTGACCGCCGAGGCAGCCGAGGAGGAGAGCCCATGAGCGGCGCGGCGCTCGCCTGGCAGCAGTTCCGGATCGAGCGCAAGCTCTTCTGGCGCAACCCGAGCGCCGCCTTCTTCAGCTTCATCCTTCCGCTGACGCTGCTGCTGCTGGTCGCCTCGGTGTTCGCCGACGACCCGAGCGAGCTCGACGTCCTGATCCCCGGCGTCGCGGGCATGAGCGTGATGGCCACGACCTTCAACGCGATGGCCTACAACCTGACCTTCCTGCGCGAGCAGGGGATTCTCAAGCGGATGCGCGGCACGCCGATGCCGACCGGCTCCTACTTCGCCGGCTTCCTCGGCAACGCGGTCGCCAACGCGTTCGTCCAGGTCGGCCTGGTGATCGTGGTCGGCCACCTCCTCTACGACGTCGCCTGGCCGAAGGACTGGTTCGAGCTGGCGGTCTTCACGGTCGTCGGCGTGATCACCTTCGGATCGCTCGGCATCGCGCTGTCGCACGCGATCCCGAACTTCGACTCGGCCTCGGCCTACGTCAACGCCCTCTTTCTGCCGGCGATCATGATCTCCGGCGTCTTCTACTCGAGCGACTCGCTGCCGGCCGGGCTCGCGGCGGTCGCCGAGGCGCTGCCGCTGAAGCATGTGATCGACGGCTTCTCAGACGCGATCGTCACCGGCCAGGGCCTCTCGCACGAGCTCGGAGCGCTGGCGGTGCTGGCGCTCTGGGGGGTCGCGGGGGTCGCACTCGCGATCCGCGGCTTCCGCTGGGAGAGATGACCCCCAGACGCCGGCGTTAGCCGCGGCGTCCATCCCAATCGTGCTCGAAGGCCCACCGGGCGCCGACTGTCCAAGCCTGGACGCGGTTGGCGATTGCGATCGGCTCGGGGCCATCCGGGCCGACGGCGTAGAGCTCCGGGGCGCCACCGAGACGGTCGAGCGCTTCGAGCACGCCGGCGCGCACCTGCTCAGCCTCGTCCAGGCGTCCCGCCGCTCGCAGGCCGCCCCAGCCGAGCCAGCAGTCGAACGGCCAGACCCCGCCGCGGTGGTAGGCGTCGGCAGCGAACTGGGGATGGCGGTCGGAAAGCGTGCGCAGACCCCAGGGGGTCAGCAGGTCGGGCTGCACCAACCGCTCTGCGGCACCCGGCGGCGCCGCGTCGGCCCAGAGCAGCCAGCCGAGCTGCGAGCCGGCGCCGCGCACGCGACGGCCGTCGCCCTCGATCGCAAGCGTGTCGGGCAGGCAGGCCGGCTTCGCCGCGACGGCCGGCGACGTCCCTGGCATGCCCAGCGACTCCGGCGTCGCGGCCGCCTCGGTCGCGCGTGCCGGATCAGGCGGGGCTGCGAAGGCACTGACCACCCGCGCCCGCAGCGCCTCGGCCAGCTGGCGATGGCTGGGCTCGTCGGAGAGGCGCGCTAGCGCGCCGGCGGCGGCGACCGCAACGGCCTGGCTGTCGGCGTCCGCCAGCGGCGGCCGGGGCGCCGTGCCGTCCTCGCGCAGGATGCCGCCGCCGTGGGTATCGGGGTCGAGCGGATCGGTGGTGTCGCGCCAGCCCTGCTGGGCAAGGCCGCCGAGCCCCCGGCGCGGCCCGTGCCGGACGAGCCTGCCGCCGCGCGTCAACGTCCGCTCCAACCACTCCCCCGCAGCGCGCCAGCTCGGCTCGAGCTCGGCGGTCAGGCGATCGTCGCCCAGCGCGTCGAGCACGACCAGGAACCAGGACGTGGAGTCGGCGGAGCCGTAGTAGAGCAGGCCGCCGTCGCGCACCGGCCACCCCATGTCGATCACCCGCTGTGGGGCGTTGCGCCAATGCTCGTGGAGGATCTTGCCTGGCTCCTCGTCGGTCTCGGGATCGTCGCGCTGTCCTTGCAGGGCCGCGAGCGCGCGCAGCGTCGCGGCAGCGACGTCGGGCCGGCCCGACAGGACCTGCAACGCGAAGATCAGCGAGTCGCGGCCGAACAAGGTGTTGAAGCGCCCGGGATCGCCGCCGTCGACCGCCGCGCTGGCGTGCGCCCAACCGTCGCGCGACAGGACGCTGTCGAGCGCGTCGGCCACTCGGCCCGGCTCAGCCCTTGACCGCGCCGGCGGTCATGCCCGCGACGATCCGCTTCTGGAAGACGATCACGAGCACGACGAGCGGGATCGTGATGACCACCGACGCGGCGCTGATCGTCCCGAGCGGAACCTCGAACTCCGTGCTGCCGGTGAAGTTCGCGACGGCGACCGGCACCGTGTAGGCGGACGGCGAGCTGGTCAGCGTCACCGCGAGCAGGAACTCGTTCCAGACGAAGAACGCGGTCAGCAGGCCCGCGGTCACGAGGCCAGGCGCGGCGAGCGGCAGGACGACCTTGCGGAACGCCTGGAAGTGCGTGGCGCCGTCGACCAGCGCCGCCTCCTCGAGCTCCTTCGGGATCTCCTTGAAGAACGAGGCGAGGATGTAGATCGCCAGTGGCAGCGCGAACGTCAGATAGGGCACGATCAGGCCCGTGTAGGTGTTGTAGATCCCGATGTCGGTCCAGAGCTTGAAGATCGGCGCCGCGATCGCGATCGGCGGGAACGTCGAGATCGAGAGCACGATCGCGAGGATCAGGAACTTGAACTTGAACCGCAACCGTGCGAGCGCGTAGGCGGCGAACGAGCCGAAGATCAGCGCCAGGGCGGTCGTGATCGTCGTGATGATCACGCTGTTGCGCAGCGCCGAGGTGAAGTCGTTGTTCTCGAAGATCGACGAGTAGTTGTCGAGCGAGGGGCTCGGAGGGATCAGGTCGGCGTTCGAGAGATCCGTGCCGGTCTTCAGCGAGACGTTGATCAGCCAGTAGAACGGCACCAGGCAGAACACGCAGATCGCGGCGACGGCGATCCAGAGCAGCAGCGAGCGCAGGCGTGGCGCGATCATCTCTCGTCCGCCACCAGCGAGCGGATGTTGCCGCCCACCAATCGGATGTAGAGGAACGAGACACCCATTACGATCGCGAACGTGAGCACCGACAGCGCCGACCCGTATCCGATCAGCCGATTCGTGGTCAGCTCCTGGTAGGAGAGCAGCGATAGCGTGGTGGTGTCGTTGGCGCCGCGGGTGAGCACGTAAGGCAGGTCGAAGATCCGCAGCGCGTCGAGCGTGCGGAAGATCAACGCGACGAGGATCGCCGGCGCCAGCAGCGGCAGCGTGATGCGCCGGAAGCGCTGCAGCGTCGTTGCCCCGTCGACCTTGGCGGCGTCGTAGACGTCGTTGGGGATCACCTGCAGGCCGGCGAGCAGCAGCAGCGCCATGAAGGGGGCCGTCTTCCAGACGTCGGCCAGCACCATCACGGCCATCGACCAGCCGGTCTCGCCCAGCCAGACGACGTCGGCGCCCGGCAGACCGAGCGCCGAGAGGACCTGCGGCGCGAGGCCGAGGTTCGGCTCGAAGATCGTCCGCCAGGTGATCGCGCTGACGACCGTCAGGACCGCCCACGGAACCAGCACGACCGTGCGCAGCAGACCCCGGCCCTTGAACGCCTCGTGCATCGCCAGCGCCATGCCGAGTCCCACGGCAAGCTCGATCCCGACCGAGATCACCGTGAAGAGGAACGTCACCGTCACGGCGTCCCAGAACTCCGGCGAAGAGAAGGCCTCGGAGTAGTTGTCGAAGCCCGCGAAGCGCGACAGCCCCGGGACGCGGACGCTGTACTCGTTCAGCGACAGCCAGATCGCGTAGCCGATCGGGTACGCCGCGACCAGCGCCATCACGATCAGCGAAGGCGCCAGCATCGCCCGCGCGAGCCGCCGCTCGCCAGTTCCGTAGCGGCGTCCCCCGCGAGACCAGCGCCGTCCCAGCCTCGCGGTCGATGCCTCCATCGCCTACTCCCCAGCTAGAAGGTCTCCAGCGCGTCCTGGATGTCCGCGTTCATGTCCTGCGCCGCCTGGTCGGGCGACTTGTCGCCCTGCAGCGCTGCGTAGACGTTGGTGTAGATCGCCTCGCTGATCTGCGGGTAGACCGGCGAAACCGGACGCGGCTGCGCCTGCTCGACGGCGTCCCGCAAATCCGTTGCGAACGGCAGCGCCTTCTTCACCGAGGGCATGTCGTAGACCTCGCTGACCACCGCGGGCAACGACGCCTCGGTCGCCTGGATCTCCTGCTGGCCGGGCTCAACGGCGAACTCGATGAACGCGAGCGAGCCCTCGGGGTTCTCTGAGAAGGCCGAGATCGCGAGGTTGTAGCCGCCGAGGACGCCGGCGCCGGGGTTGCCCTCGTAGGGCGGGAAGGTGGTCACGTCGAAGCTGTCCGCGATCTGCGAATCCTTGCCCAGCGCGTAGGCATAGGGCCAGTTGCGCATGTAGGTCGCCCGGCCGCCCTCGAAGGCGCGCCGCGACTCCTCCTCCATGTAGGTCGTGACCGCCTTCGGCACGTCGCCGCTGTCGATCCCGTCGCGCATGAAGGTGAGCACGTTGCGAACCTCCTCGCTGTCAGCCGTCGCCTCGCTGCCGCCCTCGTCGACGACCGTCCCGCCGGCGCTGTACAGCAGCTCGAGGAAGTTGACGGTCAGTCCCTCGTAGCGAGCCCCTTGGTAGATGAAGCCGCTGGCATCGCCGGCCTGCTGATACATCTGCTCCCAGCTGGCCGGCTTCGGGCCGCCGTCCTGTCCGGTGCGCCAGTAGATGAACCCGGCGTTGGTGTTGAACGGGAAGGCCCAGTACTTGTCCTCGTACTTCGCCGTCTCGAGCGTCGACGGGATGAAGGCGTCGGCCTGTCGCTCGATCGCGTCGCTGACGTCGAGCAGCCAGTTCTGCGCCGCATACTCGGCCGTCCAGATCACGTCGACGCCGAGCACGTCGCACTGTGCCGACTCGGCCCGCAGCCGCTGGATCTGCAGCCGCCGCTGATCGTCGGCCGACTCCGGCAGCTCGAGCAGCTCGACGTTTGCGTCGGGATTCGCCTTGTTGAAGTTGTCGATGACCGTCGTGAACGCGCCGGTGGTGTCCTTGCCGATGCACCAGGTCACGTCGCCTTGGGCGCGCGACTCGGTCACGGCCTGGGAGTCGGAGGCACCGCTCCCGCCACCGTCATCGTCATCGTCGCCGCAGCCGGCGACCGCGAATAGTGCGGCGACGATCAGGATCGCCGCAAGGCGCAGCACGTTCATCGCAACTCCTCTTCCGCTTCTCCTTGGATGTACCCAGGAAGCGGGCCCTCAAACGAGCTTCGGCTACAGCCGCAAGGTGGCCCCGTTGCGGCGCAGCCAGCGCTCCTCCTCGCGGTAGCCGGGGCGGCGCGCGGCGAGCAGATCCCAGAAGCGCCGGGAGTGGTCGTGGATCTCCAGATGGGCGACCTCGTGCTCGACGACGTAGTCGAGGATCTCGGGCGGCGCGAGCAGCAGGCGCCAGTTGAAGCTCATCGCGCCCTTCGACGAGCAGCTCGCCCAGCGGGTGCGCTGGCCGCGGATCTGGAGGCTGCTGTAGGACTGACCGACGCGGGCGACGGCGGCATCGAGGCGGACCGCGACCTCGGTGCGCGCCTGGGCTCGGTACCAGCGCTCGAGAGCCGCCTCGACCGCCGCCGGACCGGGCTCGGCAACCGCGACCCGCAGCTCTTCGCCGCGGTGCGCGACATGGGACCGCCGCCGCGCCGGCTCGACGCGCACGCGTAGGCGCAAGCGCTCGCCGAGGTAGGGAACCTCGCCCCCGTCCTCGAGCAGCGGACGCGGACGGTCGGCCTCCGCGGCGCGCATTCGCAGCAGCGTGCGTTCGATCCAGGCCTGCTTCGAGGCGACGAACGGCTCGACCTCGTCGAGCGACAACCGGCGGGGAACCACCACCTCGACGCCCGCGGCCGTCACCTGGATCCGCGCACGGCGGGCGCGATCGGAGCGACGGACGGTGTAATTCGGCTCTGGCACCGACATCAGGCTAGGCGGCGGGGCGGCGGCGGCGGGTTCAGTGATGCAGAACACAAGGACGAAGGTCCTGCGGACGCTTGGCTCGGAGGCACGGAACCGAACCCGTGCCCCGCGATGGCTCGCGACTCAGAGGATCGTCGGGACGCTGCCGCCGTCGACGCTCCAGGCGGCGCCGGCGACGTTCGAAGCGCGCTCCGAGCAGAGGAAGGCGATCACGGACGCGATCTCGTCCTCGGTCCCGATCCGGCCGAGCGGGATCTTGTCGCCGAGGCCGGCGATCACCTGCTCGCGGTCGATCCCCTGCTGGGCGGAGACCTGGTCGGCGAGGCCGCCCTCGTCGAGCCACAGACCGGTCCCGACGACGCCCGGCGCGACGGCGTTGACGAGCACGCCGCTGGGCGCGAAGGCGTCGGCGTAGGTGCGCGACAGCGACAGCTGGGCGGCCTTGGTGACGGAGTAGGCGGCGTTGCGCTGCGACGGCCGCTTGCCCGACGACGAGCAGACGTTGACGATCCGTCCCCAGCCGGCGGCGGCCATCCGCGGAGCGGCGGCGCGCATCAGCCGCATCGGGGCCATCACGTGCAGCTCCCACTGCTCCTGCCAGTCGCCGTCGCTGAGCTCGTCGAGCGCGACCATCTTGGTCATCCCGGCGTTGTTGACCAGCGCGTCGACGCGGCCGAGGCGCTGCTCGCAGGCGGCGACGACCTGCTCGCCTGCGTCTGGCTCGGTGATGTCTACGGCGAGGATCTCGGCGCGCTCGCCGCACTGCGCCGCCGCCGCCGCGAGCGCCTGCTCCGAGCGGCCGACGAGCAGCAGCTGCGCCCCCTCGGCGGCGAGCAGCTTCGCGGTCGCCAGGCCGATCCCGCGGCTGCCGCCGGTGATCACGCAGGCCCTGTCGCGCAGTCCGAGATCCATGCAGCACAAGTTTCCCAGCCCAATCCGAACACGGGCGCCGCGGTGGCTGTCGCGGCTCCGTCCGCGTCGGCGAAGACCACACGTCTCGCCGCGATCTGCCCAGCTTGGCCGGCGCGAGCTATCTAGCGGTTGGCCTGGTGCGGCATCGGCTCGCCGCGCAGCCCGGCGAGCAGGTTGTCGACGGCGATGTCAGCCATCTCGGAGCGCGTCTCGTGCGAGGCGGAGCCGAGGTGGGGCGCGACGACGAGGTTCGGGGCGCGTAACAGCGGATGGTCCGCCGGCAGCGGCTCTGGGTCGGTGACGTCGAGTGCGGCGCCGGCGATCCAGCCTTGCTCGAGCGCCTGGCCCAACGCGTCGGTGTCGACGATCGGACCGCGGGCAGTGTTGACGAGGTAGGCGTCGTCGCGCATCCGGCGCAGCGCGTCGGCGTCGATCAGCCCGCGCGTCTGGTCGGTCAGCGGGCAGTGGAGCGTGACGACGGTCGACCGCTCGAGCAGCTCTTCGATCGGCACGCCGTCGGTGCGGCCGGTGTGGATGACGCGCGCGCCGAATCCCTCGACGCGTCGCTGGACCGCCTGCCCGATCCGTCCCAGCCCGACGATCCCGACGGTCGCGCGGTGAAGGTCGTGGCCGAGCAGCCGCGCGGGCTCCCAGGTCAGCCACTCCCCCGCCCGCACCTCGGCGTCGCCCTCCGGGATCCGGCGCATCGCCGCGAGCATCAGCGCGAGCGCGAGATCGGCGCTCGTCTCGGTCAGCACGTCGGGCGTGTGGCCGACGGGGATGCCGCGCTCGCTCGCGGCGGCGAGGTCGATGTTGTCGGTGCCGACGGCGTAGGTGGACACGGCGCGCAGGCCGGGCGCCGCCTCGAGCAGCTCGCGGTCGACCGGGTCGGTGAGCATGCAGAGCAGCCCCTCGACGCCGACGACCCGCTCGCGTAGCTGCTCGCGCGTCGGCGGTAGCCGCTCTGGCCACACCTCGACCTCGTGCTCGTCCGCCAGCCGTTCCACGGCCGTTCCCGGGATCTCTCGCGTCACGAAGCAGCGTGCCATCGGCGCGAACCCTTCCAGAAGCACGAGCGAAGCATCGTTGGGTCCATCACCCTGTGAATACTTCAGCCGGCCGGGTAGATGCGATGAAGTGCCCAAGGACACCGGCTTCCCCCAGACCGACGCGCAGTTCGACTTCTCCCGCGCTCGGCGGCGGCGAGCACTCGCGCGCCTCGCCAACCGCCTCAAGGGCAAGCCCGGCGCCAAGGTCGCCATCCTCCCGTTCGAGGAGGTCGTCGAGGCGCTCGGCCGCCGCGGCGAGCGCCGCCTCGGCCTGAAGTCGATCCCGCTCGACTCGATCGTCGGGACCGTCGACCGCGGCCGCGAGTTCGATCGCGGCTTCCGCCCCACCTCCAGCCGCCCCCGCGGCCGCTTCGAGCGCATCGCCACCGCCAAGCGCCGCGGCGAGTCGATGCCCCCGATCCGCGTCTACCGGATCGCCAACGCCCACTTCGTCGAGGACGGCCACCACCGCGTCGCCGTCGCCCGCGCCCAATCCCAACCCGACATCGACGCCTACGTCACCGAGGTCGTCCCCGAGATCGGCCACGACCTAGACCTCCGCAAAGCCACCCCAGACGAGCTCCGCGCCCTGCGCTAGCGCCGCTTGACGCGCTTCTTCTGCTTCACCTTCGGCGGCTTTACGATGAGCGTCGGCGAGCGCTCCGCAACAAACCGCTCGGCCGCAGATCCGAACCTCAGCACGACCTTGACTCGTGTCCGCTGCGGCCTGGTCAGCAACTTTCTGCCTTCCCGGGTCAGCGAGACGCGCAAGCGATGGCGCTCGTCCTTGGCGAGCTGCTTGCGCCCCTTCGCCAGTAGGACGCGGTCACCACTCGGTCCGACGTAGACGCGCAGCACGAGCATCCCGGCGAGTGGCGCTTTGAAGTCCGCCAGGCGGGCATGGCGCGGGCCCCCACGCAGCGCGGCCGAGATCGAACCAACCAGGCTTTTGAGACGGTCGGAGGCCAGCATCTTCGCAGGATCGGGTGGCACGAGCCGTGGAGCCGCGGTACCTGTCAGGGCAACCACCAGCGGCCCGATGGTCAATGCACCGACATGCCTGCCTTGGCCAATGAGATACCCGATCGGACGGGGCAGTCCGTCCGTCGGCCTGAAGACCATGCCCACGCTGCATGCTGCACCCGGCGCCAGCTGGGCCGGACAATCGTTGACAACGATCGCGAAGTGCGGATTGTCTACGGCGGGCGTCGGCACCGCGACCAGTCCATTGCCGGTGTTGCGAATTCGCACCTTCTGCTGCCTGCTGACAGCACCGATCCGTGTCCCCGGAAAGCCGATCCGCGACGGCTCGGCGACGAGGGTCGGCGGGGCGGGAATCGCCTGTCCGCTCAGCAGCGCCACGGCCGGTTCGACCCCATCGCCCTCAACGACAACCAATGCCTCAAAGTTCCCGCTTTGCTGTGGCGCCATGAAGTTGGCCGTCATCTCGCACGCAGCGCCAGCCTCTAGAACGTCCACCGTCTCGCATGAGCCGGGATCGACTGAAAATGGCTCGACGGCGCCGTCCTCGTAGAAGAGCCAGGCATCAGTGAGCGTGACCGGATCCAAGCCGATGTTCCGGATGCTCAACGGAAGGTTCCGCTGCTCCCCCGCAGCAACAGCACCGAAGCTCACTTCCTCCGGCTCGGTGGTGAGCTCGCCTTGGGCAAGGGCGCCGGGCGCCGCGAGCAGGCCTGTCGCGACAACGGCCGCGAAACTCCATGACAGCCGCCTGATCCGACCGAACCCTGACAAGGAACCCTCCCGCTAGTTGACGCGGAGCACTCTAGCCAATTGGCGAGAAGTACGCGCCGTTACCCGCTCCCAATGCGGGTTCAGGCAGTCAGGGAGGAGCCGTCGGAGGGGTCGAAGAGCTGGATGTGGGAGGCGTCGATGAAGATGTCGGCGTCGTCGCCCTTCTTGACCTGGGACTCGGCTGAGAGGCGGGCGACGATGTCGCCCTCCTGGCCGCCGCCGGGGACCTCGCCGGCGCCGGAGTCCTCGGCCAGCTCGCGCAGCTCGTCGGACTCGATCGTCTTGTCGGAGGAGACGCTGAAGTGGGCGTAGATCTCCGAGCCCATCGACTCGATCAGATCGATCTTCACCTTGAACGAGGCGCCGCGGCCGCGGGTGTCGTCGCCGAGCAACGCGGCGTCCTCGAAGTTCTCCGGCCGGATGCCGGCGATCAGCTCGCGGCTGCCGCCCTCGCCTCCGGTCCCGACGCGCTCGCGCAGCTCCTCCGGCAGCCGCACGTCGACCATCGGCAGTTTGACGGTGTCGCCCTCGACGGTAGCCGGCATGAAGTTCATCGCCGGCGATCCGATGAAGCCGGCGACGAACAGGTTCTTCGGCCGGTTGTAGAGCTCCATCGGCGTGTCGACCTGTTGCAGCTTGCCGGCGCGCATCACCGCGACGCGGTCGCCGAGCGTCATCGCCTCGGTCTGGTCGTGGGTGACGTAGATCGTCGTGGTGTCGGTGCGGCTCTGGATCCGCGACACCTCGGTGCGCATCTGGACGCGCAGCTTGGCGTCGAGGTTCGAGAGCGGCTCGTCCATCAGATAGGCGGACGGGTCGCGGACGATCGCGCGGCCCATCGCGACGCGCTGACGCTGACCGCCGGAGAGGTTGGCCGGCTTGCGGTCGAGGTGCTCGGTGAGGTCGAGGATCTTCGCCGCATCCTCGACGCGCTTGTTGATCTCGGCCTTGTCGATGCCATGCAGCTTGAGCGCGAAGCCCATGTTGTCGCGCACGGTCATGTGCGGGTAGAGCGCGTAGTTCTGGAAGACCATCGCGATGTCGCGGTCGCGCGGCGCCTTCTGATTGACGACCTCGTCGCCGATCGTCAGCTCGCCGTCACTGATGTCCTCGAGCCCGGCGACCATCCGCAGCGCGGTCGACTTGCCGCAACCCGAAGGGCCGACGAGGATCATGAACTCGCCATCCTCGACCTCGAGGCTCATGTCCTTGACGGCCTCGAAGCCGTCCGGATAGCGCTTGGTGACTCCGTCGAAGGTGATCTTGGCCATCGCCTCTCTCCTTTACCCGTGCGCGTCCGCTTTATCCCTTGACCGCGCCCGCGGTCAGGCCAGCGACGATCCGGCGCTGGAAGATCAGGACCATCACGATGATCGGGATCGTCACGACCACCGCCGCCG
>Ga0190272_10001346_pt1 | contig 11813 bp, 12 predicted proteins | sample Popmic504T_FD_133746 | JGI IMG/M metagenome (GOLD analysis project Ga0190272, IMG submission 133746) | Populus adjacent soil microbial communities from riparian zone of Shoshone River, Wyoming, USA - 504 T | ecosystem: Environmental > Terrestrial > Soil > Riparian zone | place: USA: Wyoming...
GCAGTTCCCGCCGATCGGCGACTACGGGTTCCTCTCGGACTGCGAGACCACCGCGCTCGTCTCCCCTGGCGGCTCGATCGAGTGGTTGTGCCTGCCGAGGATGGACTCGCCGAGCGTGTTCGGGGCGATCCTCGACCGCGACGCCGGCTGGTTCCGGGTGCACCCGACCGGGGTCGAGGTGCCGGCCGCGCGCCGGTACATCCCGGGCACCCTGGCGCTGGAGACGAGCTGGTGGACACCCGGCGGCTGGCTCGTCGTCACCGACGCGCTGCTGATGGGGCCGTGGCACCACGAGGGCGAGCGGTCCTCGACGCACCGCAGGGCCCCCACGGACTACGACGCCGACCACGTGCTGCTGCGCACCATCCGCTGCGTCAACGGCGCCGTGCAGGTGCGGGTGGACTGCGCCCCGATGTTCGACTACGGCCGCACAGCGGCCACCTGGAGCTACGTCGGCGACAGCTACCACGAGGCGGCCGCGACCGGCACCGGCACCGCCAGGCCGCTGCGGCTCACCACGGACCTCAACATCGGCTTCGAGGGCCCGCAGGCGATCGCCCGCACCCTGCTCAAGGAGGGCGAGACCCGCTTCGTCGCCCTGTCGTGGAGCGAGCACGCGCCGCCGCGCACCGCGGAGGAGGCGCACGACCGGATGCGGTGGACGTGCCACCACTGGCAGCACTGGCTCGACCGCGGCCGCTTCCCCGACCACCCGTGGCGCAGCTTCCTGCAGCGCAGCGCGCTGACCCTCAAGGGCCTCACGTTCGCCCCGACCGGCGCCATGATCGCGGCAGCCACCACGTCGCTGCCCGAGGCCCCGGGGGGCGAGCGCAACTGGGACTACCGCTACACCTGGATCCGCGACGCCACGTTCACCCTGTGGGCGATGTACACCCTCGGCTTCGACTGGGAGGCCAACGACTTCTTCTGCTTCGTGTCCGACATCGCCCGGTCCGAGGGCGGCGACCTGCAGGTGATGTACGGGGTGGACGGCGAGCGGGTGCTGGTCGAGTCGACGCTGGAGCACCTGTCCGGCTACGACGGGGCGCGGCCGGTGCGGGTCGGCAACGCCGCGTACTCCCAGCACCAGCACGACGTGTGGGGCGCGGTCGTCGGCGCGATCGACCTGTACACCAGGGCGAACCAGCGGGTCGACGACCGGCTGTGGGCGATCGTGCTCACCCAGGTGGAGCGGGCGCTGGAGCGGTGGCGCCACCCCGACCAGGGCATCTGGGAGGTCCGCTCAGGGCCGCAACACTTCACCTCGTCGAAGGTGTCGTGCTGGATGGCGGCCGACTCCGGCGCCCGGCTGGCCGCCGGCCGCGGTGAGGTGAAGCTCGCCCAGCAGTGGCGCGAGGCCGCCGAGGAGATCAGGGCCGACGTGGTGGAGCACGCGCTCGACGCCCGCGGCGTCTTCACCCAGCACTACGGAACAACGGCGCTCGACGCGTCGGTGCTGCTGATCCCGCTGCTCGGGTTCCTGCCCGGCGACGACGAACGGGTGCGCGCCACCGTGCTCGCGGTCGCCGACGAGCTCACCGAGGACGGCCTGGTGCTGCGCTACCGGGTCGACCACACCGAGGACGGCCTGTCCGGCGAGGAGGGCACGTTCACCATCTGCTCGTTCTGGCTGGTGTCGGCGCTGGTCCTCATCGGCGAGCTGGACCGGGCGCGGGCGCTGTGCGAGAAGCTGCTGTCCTACGCCAGCCCGATCCAGTTGTACGCCGAGGAGATCGACCCGCGTACCGGCCGCCACCTCGGCAACTTCCCCCAGGCGTTCACCCACCTCGCCCTGGTCAACGCCGTGATGGCGGTCATCAGGGCCGAGCGGGCCGCCGTCCCCGAGCGGTCGCGCCCCGACCCGGGCCCCGGCCCGGCCGCCCGCAGCCGTCCGCGTAGTTCGGAGCCGACCTGACGAGCGCCGATCAGGCCGAGGGCCGATCGCCGGCCGCGGTGAGCAGCCGCTGCAGCAGCGGCCCGAGGTCGCGGTCCGCGGTCAGCTGACCGAACATCTGGTCGAGGGTCTGTTCGAACAGCGCGCTCGCCTCGTGCAGGAGCCGCCGGCCGGCGTCGGTGATTCCGGTGTAGACACCGCGTCGGTCGTGTTCGCACATCCGGCGTTCGGTGAGTCCGGAGGTCTCCAGCCGGGCGACGAGCCGGCTCACCGAACTCTGGTTGAGCGAGGTGAGGTCGGCCAACTCCTGCATCCGCAGCTCGCCGATGGGGTTGCGCGACAGCGAGGCCAGCGCGAGGAATTCCGAGAACCCGATGGCCAGCCGGCGTTGCAGGGTCTTCTCGACCAGGCCGCCCACCCGGGCGTGCAGGGCGACCACCTGGAACCACAGCTCGCCGTTGGGCGAGAGCCCGAAAGGTTCGACCGGTGCCACCGCATTCGGCTTCCTGGCCATGTGCACCTCATCCCTACGGTGTTCACCTTCGAATCAAAAGTGTACATCTCTTGTTCATACATGGACCAGGTCCGTAGTGCGCAACCCCGGTCACCCGACGGCGACGAGCGCCGGGGTCGCGGCGAACAGCCGGCCGTAGCCGGAGACCACGACGGCGGAACCGACGGAACCGACGGCGTGCAGCGACTCCCACAACAGCACTTGGTTCGCGGTGAGAACCGGGATGCCCAGCGCAGTCTCCAGCGCGTCGACGATGCCGACCGCGCGCTGACCGTTGCCGGCGACGAAGACGGCGTCCGCGGCGCCGGCAACCGAGGTGATCCAGTCGAACAGCAGGCCAGGCACGATGTCCGCCTGACTGCTCGGCAGACCACTGGGCGCGTGGTGCAGCACGTCGATGCCCTGGTCGGTGAAGTACTCGGCGCCGAGGTCGTTGAGTTCGGCGTCGAACCACGGCGGGTTGACCAGGGCGAGCGACCGGGCACCCAGTGCCCGCAGCGCGTGGGTCGCGGCCAGGCAGGTCGACACCAGTGGCATGCCCCTGGCGCGGGTGGACAGCCGCTGCAGCAGGGCCTGTTCACCGGCCACCCCGTGCTTGTAGGAGGAACTGGTGAAGCCCAACGCGATCACGTCCAGCGGCGCCGCGGCGAGCAGCTCGACCGCGTCGTCCAGGTAGGGCTCGTCGGTGAACGCCTGCACCGGCCGGTGCGGGATCTTCGGGTCCATCACCCCGCCGGCGCGCATGGCACCGAAGTAGAGCCGGGAGGCATGCAGGCTCACCTGCGGCGGCGCCATGGCCTGCAGTTCGGCTTCCGGGCCGGCGTCGGCGTGCGGGACCACGACGCCGATCCGAACGCCGGCGTCCCAGCCGTCCCGCCGGAAGCGACGGTCGGTCACGCGGTCGGTCACAGCGACACACCGGCCGGGCCGGCGCGCCGGGCCCGCCAGCGGTCGAACGGCTCGTTGCCGCCGGCCACCGGCAGGTGCCGAACGTCGATCGACCAGTCCGCCGGCTGCACCGCGAAGATGTCGTAGGAGCCCCGGTAGTCGAACCCGGCCGCCGCGGCACCGTGCCGGTCGACGGCGAACACGATCCGATCGATGTTGAACCACAGCGCCGCCGTGTAGCACAGCGCACAGGGCTCGCCGGAGGCCAGCAGCGTGCAGCCGGCGAGGGAGAAGTCGCCCTGGCCGGCGTAGGCCGCCCGCATGGCCGTCACCTCGGCGTGCGCGGTGGGGTCGCGGTCCACCGCCACGCGGTTGACCCCCGACCCGACGACACCGTGCCGGGGGTCCACGACGACCGCGGCGAAGGGAATCCCGCCGGCCGCCACGTGCGACGAGGACAGCTCGACGGCCTGCAGCAGGTACGCCTCGAACCGCGGGTCGAGATCCGCCCGGCCGGTCACTTGACCGGCGCCGGCCCGGAGGTCAGCTTGAGACCGACCACCCCGCCGATGATCGCGACGAAGCACAGGACCTTGAGCAACGAGATCGACTCGTTGAAGATCAGCGTGCCGAACACCACAGTGCCGACCGAGCCGACGCCGGTCCAGACGGTGTAGCCGACGCCGACGTCGAGCGTACGCAGCGCCAGGCTGAGGAAGAAGATGCCGCCGGCCGCGCCGACGATCGAGGTGATCGACCACGGGAGGTTGGTGAAGCCGTCGGATCCCTTGGTGCCGAGGGCGAACACGACCTCGAACACCGCGGCGATCATCAGGTTGGCCCAGGCCCGCAGGTCCTGTGCCCTGGCGTTGGCCGCGGTCAGGGTGGCGGCATCGGCCGCGGCCGGCGGATCGATCGTGGTCGGGGTGCTGGTCATGGGGTGCTCCTTTCGAGTGATCGGATCGGGGTCAGGAGCCGGCGACGAAACGGAGGCCGATGACGCCGAGGATGATCGCCCCGAAGCAGGCGATCCGGCGGGCGTTGATGCGCTCCTGATAGAGGTAGACGCCGAGGATCACGGTGCCGACCGAGCCGACGCCGGTCCAGATGGTGTAGCCGACGCCGACGTCGAGCGTGCGCAGAGCCAGGCTGAGGAAGAAGATGCCACCGGCCGCCGCGGCCAGCGTGAACAGCGACGGACGGAGCCGGGTGAATCCCTTGGTGGCGTTCGTGCCGATCGCAAAGGCGATCTCGAACACGGTTGCGATCGCAAGATAGATCCAGTGCATGACGAACCACGCTCTCTATCGGTGTGCGGGGGCGTCCGCCGGGGACGCGTGGGATCGGTCGTCGGACAGGAGCCGGTCGACCATGGCCGTAAGTTGGCCGGCGTCGGGCACACCCTCGATCCGGCCCTCGCCGACGATGATTGTCGGCACCACCCGGACGCCGACCACGTCGACGGCGTGCCGCAACGCCAGGCGGTGCGCCTGCCGGTGACGCCGATCGGTCAACGCGGCCCGGAACCCATCTGCGTCGAGGCCGATGGACGCCGCGACGGCGGTGAGCACGTCGACCCTGCCGATGTCCTGCTGATCCTGGAAGAACGCCCGGAAGACCCGGTTGTTGTACTCCCGGCCTCTGCCCTGCTCGTCGGCGAACAGGAAGCCCTCGAACGCGGTGTGGGTGTACGGCTGCGGCGAGACCTTCGGCAGCACGATCGACACGCCGAGACGCCTGGCCATCGGGTACACCGAGTCCGCCCACACCCTCGGCAGGTAGTCGTCCTCCGGGCGCAACGTCGCGGCCGGCTCTGGGCGCAGTTCGAACGGCCGCCACCTGACGTCGACGTCCTTGCCGGCGAGCGCCTTCTCGATGACCCCCTCGGCCAGCAGGCAGTAGGGGCAGACGTAGTCGGAATAGACAGTGACCTCGACGGTCATGAGGGCGCCTTTCACGGTAAGGGCGAGTATTTCATGCTTGGTAAGTGTATGCGCATGAAATTACTTTGTCAATTCAACGGCCTCGCCGTCGCGGGGCCTCGTCGGAGAGCGAGCCGCCGGCGTGCACGGACGTCGCGTCGGCGAACATGCCCGGGTGCCGGTTGCGCATCAGGGACAGCGCCGTGTCGTACTCGAGGTCGTCGAATTCGGTCACCTCGCCGACGAACTCCATATGGGCCTTGCCGTCCAGGTCGAACGGGTGGCGCAGCGCGTCCGACGCGCCGTCGAACTCCAGCGGCGCGATGCCGTACAGCCGGCACAGCAGCTTGTTGAACATCGGCGAGACCCGCAGCCGGCGGCCGTCGAGCTCGATCTCGTTGAACCAGTGCAGGAACACCTCGCCGCCGACCAGCTTGCGCAACCGCTCGGAGGCCAGGTGGTTGCGCACCTCGCCGACCAGCAGCCGGCCGGGGATCCCGGCCGAGCGCACGGCGGCCGCGTACAGGATCGACTTGTGCAGACAGAACCCCAGCCCACCGGTCACGATCGCGCTGGCCCGCAGGCCCTCACGGGACAGGTCGGTGCCGTACACCTCGTAGAAGACGTCGTCGCGCACCGCGTAGTAGAGCGCAACCGCCTTCTCCGCCGGGGTGACGCCGGGATCCGGAACCGCGCGCGCGACGAACCGGCGCACCGCATCGGACTCGTGGTCGAGGAATTCGGTGCAGGCCAGGAGATCCGTTGCCATGGCGGTCATCGTCGGTACGCCTTCCCTCACTGCTGGAGGCCGAGCATCGTGGCGATGCGGCCCTTCTGGATCTCGGTCGTGCCGGAGTAGATGGTTCCGGCGACCGCGTTGCGGACGTCCTTCTCCAGGCCGTACTCGGTCATGTAGCCGTAGCCGCCGTGCACCTGGACCGCGTTCAGCGCACTGGCCACGGCCGCCTCGCTGGTCACGAGCTTGCTGATGGCGATGTCGACCGTGGAGTCCTTGCCGGAGCCCAGCTTCACCGCGGTGTCGTACAACCACCGCCGGGAGCTCTCGACGCCGATCTGCATCTCGACGATCCGGTTCGCCACGGACTGGTAGGACCCGATCGGCGAGCCGAACTGCACCCGGTTCTTGGCGTAGTCGATCGTCCGCTCCAGCCGGTGCTGCATCTCCCCCACGTTGATGACGAACGAGTAGAGGATCTCTCGCTTCATCACGTGGTCGAGCACCAGGAAGCCGGACCCGACCCGGCCGAGCACGTTTGACGCCGGCACCCGCAGATCGTCGAAGAACAGCTCGCACAGCGGCGACGTCTTCAGCCCCATCTTGTCCATCGGCCGGCCGAACGTCAGGCCAGGCATGGCGCGCTCGACGAGGAACGCCGTGGTGCCGGCCGCGGTGCCGGGGGGACCGGTGCGGGCGTAGACCACGATGAGGTCGGCGATGGGTCCGTTGCTGACGAACGCCTTGCTGCCGTTGAGCACGAAGTGGTCGCCGTCAGCCACTGCGGTGGTGCGCATGCCCATCGCGTCGGATCCGGCCGACGGCTCGGTGATCGCGTGGGCGCCGATCAGCCTGCCGGCGCAGATCCCCGGCAGGTACCGCTCCTTGAGCCACGGGGTACCGAACCGGTTCACCGGGGTGCCGGTGCTCGCCAGGTGTGTGGACACCGAGAAGCTCAGACCGCCGTCACGGTTGGCGTGACCCAGCCCCTCCAGTACGTACATGGTGGTCAGCACGTCCTGGCCGAGGCCACCGTGACGCTCGTCGAACGGCAGGCCGAGCAGCCCGAGCTCGGCGATGCGGTCCCACTTGGCACGCGGGAAGGTCGAGTTCCTGTCGTCCTCGATGTGCCCGTCCGACAGCGTCGTCGCCAGTTGCTGCACGGACTCCCGCAGCAATCGCTGGTCCTCGTTCCAGACGATCACGAGTCCGGTCCCGCCGCCACGTCGTCGGCGCGCCGGTACTGCGAGAACCCCAGCGAGTCCAGCGTGTGCCGCTCGTCACCCTTGATGGGCGGATTGAAGACGCTGATCAGGTGCAGGTCCTCGGCCTGCGCGGCGACCAGGGTGTGGGCGTCGTGCCGGTCCAGCGCGTAGAGCACGCCGGGCTCGATGATGTGGGTGGTCTCGCCGTCGGCCTGGATGACCTCACCCTTGCCGGAGATGCAGTAGCAGGCTTCCAGGTGCGACCGGTACTGCAGTTTGGACTGGGTGCCGGCCGTCACCACCGTGTAGGCCAGCGCGAAGCCCATTCCGTCCGCCTCGACCAGCAGCCGGTGACTCTGCCCGTTGCCCCACTCGACCGTGTGGACCTCGTCCTTGCTTCGAATAATCACTTGTTACCCTTGCTGTCGGGTCTGGACGGATGGGTCATTTCCTGACGGGCACTGCGCCGAAACGTGTGATGAAGTCGTCAATCGCCGAGACCGACCGGAAGTGGTCCGGCGTGAGGTCGATGTCGTCGATGGGAATTTCGAAACGATCGCCGACCCAGGAGATCAGGCGCAGTAGGGCGAGACTGTCGACCACCCCGTTGTCGAGCAGGTCGTAATCGTCGTCGAGTTCGTCGACCCGGACATCGGGCGCGAATTTCTCGACGATGAAACTCTTCACCTCGTGGCGGGCGTACATGTCATGCTCCTAGTCGTAGATGTTCGGTACGAATGGCGTTCCTGTCGACTTTTCCGGTCGACGTCCTGGGCAGCGGTTGCGCCCCGATGTCGTAGCTGGACGGGATCGCGGTCCTCGGCAGCGCGGCGGAACAGTGCGACCGCAGCCGCAGGCTGTTCGGCCCGGCGGAGCCGCCGACCCTGACCATGGCGTGCAGCCGGTGGCCGGCGGCCTCGTCGGGCAGGGCGACGACCGCCGCCTCGATCACCTCGCCGTGCCGTTCGAGGACGTGCTCGACCTCCTGCAGGCTGGTCCGCACACCGCGCACCTTCACGTGGAAGTCGTCGCGTCCCTCCAGGTGCAGCCGGCCGTCGGCGTCACGCCGCACCACGTCGCCCGTGCGGTAGCAGGTGCGCCGGGCACCGGCGACGAACCGGGTCACGAAGCGGTCGGCGGTGAGCGCCTCGTCCAGGTACCCGTCGGACTGGAACGGCGTGTACACCAGCAGCTCGCCGGTGCCCGGCCCAGTGACCACGCGGCCGAAGCCGTCCACGAGCTCCGCATGCACCCCGGCGATCGGGCGGCCGATGGGGACGCTGGTGCCCGGTGCGAGATCGAACGACCGGATGCGGTGGATCATGCTGTCGTTGGTCTCGGTGCAGCCGTACAGGTTGTGCACCGCCGCGTTCGGGAACAGCAGGGGAAGCGCGGCCAGCAGCGGCGGCGCCAGCACGTCACCGGTCACGATCACGTTCCGGACCTGGGGAAACGGCTCAGAGCCCGACTCGGCGAGCAGGCGGAAGAACAGCGGCACCGCCTGCACGACCCGCACAGGGCGGGCCTGGAGCAGCTCACGCAGGTACCGGGGGTGGGCGGCCCGGTCCTGGTCGACGAGCACCGCGGCGCCGCCGGCCCACAGTGTGGTCCAGATGTCGAGCAGCGTCAGGTCGAAGTTGAGCGGTGCGTAGCTCAGCACGGCGCTGTCGGCGCAGATCCCGAACTCGGTGGCGGCCCAGCCGAAGAACCTCTCCACCCCGTCCGCGGCCAGCGGCACGATCTTCGGCGATCCGGTCGAGCCCGAGGTGGTCAGGATCAGCGGCGCCCCGGCCATGCGGTCCCGCCGGGCGGCGGACGCCTCGATCCCGCCGGTCCGCTCGACTCGCAGGGCGATCGGCGCGCCGGGGCGCACCCGGCCGGCCAGCGAGATCAGGTGCGAGCTGCCGGTCTGTTCCAGCAGCGCGTGCAGGGCGGTGTCGCCCAGCGAGCACGATGGCAGCAGTACCGGGATCCCGGCCAGGCCGGCACCGATGATCGCGGCTACGGCATCCGGCGACTTCGCCGCGAGCAGGCCGACCGGCCGGCCGGGGCGCAGCCCGTCGGCGCGGAGCCGATCGGACACGCCTGTCGCCGACGACCACAGGTCGCGGTAGCTCCACACCTCATCGCCGAAATAGAGGGCGGGCGATCCGGGGCTTTCCATCGACCGCCGCCCTACGGAGTCGACAAACGCATCCAGCAACATTTCAGCCTCTCCGCCGAACGCTCAGTAATCGGTCACCTCGAATGCGAAGTGACCGCTGCGTGAAAATCTTCTGTCAAAATAGAACCGAAACCGGAAACCGGCCCGATGCGTAATCTCCCACCTACACCCAGGGCGCCAGATATCAACTGGTTGTTATAATTCAGATGAGTCCCGGAACCCAGGTACGGCGGCGTTCATCGTCGACCCTGGGATGTGGACCACTTGCATGTATATCGAATGTATACACATATATTTGGCCTGTCAAATACTGCCCGGCTTCGCAGCACGGCGAGATCCGTACCGGTATCCACTGCAGTGGCGGTAGTGGCCGTCACCGACCGGAGTCCACGCGGTGAATCAGTCCAGCTCGGCCTGCACCACCGCGGCGGCCGGGGCGTCGAACTGCTCGTCGGTGAGCGGGCCGCAGGCGTGTCAGACCAGGCTCACCGCCAACGGCGGCTCACCTTCGTCCCACGGGCTGATCACAACATCACCGAGTCCTCGGCCTACTGCGGTGCGACGGCCGGCGGCTCGTCGAGCGCCTCCAAACCTGGACTCGGCCTTCTTCAGCAGCTGCTCGTACTGGAACCGGTCGTCGTCCACCGCGTCGGCGAGCAGATCCGTCAGGCTCGCGATCTGGTTGGCCGGCCGAGCCACCCGCTCGCGCTCCGCTTCGGCGCGCTCGCGGCGGGGCCGGTCGTCCAGCGAGGCGCGCAGGGCGGCCACCGCATCGTCGAACTCGGCGAAGCCGGCGCCGGCGTCGAGGCCGCACCGCTCACCGAGGACCCCGACGACGCGGCCGCGCCGCCCGCCGCCGCCCGGAGCCCGCCCCCGAAACGGGCTGAGCCCCGCCCGCACCCGCGCGATACGCAGACCCGTCGCGGGTTCGCGGCCGGCCACACCCGCGATACGCGGGCTTGTCGCGCTCAGCGCAGGTGTGACGCGCCGTTGTAGTCGAGGATCGCCCCCGGACGCCCACTCGGACTCCGGCTGGGCCAGCTGCATGATCGCGAGCGCCACCTCCCGCACCGTCGCCACCCGGCCGAACGGGCTCTGCGCGCGGATCGCCGCGCCGTCGGGCCCGTCGAGCAGCGCCGCGGTCATGTCGGTGGCGATGAACCCCGGCGCGATGCCGACGCAGCCGATGCCGTGCGGGGCCAGCGCCACCGCGAGCGACTGGGTCATGGCGTGCACCCCGGCCTTCGACGCGCCGTACGCCGGCACCGTCGGCTCACCTCGGTACGCGCCGCGCGAGCCGACCGTGACAATCCGCCCGCGCGGCCGCCCGGCCGCCGGCTCGGTGTCGATCATGTGGCGGGCCACCAGGTACGTCACGTTCGCGGTGCCGAGCAGGTTCACCTCCGTGGTGCGGCGCCACCCGTCGGTCCACTCCTCGTAGGTCGCCGTGGCCACGTCGAGGTTCAGCCGCCGCCCCTGCGCCACCGGATCGTCGGCGTACAGCGCGGCGTTGTTCACCAGCACGTCGATCCGGCCGAGGCCGTCGACCGCCTCGCCGACGAACCGGCGCACCTGCTCGTGGTCCGCCAGGTCGCCCCGCACGGCCACGTGTCCGTCACCGTCGAGCTCGTCGACGAGCCGCTCCGCCGCGTCCCGCGCGCCGCGGTAGTGGACCGCCACCCTGGCCCCACAGTGGGCCGCGAACACCCGCGCCACCTCGGCCCCGAGCCCACGCGACGCGCCCGTCACCAGCACGCCCGGCCGATGCTCCTCGTCCCTCACCCCGTCGTTCACGCCGCGGGACGCTACCTCGTGAGTGGCGTTGGTGCTGGAGCACCACACGCCACTCACGAGGCCGCCAGGCCAATGGCGTCGGCGAGCGCGTCGATCTGGGTGTCGGTCAGCGGGCGAAGATGCGCGAGCGCGTTCCTCGCCTCGTACAGCTTCCGCAGCAGGGTCCACTGGACACGCGGCAGCTGGACCCAGCCGTCCTTCACCGCCCAGTACATCTCCTGGAGCTCCAGCATCGCGGCCGGCTCCGCGCGGGCCGCGCCCAGGCGGGTGCGGCGGCCGGCGGTCGCGATCCGCCCCAGCGTCGCCATGCTGGCCTTCGCGCGGAAGGCCCGTTCCACCAGCGCGCGGTACTCGTCGATCAGCGGGGTGAGCGCGCGGTGCTGGCCGCGCCACACCCGGCGCTCCCGCTCGGCGTCACGGTCACCGGGAACCACGGCCCGCAGGCTCACGACGACCTGCCCGCCCCACGCGTCGACGGTGCCGGCCGCCCACGCCGCGCGCAGCGGCCTTGGCGGCTGTTCCCAGTGCCGGCCGCGCGGCTGCCATACCGCCAACGCGACGCCGCCACCGGCCCCCGTCAGCGCGTCCTGTGCCGGCTCCGAGGCAGGGGTCCCGACCGGGTCCACGACCGCCACGTCCGGCACCACGTCCGCGGCCAGGTCCGCCGCGGTCCGCAACGTCGACATCCGGCCGTCC
>Ga0190272_10001347_pt1 | contig 11812 bp, 9 predicted proteins | sample Popmic504T_FD_133746 | JGI IMG/M metagenome (GOLD analysis project Ga0190272, IMG submission 133746) | Populus adjacent soil microbial communities from riparian zone of Shoshone River, Wyoming, USA - 504 T | ecosystem: Environmental > Terrestrial > Soil > Riparian zone | place: USA: Wyoming...
AGCAGCAGGGCCGCCACGATCACCGTCGTGAGCAACACCCGGCGCCAGCCTGCGAAGACGATTAGGCAGACGCACAGGGCAGTGACCAGGCCGATTCCCGCGATGTTGGGATCCACCCATGTGCCGCCAAGCCGGACCGACCGGGAAGCGCCTTCATCAGTAAACGCGAACCGCGTCGCCGTGTATTGCGCTGCGTATCCGAAGACCCTCAAATAGCGGAACGACGACTGGTTCGGGTCGAGGGCCACAATGTACATGCCAAAAATGGCGTTCAGCGCTACTCCATAGACAAAAATGCGGCCAAAACGAGCTAAATTTTCATTTGACAACTGCAACAGCGCCAGCACGGCGAATGTCGGAAGCAGCCATTTAATAAACGTTGAAATGGCAAGAATATTGGCACCCGTCGCGGCAACGGATATAGCGGAGGTGACAATCAGCGCGATTACGGCCCATTCCAGCGGGTGCATTGATCGCGCGAGCCGCGGATGAACGATCGAAGCCACGACGGCCCCGAACACGAACGTTAGGTACAGCGGGACGTGGACCCCGGGAAAATACCCGAATGGCAGAGCCGCCAACACGAACGCCAAGCCCCAGTACAGCCAGAGGGGATGCCTCAAGCCGATATAGACGGCCAGGATCACCCCGATGAGCGCAACGACTCCCAGCATGGACAGCTTGCCGAAGGAGATTGCCAGCCACACCACCGCCGGAATCACAGCAACGATCAAGAGGGATACCATATGATTGCGGAGCTGATCCCAGCGGGCGTTCACGAGGACCATGCTCTCAGTTCAACCAGCTAAGCTCAAGCCGGTTGGCCGACGCGCGTCGAAGCTCTCGGATTGGTTCGCGGCCGCTAATCTGACAACCGTTGCAAACGAAGATACTTCGAGGGGAACGACATTGGAGATCAAAGAATATCTGCGCATATTCGCCAGGTACTGGTGGGTAATCGTGGTCCTTACAGTGTTGGGCGCTGCAATCGGTTGGGGAACCTGGCAGTTCACCACGCGTGAATACCAGTCGACCGCAACCCTGTTCGTCGCTACCCAGAGCGGAACCACGGTCACCGAGGCCTACCAGAACAATCTTTTCTCTCAAGAGCGTGTCGTCTCCTACGCCGGGCTGGCAACTAGCGAGCAGGTCGCTGCTCGCGCAGTCGATCAGCTCAAAGCGCCGATATCCCCGCAGGAACTGCGGGCAAAGACGTCGGCGGTGCCCGTCCCCAAGACCGTACTTCTCAACGTCGGCGTGTCCGATCCCGACCCGGCGCAGGCGCAAACCTACGCCAACGCGGTGGCAGACCAGCTGATTGGTCTGGTCAGCGAACTCGAAACCTCGCGACGAGGCGGCAGCCCTTCGGCGGGCGTCGTTCTGGTCGATGAGGCCGACTACCCGACCACACCGCTTGGGATGGGGATGCTCCTTCGAATCGGCTTGGGTGCGGCGGGCGGCCTGCTGGTGGGAATCGTGGGGGCGATCCTGGTCGGCGTACTGGACAGGCGACTTCGGGGACGCGAACCGGCCGAAGCCGCGAGTGGCTCTCTAGTGATCGGCGGGTTGCCGATCGACAAAGCGCGCCCCAAGGTCGATGTCGTAGATCTGAGTGTCGACAACCTGTACGCCGAGCGGCTGCGTGAACTTCGGACGAATTTGCGGTTCGTTTCGCCGGCAAACGGTGACGGCCCGCCACGGCAGATTGCTGTGACCAGTCCGTCGGCGGGTGACGGGCGAACAACCACCGCGATCGATCTGGCCGCGGTGCTGGCCGAAACGGGCAAATCGGTCGTGCTCGTCGACGGCGACCTGCGCAACCCCGCCGTAGCCGACCGGCTTCCACTCAACGGGCCGATGCGCGAAGGCGCGTCAACGCGCGGGCTCAGCACCGTGTTGATCGGCGAGCACACGATCGTCGAATCGATCATTCGCGATATCGCCGTCGGCCATCGCTCGATCGCTGTCCTGCCTGCCGGGCCATCGGCGCCACGGCCCGGTGAACTCTGGGCGAACGATCGCGCAGGGAGGTTGTTCGACGAACTCGCGAACAACTTCGACTACGTCGTCATCGACACCCCGCCGCTGGACGCATACACCGACGGCGCGGTCGTCGGGGCGTTGACTGACGGCGCACTGCTGCTGGCGCGCATCCGCTCGACGACCAGCGCCGCAGTGAAGCGTGCCGTGCAGACGCTAAAGGCGGCGAACGTGGGCCTGATCGGCACGGTCGTCACCTTCGAACGTGGACAACGACGAGGGGCACGCTCGGACTCAGACTCGCAGCCCACGGAAGGCACGGACTCCAACGCCAAGAGCGCCCCACCGCAGAAGCGCGCCGCTCGGAAGGCAGCCGATGCCGACCCTGAGACCGTGGCCACCCCGCGCACCAAGGCGACCCGACCCGCAAGCGGGCCCCAATCCCGGCACGGGGTGTTTTGAGCACGCGGTGGCGTGCCGTCCTGGCACTTTCCTGCGTGGTGGCGGTGCTGGCCGGCTGCAGTAACGCAGCGCCACTACCTGCGCCGCTGACCTACGAGCGCCCTGAGCGCGAGTTCACGCCGGAGTTCCCAGGTGCGCCGACGCTGCCACCGCCCGATCTCACGGACGACGGCCCTGGCTCGCTCGTCGAAGTGAAGCCCGCTGGCGAAAACATCACCATCGAGGCCGCGAACGGAACTGTCGTCAGGATGGTGTACCGGTCGACGTCAGGCGTTGACGGCGCGATCACCGAGGTGTCCGGCCTTGTCGCCGTACCGCCTGGCGAGCCGCCACGGGGCGGATGGCCGATCGTCTCATTCGGACATGAGATGACCGGCGTGCTGGCCAAGTGCGCGCCCTCGCTGGCCCCTGACTTCTGGGGCTACGGGCAGGCCATGGCCACCTTGCTTACCCGAGGGTTTGTCGTCGCGCTTTCGGACTTTCAGGGTCTTGGTGTCGCGGGCGCCGAGCACTCCGTTATCGATGCTGCGACGCTCGGCAACAACATGATCGACGCCGCGCGCGCCGCGCGCCGCCTCGTGCCATCGGCCAGCACTCGCTGGGCGGCATTCGGGGTCGGGGAGGGCGGCCTGGCAGCTTGGTCCGCCGCCGAACGTGCCGGAATCTACGGTGGCGGAATGGATCTCGCGGGTTCAGTGGCGATATCTCCTTACGCCGATCTGTCGCCGCTGGCCGAGGCGGCCGAGAATGACACCCTGTCCGGCCCGGAACAAGTGCAATTGCTGGTTCAGGTCTTACAAAGCCTGGCCAATCTCGACCCTGGCTTCGACATCGACGCCCACCGTGCCGGCGCGGCGCAACAGCAATGGGACATCCTCACCGACTGTGCTCCCAAAGACCCCGAGAGAGCCCAACGGGCGGTGACCGAATTGGACCCGCAGACTTTGCAACCCCAGGGCGCCGCTGCGGCCGCGGATCTAAGAAACCGGCTCACCAACGCGGCCCTGCCCGCCAATTACCCGACACCCGGCGCCGCGCCGATATTGGTGGTGTTCGCTACGGAGGACCCGATCGTGCCTGCCTCCGGTATCCAGCAGGCGTTGGCCGCCGCGTGCGCCAGAGGCGATCGCATCGAAGTGATGAGGGGCATCGGTGACACCAAGGCCACCAACGATCAGAATATGCAGAGTGCGATTGCCTGGATGGAGGCACGCCTCGATGGTCAACGTCTTGGGAACGTCTGCGTAGGCGCCACATGAGGTCCCCCGTGGATGCGCCCCAACTGCGCGACTATGCGCGGATGGTGGTGAGCGGCTGGCTGGTCATCCTGTGCGCAACGGCATTGTCCGCGGGGATCGGGTGGCTGAGTTGGGAGCGCTCCACCCCCTACTACCAGTCGAGCACGACGCTCTTCGTGATCACCCCCGGCAGCGCGACGACGTTGGACGCGTACTACGGACAACTCGTCGCCGTGTCACGTGTGGACACGTTCCAGCAACTCGCCACCAGTAGCCAGGTGACCTCACGGATCATCGATCAATTGGGGTTGGCCGAGACGACCGAGGAGCTGGCCGCGCAGATCTCGGTGGCGCCGACGCCGACCTCGGCGCTGTTCGATGTGGTCGTCACGGGCACCGACCCAGCCCGCACACAAGAGATTGCTGACGCGGTAGGCGCAAACATGGTCGAGCTGTCACGTCAACTGGCTGCCGTTGACACTGCAACTACAGAGTTGGTCATGGTGGACGGGGCGAGCCTGGCCGTACGGCAAGGGTCGGTGTGGCGTTCGATCCTCACGGCGACGGCGCTGGGATTTGCCCTAAGTGTCGTCCTGGTGTGCGCGCACGGCGTAGTTGTCGATAGACTCCTCGGGCGGAGAGAAGTTGACCGGGTTGTCGGGGGGGCAGCTGCGGAAAGGGAGCCATGATCCGATCGCCCTTATGGGTGACGCTGCTGTGTTCCGTGGTAGCAATCTGTCTGACAGCAACCGGTTGCAGTCAGGCAAACCACCGCGAATCCGCTCCTCCCGCAACCGTCGGCATCGACCTGAAACCAGACACCACGGGCAACGGGGAAGCCCCAGGGGCGCTGGCCGCGGCGACCACCTTGCCGACCCTCGATCGGCGGCTCCTTTCGGCGACATCGCTGGCGGCGCGTATCGAATACACGTCGACGTCCGGCATCACCGATGGCCGTACGCAGGTGACGGCAACCGTCTTCGTCCCGCGCGGCACGCCTCCACAGGGCGGTTGGCCGATCGTCGTGTACGGACATGCCACCACCGGAATCCAGTCCGAGTGTGCGCCGTCGCTATCACCGACATTGCTCGGTGCATCGACGGCGATCGCCGCGTTGGTGAAAGCGGGCTACCTGGTTGTTCTGCCTGACTACCAAGGGCTTGGGCTGGCCACGTCGGAGCACCCCTACCTGGACTCCACCACCGTCGGCTACAACGTCATCGATTCGGTGCGCGCGGCCCGCAGGCTCGTTCCCGACGCCTCGGATCGGTGGCTGGCGGCCGGGGTCTCGCAGGGCGGTCAGGCTGCATGGGCTGCAAATGAACTTGCGGGCGGCTACGGGCAGGACCTGACGATGGTCGGTGCGGTCAGCCTGTCTCCGCCAACCGACCTCACCGGATTCGCGGAGCTGGCGGCGGCAGGCACCCTGACCAAGGATCAACAGGCATCGCTACAGCTGATCCTTGTGGCGCTGGCCGCCGAACACCCGGACTTGCGGCTCGACGACTACCGCCGCGGTGTGGTTGCGCAGAAATGGGACGTGCTGTCGTCGTGTGACGATTCGACGTCGACCCAGCGCACCGAGGCCATCGAGCAGATTGGTCCCGACGACCTTCGTCCCAGCGGTCCCGATCAGACCGCGGTGCTCACGGACTATCTGCAACAACGGGGCCTGCCGCGAACTCCGACCGTCGCGCCGATGCTGGTGATCTATGGCGGCGCCGACTCATTCCTGCCCGGTGCATGGACCGACCGCGCGCTGACCGCCGCGTGCACGATGGGCGACGTCATCGACATTCAGTTCCAGCCCGAAAAGGGCCATAGCGACATCGATGTGTCGATGGCGTTTGGCTGGATCAACGAGCGTTTTGCGGGGCAGCCCGCCGCGAACAGTTGTGAATCATTCATCGCTGCCCAGCAGCCGGCCGAGGAGCCGGATACGACTTTCGGCGATACGGGCGAGAGCGACAGTGGCGCAGACGAATTCGTGGAGGGCGAATGACCGCCGACGCTGCACCACCCCTACCTCCGCCCGCAGAGTCAATACCGCCCCCAACCGACCGGGTGCGCACGCAGGCCAGAATCATCGGACTCGACGGAGCGCGAGGGCTGTCCTGCCTCGGCGTCGCCGTCATGCATGTGACGGCACATTTCTCGCCGCACACCGCCGCGACATGGAAGACGAACATCGTCGGCCTTTCGCTGATCTTCTTCTACGTGCTCAGCGGTTTTCTGCTGTTCCTGCCCTATGTCAGGAAGCTGACCGAACAACGAGCGACGGCGCGCATCCCGAGTGCCGCGAACTTCGCGGTCCATCGCATTGCCCGAATCCTGCCGGGATACCTGGCGATCTTCTTGATCTGCAACTACGTGTTCCAGGTTGTGTACGTCCAGAACCCCTCGCTGCAACCGCCTGCGACCGACGACGGCACTGGGATGATCACCGATCCCGGGCAGCTGCTCGCGAACCTGACCCTGTTGCATTCCTACATTCCCGAGTACTTCCAGACCGGGCTCAACCCTTCGTGGTCGTTGACGCTCGAATACGCCTTCTATCTGTCGGTCCCGCTGCTCGGGATGATGCTGTTCGCGCTGCGCAAGAGGACGTCCATGCGGCCACTCCTGCTGGCCACGATCGCACCGGTCATCCTGATCGCGATCAGCTTCATCGGACGGTCGTTCGTGCCGATGATGGTCGAGCGGTCGGGCATGACCGATCGGATGCTGATCGAATGGGGACCCAATTGGGTTGCCGTATTCACCAAGAGCTTCCTGACCAATGCCGACACCTTCGCGGTCGGAATGCTGGCGGCGGTCCTGATCGTCGCGATGGAACAGGATGCGGTGCGTGAGCGACTGAGCCGCCGGGTGCGGCTGTACAGCGTGCTTTGCCTGTTGCCCGCAATTGTGGGGACGGCATTCCTGCTGAAGTTCGCCAGCCACTTCGCCACCAGCGCCATCGCGTTTTTCTGCACCCTGATACTTCTGATCATCGTCGCACCGTTGGCGCGCGGACAGGATTCGGCGATCGCTCGCCACCTCGACAGTGCGCCGCTGCGATTCGTCGGTAAAGTCTCGCTGTCGGCGTATCTATGGCACTACCCGCTGATGCTTCTGTTGGGCCGCTGGGGCTTGATGGCCGGTGACTCGGTGCCTGGAATGTTGAGGAATGTCATCGTGGTTTTGACCGTGACGCTGCTGGTGTCGGTGGTGACCTACTATCTCGTCGAGCAGCCGGCAATGAACTGGGCGAAGCGTTACCGCGCCAGGTGGGCCTAATGCGTCGAGCGGTGCTGTGGATCAGCTCCGTTGTTGCAGTCTTGTTGGTGGTCGCGGCGGTTCCCCTTGCGTGGAAGCTCGGGGTGCGGCTGCTGGAGCACACCAAGCAAGGCGCTGACGGCGACCCGGTGCCCATCCAGACTGCCGATTTGTCGGGGTCTGGACCAGGGACGCTGGTGAGCGCGATGACGATGCCCGCACTCACCCGCACCGATCAGGGCAAGCTGCTCCAAGCCGCCCGCGTCGTGTACCGGTCCACGTCAGGAGACACCGGTCAGGAGACCGTGGTGTCGGGAGCCGTCTTCACTCCGCTCGGCGAAGCTCCACCAGGTGGCTGGCCGGTGATCGCGCTCGGCCACGGCACAACCGGCATCGACGAACCGTGCGCGCCGTCGCTGTCGGACACGTTGCTGGGCCTGTCGACACCCGTCGCGGGGTTCGTGTTGAACGGGTACGCCGTCGCGTTGGCCGATTATCAGGGTCTCGGGTCATCCGGTGTGCATCCCTACACCGATGCGCGAACCGCGGGGCTCAACATGATCGACTCCGTGCGCGCGTTGCGCCATACCTTCAAGAACGTGTCCAACCGGTGGGCAGCCCTTGGCGGATCACAGGGTGGCGGCGCGGCGTGGGCGGCCGACGAGCAGGCCGCCACCTATGCGCCGGATCTGGACCTCGTCGGCGCGGTCGCGAACGCGCCTGCCGCCGACGTCGTGGGGATGGTGAGCAAGTCGCAGGCGGGCACGCTGACCTACGATCAGGGGCCCGCGTTTCAAGCGATCATCGAGTCACTGGCGCGGCTGCACAAGGATCTCGACAGGGATGACTTCCGCCGCGGCGCCGCCGCCAAGTACTGGGATGTGTTGTCGGCGTGCTCAGGACCCAAGGTCAACGATCGCACGGCCGCGATCAACGCGATGCAGCCAGGAGACCTTGGGCCTGCCACACCGGCCGCTGCGGACCAACTGCGCCGGCTGATCAAGGCGTGGACCCTTCCGCAGCAACGACTTTCAGCGCCGCTGTCGGTGGCCTACGGCGGAAAGGACACCTACATCGACGCGCAGTGGACCACCGACGCGATCGCCAGAACGTGCGCACTCGGCGGGACGGTGCAGTGGCAACTGCAGCCGGACAAGGGTCACGGCGATGTCGACATCACATCGCAACTCGGCTGGATCGCGGATCGTTTCGCGGGGAAACCGGCGCCCAATGACTGCCCCTAGGAACCCCGATGGCGACAGCCGGCTGTGGCGCCGCGTGCTGATCGAGGGCTGGTGCGCGGTCAAGCGCCGGATCGCCAAACCGGGAACACCGGTGCCGCCGCCCGAGCTGCCGTACCTGATCGTGCCGGTACTCGGACAGTCGAACGCCTACGGAATGGGCGTCGGGCTTGACCTTGACGGCCCCGACCAACCGCACCCCGATGTACACCAATGGGCGATGTCGGGACCGTCCAAAGGCTCCGTCGTTGCGGGTGTTGATCCGTTGTTCCATGAGGTTCCCGGCAAGGGTGTCGGTTTCGGTGTGACGTTTGCCAAGCACCTGACTGACGAGACGGGCCGCGCAGTGCTGTTGGTTCCCGGCGCCCGAGGCGACACGTCGTTTGCGCCGAAGAACGGCTACACGTGGGACGTCGACGACAGGCGCACACGCAGAAATCTGTACCGCGAGGCGATCGCCGCGATCGATCAGGCATTGGTGAGCTACCCAGGCAGCACGGTCGCCGCCGTGCTGTGGCATCAAGGCGAGACCGATGTGCCGTTGATGGCTGCCCAGCTCTACGAGAAGAAAATCGACCGGCTGATCGATGACGTACGGGGACGCTTCGGCGACGATCTGCCATTTCTTCTCGGGCAAATGGTGCCCGAAGAAATGGAATTGAGCCATAAGGACTATTCGGCGATCAACGCCGTTCACGCCGACACGCCGAATCGCAGGCCGCGCACCGCATTCATTGCCGGGCCGCGCGATTGCATCAATGGCGGGGTGGACCGCCACTACAACGCGGCGGGTCAGCGTGAGTTGGGTCGGCGAATGTGGATGACGTATCGCGAGATGTGTGCCGATCAACTCGCGGACTATGCATCGAGTTGACGCCGGGCGGGTGGTCTTGGAATCGATCGCCGCGGTGCTCGTGATCGTGCTGGTCGACGTCGGCATTGCGGGAATTCTGCTGTTCACCAACGCCAAGGACGATGGGCTGCAGCGCGCCGACGCGATCGTCGTGCTGGCCGGGGAGCACGACGGACGCGAGGAGTACGCGCTGCGCCTTGCGCGCGACGGCTGGGCTCCCACTGTCGTGTTGTCGAATCCCTATCTGCGGAACGACGATGTGATGGAACAGTATTGCCGGCCCGCCGAGGGCGTGGAGGTCATCTGCAAGAAACCGCCGACGCTGACCACCCGCGGCGAGGCGGAGATGGTCCGCGAACTTGCCCAAGAGCGATCGTGGACCAAAATCATCGTTCTCACCTGGCGATACCACATCCCGCGCGCCCGGATGGTGTTTCGGCAGTGCTACTCCGAAGAGGCCGGAACGACGGTAATGCGGGCGATGCCGCGCGAATACGAGTACTCGTTCCTGCAGTGGGAGTTCATGTACTTCTACCAATTTGCCGGCTTCGCGAAGGCCGTTCTGCAGGGCACTTGTCCTTGACCAGCTACTTTGCGGATTATGTGGCGGAGTCAAGCAAACAATGACATAGTGAACCGACGGTCGGGGTCGTCGCTAATCAGGTAGCCGCCAGCAAATAGGAGGTAGTGCGAGCCGTGTCGGTGGCAGAAGAGGTATTTGCACCCGCCAAGCCCCGCCTTTCCGCGGTCGGCAGCACCACAGTGCCCGTGTGGCAGCGTCGGTACAAGATGGTCTTGATCGCCACCGATGTCGTCGTGGTTGTGCTTGCACTCGCGGCCGCTCAGTTCGTCCGGTTGGGCGGTCCTGACGTGCCCGCCGAGGCTGCATCCGTCTACTACTCGGTGCTGTCCTACTACTCGGTGCTGTCCCTTTACGTCGCCGCGATCTGGCTCGGTCTGCTTGCCGCGTACCGCACCCGATCGCCTCGGATCGTCGGCGCAGGCGTCGAGGAATTCCGGCGGGTGTTCTCGGCCACTCTGGCAACCGTCGGTGTGATCGCTGTGGGCCTCATGATCTTCCGGCCGGAGTACGCCCGTGGCTATCTTGCCGTGGCGCTTCCGCTCGGTCTCGTCGGGCTGCTCCTGAGTCGTAGCTTGTGCCGGCGATTCCTCGCCCGCCAACGTCGCCAGGGGAACTGCGTCATGTCAGTTCTGGCCGTCGGTGACGCGCGCGCGGTGCGCAGTCTGGTGCAGTCGTTGCAGCGCGGTTGGTGGTACGGCTACTCGGTTGTCGGTGTGTGCCTGACCGGGCGCAGCACCGGCGGCACCCTCGAGGTGCCAGGGGTCGGGACGCTGCCCGTCCTCGGTGACGAAACCAAGGTGCACGACGCCATCCTCAAGACCAATGCCGACACCGTCGCGTTGACCACCACCGACCACCTTGGGCCCGAAGGCGTTCGCGAATTGTCTTGGGACTTGGACAAGTTGGGTGTCGACCTCGTCGTGACGCCCGGTGTCGTCGACGTCGCGGGACCGCGCCTCACCATGCGCCCTGTCTCGGGCCTTCCCCTCATCCACGTGGAAAAGCCGCAGTACAGCGGCACCAAGAAATTGCAGAAGCGGGCTTTCGACATCTTCGTGTCGCTGACCGTCCTGCTCGGCGCGCTGCCGGTGATGCTGGCTTCGGCGGTTGCCATCAAGCTGACCAGTAAGGGGCCGGTGTTCTACCGCTCCGAGCGGATCGGTTTGGACGGCAATCCATTCCAGATGGTCAAGTTCCGCACCATGGTGGACGGTGCCGACCAGCAACTGGACGGACTGAACCACATCAACGAAAGCGTCGGCGGCGTGCTCTTCAAGATCCGCGAGGACCCACGTGTCACGGCGGTCGGCCGCTTCCTGCGCCGCTACAGCATCGACGAGCTTCCGCAGTTCTTCAATGTGCTGCGCCGCGACATGAGCGTGGTCGGCCCTCGCCCGCCGCTGCGCCGCGAGGTGGACACCTACAACGACCAGGTGCGCAGGCGGCTACTGGTGCTGCCGGGCATCACGGGCCTGTGGCAGGTCAGCGGCCGCTCCGACCTGTCGTGGGAGGACTCCGTGCGCCTCGACCTGTCCTATGTGGAGAACTGGTCCATCGCCAACGACCTCTTGATTGCGGCCAAGACCATCCGCATAGTGGCCGCAGGCTCCGGCGCTTACTGAGCCGCCGATTAGCGAGCAGACGCGTTTGCCTGCGGCAAGCGAACATCGCCTCGGTAAGTTGCGGAACGTGCGGCCGAATCAATATCAATATCCAAATTACGAATATGCGCGAATTGCGGATAACGACCTACAGCAATTTCCCAAAGTTCACATTTGCTCGGAATCGGTGCGCCTCGCGGGGAAGGCGCTGCAACATAATAAACGCTGACGTTAAAAACATGCGGTTCGCCAGTGCCTCGCGCGACGCGCTCCCGAAAGGGGGCGGCTCCAGCGGCACCCAGCACACGGTTCGCACTAGATTGAGCGGCAGATCGAGGCAAAGGACAGCGCAACCGGCATGATCAAAAAAGCGGTGTTGTGGATCTCCGTGTTCGTTGTCTTTGCGCTGGTCATTGCGATGGTCGTGACGTTTCAGGCCGCGATCTACACGGTGGCAACGCGAATCATGGATCAGTTTCCGGCCTCAGGGGGAGCGCCAACGCCGGTTGCGTCGGCGGACCTCACAGATTCCGGGCCTGGTTCGTTGGTGGCGGCGACGACGATGCCGGGGGTGACCCGTACCTACGAGGGCCGGG
>Ga0190272_10001348_pt1 | contig 11802 bp, 9 predicted proteins | sample Popmic504T_FD_133746 | JGI IMG/M metagenome (GOLD analysis project Ga0190272, IMG submission 133746) | Populus adjacent soil microbial communities from riparian zone of Shoshone River, Wyoming, USA - 504 T | ecosystem: Environmental > Terrestrial > Soil > Riparian zone | place: USA: Wyoming...
GTACCGGGTCGCCACTGACGCGACAGAGTCATGGATGTGCCGGAACGCTGCGGGAAACCGTGAGGAATCCGCTGAGCGTGGTCCTCGTGCGCTCAGTGGGTGTCACGGTAACTACAGAGCATCCGTCGCCGAATCCGCCAAATAGGTGACAAGTCAGGGCGGAGAGTCACCAGAAGTCGAGCAAAATCGACGCCGAGTGACCATGGCAGGTCCCGGTCTGCCACGATCGAGCGACAACGTCGTCTCGTCGTAGCCCGGACGATGGCCGGGCGGGCGTCCGCGACTCCGTCGGTCGTCCGACCGGCAGGGAATCGAATTCCGCGCGCCGAAGATCACCAAGATGGTGGGCCGGTCAACGCTCAGTCCAAGCGCCCACAGACCGCCAGCACGGCCACAACTATCGATCTTGAAACGACCGTGGGCCTCGCCCGGCGCTGCACCGACATTTCAGTCACCTCTCGTCTTCTGGTTACCTCGAAGTTGATACGGTCGAAGTAGGACGACAGTGCGCCTGCAGAGGGCTATTGATGTGTGCCGTACCGACCGTCATGGCCACGACCCGGTCGAGAAGCGCTTGCAAGGCTGGCCGACCGTGGTAACCCGAGCGATTTCCGGAACCTGAACACGTATCCGGCGATGTCTGTCCGAGCGTTGCCGAGCGCGCCCTCCGCGCGCTCGGTTGGTGTCACGGACGCTACCTCGCGTCGGCCGCCGAAGCCGCCAAATGAGTGACAGCGCGGGCAGGGCGTCGCCAAGAATCGAAAAAAAATGAGCGCGCTGTGACTGGTGGCGGCACAGCGGTGACACGATCGAGCGATAGCTGGCGTGGGGCTGGTCGGCGCCCCTCGCGTGCGGGGCCGGTACGCGCGCCGGGTCGCTGCTACGCGTAATTGCACCGTCGACGGCGGACAGAATTGCTGGTACGGCCTTTATGGGAATGTCGTTGGCCCGCGCGGAACTGTGCGATTCACGGGATCTTGTACTCCGGACGGCCGTGCCCGTCGGCGTCCGTGTCCTGCCGTCGGTCCGCTCCGTGGGTCCTCGTCGGGCCCCGGCCGGGCGGTCCTGAGTCACTCCGATGATCGAATCGTTCGGCTCCGAGCGGACAGTGCTGGTCCAGGTGTCCCTCGAAGAACGCTCTGAACAGACAATATGCCCACATTCGCAGGCTCCGCGCCCCGGTATGGGTGCCCGTCGACCGTCGTGCGGGACGGCACCCGGCCACCTCGACAACACCCCGCGAGCCAGATCTCCGCCGGCACCATCTCCTACTCGGCGTGATCAGGTGATGACCCGAGCCAATGCGTCGGAGCCGGATGCGGATCGTGCCGGCCAGCACGCCCTCGACCGACCGCCCGGCTACGCGTAGGTCCCGCTCGGCGCGCGACGCTGCTCCGTTTGGAGCATTACGGTAACGGAACGTATACCAACTAAACGGCGGAGAGTAAAAAAGACGTTGCGCTATTGCCTACAAGTATGACGATCGGGGTAGTGTGCCCCGGTCGCAGGCTCCATGGTTGTCGCACTTAGTCGCATATTGAAAGCGTGTCTCATATGTTTCCTGGGGTGACCGTTGTCGCTGGACTCCGCCCCCGGCGAACACACAGCGTCGCCGCACAACGTGGTGGGCGTCGGCACTGCCCATACCCGGCTTCGCGGCTCGGAGCTCCCGTGTTGGCACTCACCGATACCCCGAAGGCCGGTGAGTCCTATACGTGGCGGCTCCGCTATCGGCAACCCCGACTGCCGAACCTCAGAGGAGCAAATGATGATCGGATCCGCCGTGATAGTGGGCGACGGTACTGCTGGCCGGATGGCCGCGGCGCATTCCGCCGCGGGATTCGGTGATCGACCCGGCGCGAGGGGGAACGGTCGCGGACGTGCGCAGGTGACGATCGGCTCGGCGACCACTCCCGCGTGGAGCGGCTGGCCGAGCGCGCCACCCCCCGTGGGATCCGCCGGGTGACCGACACGGTGACCGCGCCGGCCAGGACGAGTGGGGCCAGTTCGCCGCGCTCGTGACCTGCGACCTGGCCGGCCACCACCGCATCGGCCCGTACAGGCCCGTCAATACATGTTCACCACGATGACGCATGGGCTCAGTCGCACTCGGCTCCCGTCATCTGATTGCTGGTTCCCAGAAAGTATGTCCAAAAGGAGTTCGCATGGCATCGTCACCGTTGTCCGATCCGGGCATCGTGCCCAACCCGTATCCGGTCTATGCCGCGCTGGCCGAGAGCGAACCGGTTCACTGGTGTGAGGATCTCAACGCCTGGGCAGTCCTGAGGTATGCCGACTGCGCAAGTGGTCTGAAGGATTCCCGCCTCAAGGCGGAGCGGATGGACGAAGTCCTGCTCGCGAAATTCCCGGACCACTCGCTGTCGCCGGACAGCATCTACCACCGGTTCACCAAGAACGTGATGATGTACACCGACCCACCGGTGCACGACTCGCTGCGGAGGTCCACCAACGCCGGATTCACCCGCGAGGCGCACGAGCACTACAGCCGCGTCATCGAACGCGTCGCATTCGATCTGGTCGCCACCATTCCGAATGACACCAAGCAGATCGACGCGGTTGCCGACCTGGCGGCCAAGCTTCCGGTGAACGCGGCCGTCAGTGCCTTCGGGGTTCCGGCCGAGGACCTGGACTTCGTCATCCCGCACGTGGACGCGATCATGACCTACTGGTCGGGGCCGCAGGACCAGCCGTTGGGGATCGACATCCTGATGGAGCACCTCGCGGAGCTGCACGTCTACTCGCTGGAACTCGTCGAGGGCAAGCGCGGCAACGTGCTCCCCGACACCGTCATCGCGCGTCTCGCCGCCGGTCAGGCCCACCAGACCGACGCCACGCTCGAGCAGACCATCCACCAGCTGGTACTGCTGCTCATCGCGCTGTTCGCGCCGACGACGCCCGGGTCCGCCAGCAGCGGCATGCTGTCGTTCGCCACGAACCAGGACCAGATCGAGCGCTTCAGGACCGACCAGGCGTGCGCCGACAACGCGGCCTACGAAGTGGTGAGGTACAACGCCTCCAACCAGTTCACCTGGCGCACCGCGACGGAGGCGATCGACCTGGGTGGCGTGCGGATCGAGGCAGGGCAGAACGTGGCCCTTTTCCTGGGTGCGGCCAACCGGGACCCGGAAATGTTCGAGCGCCCGAACGAATTCGACCTCGCTCGGAGCAACAGCGGCAAGCACCTCTCGTTCGGTGTCGGACTGCACTCGTGCCTCGGCCGGCAGATCGCCACCCTCGAGATCAAGTGGTTCATGGCCGCGCTGTTCGACCGTTACTCGTGTATCAGCCTGGCGGGCGACCCCGAATGGAACTCGAACCTGGAGTTTCGGTCCCTGCGATCTCTGCCGCTGCTTCTCGGCTGACGAACGCTTCTGCGAGCTAGCTCTTTCCCAGTAGGCCGGTCGGGGCGTCGGAGTCATTGTGGACGAAAGCGCCCTTGACCGGTGAGGCCGGTTCTCCAGCGATGCTGTCGCTGCCGGAAGGCGGAGGAGACGTTGCGGACGTTCGGTGAAGGAGATCGAGGTGGTTGAGGCAGTGTGTTCTGTGAACGTCACCCTTTCCCGGCCGGAGCGGGCTGATTCTCCGGCGCCCCGTGCACCCGCACGGACGTGTCCCGCACACGAGCAGGCCGCCTCGCGCACTCGGCACGTGCGCGGGGCCGGCAGCGCCACCGACGCCACCGAGGCCACTGATGCCGTGTCCTGCGTCGACCTCGCGGAGGCTGAGGACTTCCTGGGGCAGTACTACGCCGAGGCGGCCCCGGCCATCCCGTTCGAGGAGAGGTTGCGCGCCGTCCGGTCGGAGATCGACACGACCGGCGGCTACGCCCACACGAAGGCCGAGCTGACCTTCGGAGCCAGGGTCGCCTGGCGCAACGCCGCCCGGTGCATAGGCCGGCTGTACTGGAACGGTCTCAGTGTCCGGGACCACCGCCACGTCAGCGAGCCCGCCGAGGTCGCGCGGGAGTGCGTCGAGCACCTGCGTGCCGCCACCCGCGGCGGCACGATCCGTTCCACGATCACCGTGTTCGCGCCCGACCTGCCAGGCACACCGGGACCGCGGATCCACAACGAACAGCTCATCCGCTACGCGGGGCACCGGCTGCACGACGGCGCCGTGCGTGGTGACCCCCGGTCCGCGGACATCACCGCCCGCGCGGTCGAACTCGGGTGGAACCGGCCCCAGCCGCCTGGCCGCTTCGACGTGCTGCCGCTGATCATCTCGGGGCCGGACGGGCAGACCGAGCTGCACGACCTGCCGGGCGACGCCGTGCTGGAGGTGCCCATCAGGCACCCGGATCACGACTGGTTCGCCGAGCTGAGGCTGCGCTGGCACGCCGTCCCGGCGATCAGCAACATGCCGCTGGTGGTCGGCGGGATCCGCTACTCCGCCGCCCCGTTCAATGGCTGGTACCTCAACACCGAGATCGGTGCCCGCAACTTCGCCGACACTGACCGCTACGACCTGCTGTTCCCGGTTGCCACCCGGCTCGGGCTCGACACCAGCTCGGTGCGGACCCTGTGGCAGGACAGGGCGCTGGTCGAGCTGGTGCGGGCCGTGCAGTGGTCGTTCGACGAGGCAGGGGTGACCATGACGGATCACCACACCGAGTCGCGGCGGTTCCTGCAGCACGTCGCCAGGGAGGAGAAGGCAGGACGGTCCTGCCCGGCCGACTGGAGCTGGATCGTGCCACCGATGTCCGGCGGGATCACACAGGTCTTCCACCGCTACTACGACGAGCCGGAACCCGACCTCCGGCCGGCCTTCCTCTCCCCGGACGACTGATCCCACGGACTGATCCACGACTGACCTGACGACTCAATCGGAGGGCCTGGCCTGCGACGTGAGCCAGGACCATCGACGTGGCGGGTACGCCGGCCGACTCCGAGGTGGAGCTGGACGGCTACCGCGGGCTGATGAGCGCGTTCCCCACCGGGGTCGCGGTCGTCACGCTCCGGCCGCCGACGGCGCGTTCGCCGTGGCCGAAGGCAAGGTGGTCAACCGTGTCCGTCGTGGGCGACCATGCAGTGGTGCTCGGCGACGTCGTGCACGTCGAACAGACGGCCGATGTGCCGTTGCTGTACGGGTTGCGGCGGTTCTCGCAGTGGAGGTAGGACTAGCGATGACGAAACCAACCAGCGGGGTCCGCCGTCGCGAGTGGCGGACCCCGCTGGGAATCGTCGCCGGGACGGCCGCGCTGGTCGCCGCCGCCGCGGTATGGGGCCCGGGCCTCTTCCGCGGCGGCGGCCACAGCAGCGAGGTGAACCCGGTCGTCTGGTTCCTGATAGCGGTGGCCGTCGTGCTGCTGTTCTGCCACCTGTGCGGTGAGCTCCTGCGCAGATGGGGGCAGCCGCCGGTGCTCGGCGAGATCCTGGGCGGGCTGCTGCTCGGGCCGTCGGCGCTGGGGCTCGTGTGGCCGTCGGCGCAGCAGTGGCTGTTCCCGCCGGACGTGCTGGTGCACCTCGACCGCGCGGCGCAGCTCGGCCTGATCATCTTCATGTTCCTGCTGGGCTGCGAGCTGCGGACCGACAACCTGCGCGGCCCGCGGGTCCTCGGCAGCGTGGTGGCCGGCTCCATGCTGCTGCCGATGCTGGCCGGGGTCTGCATCGCCCTCACCGCGGGTGGTGTGCTGGCCGGCGAGACCGGGTCCAGGGCGTCCTACGTCCTGTTCTTCGGGCTGGCGCTGGCCATCACCGCGCTGCCGGTGCTCGGCCGCATCCTGTTCGACCTGCGGATGCAGGACACCCCGGTCGGCGTCATCGCGCTGTCCGCCGCCGCGGTCGGCGACGGGCTGGCGTGGGTGGCGCTGGCGCTCATCCTCACGTCCGACGGCGGGTTCATCAGGACGGCCGGGCTGGCCGTCGCCCTGGTCCTGTTCGTCGTCCTGTGCGTGCGGCCGCTGCTGGCGGCGCTGGAACGGCGGCTCGCCAGCACCGCCGAAAACGGGCAGCTGTTGCTCGCGGTCCTCGTCGTCGGGGCGATCGGATGTGGGGCGGCCACCGAGCTGATCGGCCTGCACCCGGTCATCGGGGCCTTCCTGTTCGGCACGGCGGTGCCGCGCAACTCGGCGGCCGTGCACCAGATCAGCCGCCGGATGCAGGGGTTCGCGGTGGCGATCCTGCTGCCGCTGTTCTTCGCCGGGGTGGGGCTCAAGACGTCGGTGGGGCTGCTCGGCGGTACGCCGCTGAACTGGCTGGTGTTCGCCGCGGTGCTCTTCGGCGCGATCGGCACCAAGTTCATCGGCGCCGGCGGCGGGGCCAGGCTGGCCGGCCTGCCGCCCCGCGAGGCCCTGCAGATCGGCACCCTGATGAACTGCCGGGGCATCACCGAGCTCGTCGTCGCCACCATCGGCCTGCAGTCCGGGCTGATCAGCCCGCTCGGGTTCACCATCCTGGTGCTGGTCGCGGTGATCACCACGGCGACGACGGGGCCGCTCATGCGCCGCTTCACCACGCATGAGCCGAAGCTGGTCGGCTAGCCGCCAGTCGGCTCGCCGTGCACCGCGGCCTGCGCGACGGCCTCGATCAGCCGGTCGAGGTCGTCGTCCAGGTCGTCGCTGCCGTAGCGGATCCGAAGGCTCTGCCGGAAGACCAGCTCGGCGATGTCCTCCGGCAGCCGCGAGTCGCCCGGGGCCAACCGCGCCACGCTGTCAAGATATGCCGCGATGACCGTGACGCCATTCGCCAGGGCGGTCCCTATTTCGTACCTGACCCAGTCCTTCGTCGGGTCATCCGCAACCCTCAGATCCTCCAGCCACCGGTCGTGAATGACCGCGACCAGCACAGCGGACCGAGCAAGCCCGGCTCTCAGCTCGTCCGGGTAGCGCTGGCCGACGCTGATGGACCGGTGGTCGATGAACACCTTCTCCTGGCCGAACCTCGCGGCCAGTTCCCGGCGGATGGCATTGACCGCTCCCCGGTGCGGCCCGCTGCGGTAGCTGATGAACACGCCGCCGAACTCGGCGTCCGCGGCTCCGGCGAGAGAACGGGCGAGCGCCTGTTCGGCCGCGACGACCGACGCGCGGTGGGAGCGCGCTTGTCGCGACAGGGTGACACCCAGCACCGCGATGAAGGTGAGGCCGAGCACCGGCGCGATCAGCCCGAGCACCTGGGTGACCCAGAACCTCGGCACCCCAGCGCCCGCACCACCGAACGGGATGGCCCGTTCCAGCAGCCACAGCAGCGCGCCGGGGTAGGTGGTCAGCGGTCCGTCGCACGTGGTCGCGCCGCACGCCTCCCGTTCCCCCTTGACGATCATGAGCGCCTGTACGGCCAGCAGCACCAGCATGCATCCGGACAACATCCGGAGGAACGGCGCCCCACGCTCCGGTGGCCGGGTCGGCTGCCGACGGTCCCCCGGCCGGCGCACCACCGTCATCGGCTCGTTGACGTCGTCCAGCCTCGCGGACCCCGTCACGGCCACCAGGGACTCCAACGCTGCGGTGGTGGTCACGCAGTGGTCGGAGCAGAGCAGGTTGCCGTTCTCGTACCCGGTTCCGTCCGCGAGGAACGCCGTCCGGTCCTGCGCGTCGCGGATCAGCGACTCCACGCCCGCCGGGTCGTCGGCGTGGCACAGCCCGATCGACCAGTTGTGGTTGAGCAGCGGATCGGCCGCCACCCGTCGAACCCTGGACCGGCCCTTAAGGGCGCGCAGTCTCGACCACATGTCACGGCCGGTGGCGAGGCACACCAGCACCAGCAAGTAGGCGATGACCGACAGCCCAACAACGGTGATCGACAGCCGCGCGTACTGCCCGGCCAGCAGCAACAGCGGCATGGCCGCGAGGACCAGGACCGCCGGCCCGAAGTCCCTGAGGTACGGCCAGCAGGACTCCAACAGCCGCAGCCGGCGGGCGCGGCGGCCGGCCCCGGCCGGTTCGCGGCTCGCGCGCGGCGGACTCAGCAGGACCAGGCTCGTCGGCGAGTGCCAGACCAGCCGGTCCTGCGCGTCCGCGATGTACAGCAGCACCGCCAACCGGGGCCGGGGCGGCATGAAGGCGAGCCGCTCACCGCGCAACCGGGCGACGGCCGACCTGCCGTGCTCGGCCCGCCGCACCGAGGCCGCCGCCGCGCGGCACTGCCGGTACGTGACGGTCACAAGGAGATGGTGCCGTAACCGCTGCCGCTAGCCTCCTCGGAGTGACATTCACTCCGGCCGCGGACCGATACGACGACATGCAGTACCGCAGGTGTGGGCGCAGCGGGCTGAAGCTCCCGGTGATCTCGCTCGGGCTCTGGCAGAACTTCGGCCACGACCGCCCGTTCGACGTGCAGCGCGCGATCGTGCGGCGGGCGTTCGACCGCGGCGTCACCCACATCGACCTGGCCAACAACTACGGACCGCCGTACGGGTCGGCCGAGGAGAACTTCGGCCGCATCATGGCGGCGGACCTGAGCGGGTACCGCGACGAGCTGGTCATCTCCACCAAGGCCGGCTACGACATGTGGCCCGGCCCGTACGGCGAGTGGGGTTCCCGCAAGTACCTGCTGGCCTCGCTCGACCAGTCGCTGCGCCGCATGGGGCTCGACCACGTCGACGTCTTCTACTCGCACCGCTTCGACCCCGACACGCCGCTCGACGAGACGATGGGCGCGCTCGACAGCGCGGTCCGCGCCGGCAAGGCGCGCTACGTCGGCATCTCCTCGTACTCGCCGGCGGCCACCGCGTCGGCCGCGGCGATCCTGCGTTCGCTCGGCACGCCGCTGCTCATCCACCAGCCGTCGTACTCGATGATCAACCGCTGGATCGAGGACGGCCTGCTCGACACCCTCGCCGACGTCGGCGCCGGCTGCATCGGCTTCTCCCCGCTGGCCCAGGGCATGCTCACGGCGCGGTACCTCGGCGGGGTGCCGGCCGACTCGCGGGCCGCGCGCGAGGGCTCCCTCACCCCGGACTGGCTCACCGACGACACCCTCGCCAAGATCCGCGCGCTGAACGAACTGGCCGCCGGGCGTGGCCAGACGCTGGCCCAGCTCGCCATCGCCTGGACCCTGCGCGACCCGCGGATGACGTCGACCCTCCTCGGCGCGAGCAGCGTCGCCCAGCTCGACGACAACCTCGGCGCGCTCGACAACCTCGCCTTCGACGACGCCGAACTGGCCGAGATCGACCGCCACGCCACCGAGTCGGGCATCAACCTCTGGGCCCGCTCCAGCCAATCCGGCTGACGCCGTCGGCCCGGTCGCCCCGCGGGGTCGTCGGGCGCGAGCCGCGGGTGTGTCGCTGACCGTTGGTCGCCCCGGCGAGTGGTAGAGGGCGCTCGTTATGGTTCTGTTGCCGAAATGGGTATCCGCGGGGGTATCAACGACCCTGTTCTCGGTGACGGCCCGTGCGTGAGATGCGCGCGACCACTGTGAAGCGGGGGATTCTCGGATGACCACTCACACGGACGATCGAACCTTCTACCCACACGTGCCCGCGTCGGTCCTGCTGCGGCACAACGCGCGCGTGCTCGACCCGGCCACCGCGGTCTCGGCGCCAGGGCAACCAGCACCGCGGTCGACGGTCTACCGCACCGACCGGCTGTTCGTGCCCGACGAGGTGCACCGCGAGTCCGAGCAGCGGACCGCCGTCGACGCGGCGCTGCGCACGGTGAACCTGCGGCTCGCCGCCGCCCCGGCCGAGCCCGGCCCTGCCACGCTGGAGATCGTCGACAGCGCGACGCCGACCGTCGTCGACTCGTGGGTGGCGCTGCAGGCACTGCACACCGCCGCGGCGTCGGACCCGACCGTCGAGAAGCTGGTCGGCGACGTCCGGCTGGTGCACCTGCTGTTCGCCGCGACGGACCCGACCACCAACGAGCCGGGTCCGTACGAGCCCAGCGGCCCGAAGGGCGCGGTGCGGACCCTGTTCTCCCCGCCGCCGGAGCCCGACACCGAACGCGACGCCCGGCTTGCCGGCCCTGCCGTCCGGCGGCCCGTCGTCGCCGTCGTCGACTCAGGTGACGGCCCGGCCGCGGACGCCGGCGACCGGCCGACCCACGGGGCGCTCGTCGCGGGCGTCCTGCGCCGGCAGGCGCCGCTGGCCGCCGTCCGGGCCATCCCGGTGATGCACGCCGACGGCGTCGTCCACGAGGACGAGCTGGAGGGCGTGCTCGGCGACCTGGTCGACGCCGTCGCCGGCGCGCAGTCCGGCGGCGACGCGGCCGACATGGTCGACGTGGTGTCGCTGTCGCTCGGCTACTTCCACGAGCACGACCGGGCCGGCGCAGAGGCGTCCACCATCGCGGCCCATATCCGCAGCCTGACCGCGATGGGCGTCCCGGTGATCGCCGCGGCCGGCAACCACGCCACCACCCGGCCGTACTTCCCGGCGGCGCTCACCGCACACCTGGGCGACGGGGACGACCCGACGCCGGGCCTGCTCAGCGTGGGTGCGCGGGAGTCCGACAGGGGTGTCAGCGGCGTCGGAGACGACAGTGGCGACTGGGTTCGCTACCTGCGGCCCGGTGCCACCGGTGGCGCCACCGGTTCGTCGTTCGCGGTGCCGGTGCTCGCGGCCGAGCTCGTCAGCGCGATGGACCCGGCCGACCCGGGGGACGTGGACCTCGGGAAAACGGTGCGGCGGGCCAGGGCTGCCGTCGCTACCCTCGATTTGTGACCCTCCGTGTACGCAGACAGCATGTCGATTCCTGAGTCCTCGGCGAAGGTGCGCGGTCCGGAGCGTCGTGAGCGGGTTGCCGCGGCGCTCCTTGCCGCGCGTGGCGGCGACCGCCACGCGCTGGACGAGCTGGTGAAGGACCTCACCCCGATGCTCTGGCACGTGGCGCGGTCGCAGGGGCTGGACCGCGAGGACAGCGTCGACGTCGTGCAGGGCACCTGGCTGGCGCTGGTGTCCTCGATCGCGACCATCCGTGACCCGTCGGCGTTGGTCGGCTGGCTCGTCACCACGACCCGTCGGCGGGCGTGGCGGGTCGCCGCCGCGCACCGGGCGGAGCTGCCGGCCGCGACGGAGGACCTCGACGTCCGCGCCGATCCCGACCCGGCCGTCGACGACCGGGTGCTCGCCGACGAGCAGCGCACCCGGCTGTGGGAGGTGATCGCCACCCTGCCGCCGCTGTGCCAGCAGCTGATCCGCATCGTGGCGTTCGCCGACCGTCCCGACTACGACGCCATCAGCCATGCGCTGGACATGCCCCGCGGCAGCATCGGCCCCACCAGGGGCCGGTGTCTGGCCAAGCTGCGGCAGCTGCTCGGCGTCGACCAGGAAGGCGGTTGGCAGTGGCAGCGGTGAATGCGGCCGATCCACCGGGGTGGAACGATCCGCCGGACGAGCTCGACGAGCAGATCCTGTACGGCGTCAGCGAGGTGTGGAGCGAGGTCGACCCACCGCCCGCGTTCCTGGTCGACCAGGTCCGGTTCGCCCTGGACGTCGAGGACGCCGACACCGAGATGCTCCAGCTGCTGGAGGCCGGCCAGCTCGTGGGCACCAGGGGCAACGACCAGACCCGGCGGATCACCTTCGGCGGCGACGAGGTGACCGTCATGATCGGCATCGAGTCGAACGTCGACGGCACCCTGCGGCTCGACGGCTGGCTGGCGCCGGCCGGGTGCTACGACGTCGAGTTCCGCGCGTCCGACGTCGTCACCACGACCCGGTCCGACGACGACGGCCGGTTCGTCCTGGGCAGGGTGCCGACCGGGTTCGCCAGGCTGGTGCTGCGCCGGTTCGGCCAGCCCGGCGTGACAAAGGTGGTGACCACACCGTCGGTCGAGCTGTAGCCGAGGGCGTCCAGGCCGTCGAGGTCGCACCGGCCACGACGGCCGAACAGCGCCGTGCCGA
>Ga0190272_10001349_pt1 | contig 11802 bp, 12 predicted proteins | sample Popmic504T_FD_133746 | JGI IMG/M metagenome (GOLD analysis project Ga0190272, IMG submission 133746) | Populus adjacent soil microbial communities from riparian zone of Shoshone River, Wyoming, USA - 504 T | ecosystem: Environmental > Terrestrial > Soil > Riparian zone | place: USA: Wyoming...
AGAGAAGAAAGTTGCCAATCTGCTTTTGAATTTTTTCTCTACCGATTCTACTTCTACTCCCTGGTTTATGGGAAATGGATGCTCGTTTAATTCAGTGATAGAAAATAATATTTCTAATTCCGTCTCTGTTTTTCCCAATCCCTTCTCCATACAGACAACTTTACAGTCAGACCATTTGTACAAAGATGTAACTCTTACGGTTTACAATTCTTTCGGGCAGACATTAAAAAAAATAACCCTGATAGTAATCGGGGCGGGACAGACAGTTGTTCTCCCGCGTGAGAATCTTGCAAGCGGATTGTATTTCGTTCGGCTGACACAAGACAATAAAGTAATCGCAACTGACAAACTAGTAATCATCGACTGACATACGGACGGCAAAACTGCACTGGCTATTACAGCACCTGCAAAAAATTGGTGGTTCAGTAGTTAAATGATCCCAATAGCTATCGGGATTGTGCTTCGAATCAGGTGTAGTGCTGGCAGACAGTTTAGTGCTTCAAAATCCGCTTTTCGTCAAGCGCCGAAACGTTACCCAACATCCCAACAGACGGCAAAATGAAAACAAAAATGAAGAAGAAAAAACACATCGGACAATTAGTTTCTGTAAAATTCACGGACAGAAAAACACCCATTTATGGTTATGTTGTTGACTACAATGACGACTGGACCTTAATGAAATACAATCCTGTTGACTACATTATAGACGATTACATTATTTTCCGACACAAAAACATTGAAGATTTTCGCAGAGACACGGACGAAAAATGGAGAGAAAAAGTAATTAACCTCAAAGGACTTCAACCAACGGAAAAGGAAATTATTCCACTGATCGACCTTGAAACTATTTTGAAATATTTAACTGACAACTTTGGCGTTTTTCAGGTATATACAAAATCAGAAACCGCTTGTTATTTAGGACGACTAAAATCAATTAACAAAAAGGAACTTGTAATGGACGACCTTAACCCAAAAGGAGAATGGGAAGGACAAATGAAATTTAGAACACGAGAATTCAGAGTAATTGAGTTTGACACAGACTATATCAACTCGCTTAAACTTGTTTCGACAACTAAAAAGGCAAAAAAATAATGACCTTACTAAACGAAATAGAAGGTAGAGCAGCTGGTAACATGGGCTTGGCAAAAGTGGCGGGTTCAGTGCTCCACAGACATCCTGATAGCTATCTGGAATGTGAAAATCGTCACCTTCACAAAACCTGAAACCGATTAGTCAGAATTGTAGAGCACCCTGCAACGGGCAAAGATATTGAAAGAAAATAATTTTATGACAACAGCTAAGCCGAAAAATATTGACGAATACATTGCTAAGTTTCCATTAGATATTCAAGAAATTTTAAAACAGATTCGGGTGACAATTAAGAAAGTTGTTCCTGAAGCTGAAGAAACAATAAGCTACGGGATACCTGCTTTTAATCTGAACGGAAAGTACTTGATTTACTTTGCAGCTTACAAAAATCATATTGGATTTTATCCTGTTCCACGTGCAATTGAAGAAGTGGATAAAGACTTAACTTCTTATAAGACTTCAGGCAAAGGAACTATTCAATTTCCTTTGAACAAGCCAATGCCCCTAAATTTGATTATTAAACTTGTTAAGTTTAAAGTAAAGGAAAAAGCTAAAAAAGAGAAGAATATAAAACTAACAAAGAAATCAACGAAATTCTGAACCACAGTATCCAGGAAGCATAGATGGATGAAGTCACAGAAAGCGTATGCGCAGGCAATAATAAAACATCTTTATCGGAGAGTGCCGACGGGAGCTCAGACGGGGTCGTTGTTCCGTTCCATATGGAGACTAAAAAGACTTTAAAAAGTTCTTATAAATATTGTAAGATAAAAGCCATTTGAAATTAATTTCCCTCATCGTGAGTGGCCGGGCTTTATTGGCTTCCGCTCTTGCATTGAAGAATTTTCTTCAATAGCATCATTTACCTGAAATCCAGCGGACAATTTCAAAATATGTACTTTTGGCACTGCATTTTATCAAAAGAAAAGTCAAAACAATCTAAAATCATGAAGGGAATATTTTTTTTAATCAGTATTGTTACGTTTTGTTCTTCGTTTCTCTATTCTCAAACTCCTACATGGGAATGGCAGAACCCAAAAACACAGGGAAATAAATTAACTTCGGTTTGTTCTCAGGGTAATGCAGTTTATGCTGTTGGAGAATATGGTGCAATGCTGAAATCTACCAATGGTGGTAACAACTGGTTCATGCAAACAAGCGGAACAAATGAGTGGCTGCAGTCAGTATTTTTTGCCGATAGCCTTACAGGTTATGCGGCCGGAGGTTCCGGAACTATTCTGAAAACAACAGATGCTGGATTGAGCTGGACACCGCAAACCAGTGGCGTAGCGGGTTCCTTGGCTTCTGTTTTTTTTATTGGAGTTGATACAGGCTATGCAGCAGGTGGCAATGGTGCAAGTCATATAATTCTTAAAACAACTGATGGCGGAATAAACTGGCTGGCACAAAATGGCGGAACAGGCACTTATTTACGTTCAATGTTTTTTTTGAATGCCGATACAGGTTATGCAGTAGGTAATGGAGGTAAAATACTAAAAACAACAGATGGCGGACTTAACTGGACAACTCAAACAAGCGGAACAACTCAAACTATATTTTCTGTTTTTTTTACGGATGTAGATCATGGTTATGCAGCAGGATCAAGCGGGAAAATCCTGAGAACAGTGGATGGTGGTGTAACCTGGACAATTTCCACTGTTTTCCAGGCTAATGATTTATCATCTGTATATTTTACCGATGTCGATACAGGCTACATTGCCGGAATTACTGGTAAAATCTTAAAAACAACTGATGCAGGAACAAACTGGTCATTGCTAACAACCGGAACAACAAAAGATTTGTTCGGAATTTCCTTTGTAAATTCTTTAACAGGATTTGCTGTTGGCGAAAACGGAATAATTCTCAAAACAGTTGATGCAGGAATAAACTGGACAAGCCATACCTCTGAACCATATTATAAAGATATATATGATATTTATTTCCCGGAACCCTGCACGGGTTATGCGGCTGGAGATGATGGAACGATATTAAAAACCAACAATGGTGGAACCGACTGGTTCACCCAAACAAGCACAACAATCCATCCTTTACATTCTGTTTTTTTTACATCAGCTGATTCCGGTTACGCTGTGGGTGATTCGGGCACCATAATTAAAACAATTGATGGTGGAACAACCTGGATACAGCAAAATAGCGGGACAATCCTGGATTTATATGCTGTGTGTTTTACTGAAGCAGATACAGGTTACGCAGTTGGAAGAAACGGATTAATTCTAAACACCAGTGATGGAGGCGTTAACTGGACTTCGCAATCCGTTGGGTTATATACCTTGCATGCAGTGGATTTTATCAATTCAAATACTGGTTTTGCTGCCGGCCTTAACGGCAGAGTACTTAAGACAACTGATGCAGGAGTAAACTGGAATATTCAATTTAGCAGCACCTCCCTTGACTTAAACACCATACATTTCACAAGTGTGGATACCGGTTACACCGCTGGCGTTAACGGCCAGATCATAAAAACAACAAACGGCGGCGCAAACTGGAACATACAAACAAGTAATATCAACCATGTATTTACTTCCGTATATTTTGTTTCACCAGATACAGGATTTGCTGTAGGCTATGATTACAATCATTATTCACAAATTTTTAAAACTGTAAATGGAGGGATTAACTGGACCGGACAACCCAGCATAACAACTAATGATATAAATGCAGTGTTTTATAATGGCGCTTCTGTAGTTTATATTGCCGGTGATAATGGATTAATAATGGCAACCATTGCTGAAGAAACTGCAATTGGTTACAACGGACCGGTTTGCGAAGGAAGTCCGCTTTCATTAACAGCAACAACCACTATCAATGGACCTTACAACTGGACCGGACCGAATGGATTTTCATCAGGTCAGCTGAATCCAGTAATAAGTAATAGCGCTACTGCTGCAATGAGTGGAACCTATAACTTTAATATAACATTAAACAATTGTATAAGTCATTCTTATTCAATATCAGTAGTGGTAAATCCCATTCCTGCACAGCCGGTTGCAGGAAACAATGGACCTGTAACAGTGGGTTCAGCACTTTCACTTAATACACCAGCAGTTCCGGGAGCAACCTACAGCTGGACAGGACCGGGTGGCTTTATATCTTCACAGCAAAATCCTACCGTAAGCACCAGTACAACACCGTCTATGGCGGGAATTTATTATATAACTGTAGAAGTTGACGGATGTATCAGCACGGCTGGAAGCACGACAGTTATTGTAAATCCACCAGTTGGCATAACGGATGTAAATGAAACCACAATGCAGATCTATCCCAATCCTGCAACGGATAAAGTATTTATAAAATTCAATGAGATTCAAAATTTGAAAATGCAGGTTTTTAATATGATGGGCGAGTGTATTCTACAACGTGAATTAATTACAGGAACGACAGATATTGATATTGGGATGATGTCAAAAGGCATTTATGTAATTCAAATGAAAGGTGCAGACAAAATATATAAGCATAAGCTGATTAAACAATAACGGGAATGGATTAAACGGCCCAGTAATCAGAGCAGGTTGTAATAAAGCCCGGATAAAACAAACACCATCGTAAACGAACTGATAAGATAGTCAGGTAATTGTGGAAACGTGTTGTTCCTGATAAAATTGAATCAGGCAAATGTTCAAACCGCAGGTTAAAAACCATCAAGACCATGCATTTACTTCAAAAAGACGGCCAGGCCGCATCCGCCTCAGCTTTTCTTTTTAAAAACTTTCTTCAGCAACATCACAATTTTCTCCACAACAAAACCCAGGCACAATCCGGCAAGGGCACAGGAAAGGGCCTTAGCAAGCCATGCCACAACCGGCATCTTTGCTAAGGAGTGTTCTAAATCGTGAAGTAAGTGGCTGGTAAAAGGAATGCCATGGGCAATAATCTCTGCACCTACCCAAAGCATGGCAGCAGTACCGACAAAACTTAAGACACGCAAGAGATGCGGCATAAATTTTACAATGCCACGGCCAAATTTCCGGGTAAAGGAATGATATTTATCCTGAGCCAGGTGTACTCCAATGTCATCCAGCTTAACAATTAAGGCAACAAACCCATAAACTGCTATTGTAATAAAAACAGCTACAGCCAGCATCACCGCTATCTGGTTTACTATTGGCTTATCCGTTATCTGACTATAAGCAATTGCTATAATTTCTGCCGACAGGATAATATCGGTCCGAACAGCACCAGTGACCCGTTCCTTTTCAAGTTCCTCCGGTGTAATAACTTTTATCGGATCAATTTCAATATTCACATCCTGGTGTTTGACAAACATGGAATGAACCTTTTCATAACCTTCGAAACATAAATAAGCGCCACCTAACATTAAAACAGGTGTAATGGCCCAGGGGGCAAAGTATCCAAGCAACAAGGCCGCCGGGCTTAAAATAAGAAGCTTGTTGAACAGGGATTTCCTGGCAATTTTAAAAATGATAGAAAGCTCACGCGAAGGATCCAGCCCAACTACATACTTCGGTGTAACTGCAGTATCGTCAATGACTATGCCTGAGACTTTTCCGGTAGTCTTAACAACCTGTGCAGGCACATCATCCAGGCTGGCAGCACTTGCCTTTACCAAAGCGGAAATATCATCCAATAATGCAAAAAAGCCTGAAGCCATATTCTTCTTAAATTTCGATATTTAATTTTTGTTACAATTGTATGAGCCTTTTGCAACCGCCGTAAGCAAATCAGGCATACTCTTATTAGAACTACATTGTTTTTTGGGTGATTTAATAATATTACCCTAATTTACCCATCCAAACTTAACATATTTTTTAAAATAGACCGATATTAATAATCTAACAAATGCAACAAAGGCTTTAAGTTTATGTGCGAACAGTGAAAATAGAAACATTTGAGAACCGGCATGCAATATACCTCCACACATGAAATTCATTATTATTCCATACATCGCCCTAGGCCTGGTATTGTCACAGGCAATTGGTATTAAATACAATTGCTTAAGACCAGAAATATTTGCAACCTACTACGGCAGTCCCTTTATTTTTAAAGAGAAATCCATGGGTAGCTCAATGACCTACTTCTATAGCATATCCGGCCTGATAGTAAATATTTCTACCTGGAGCGTTTTCCTTTATCTGGTCAATAAAGGTATTGAACATTTCAGAAGTGTTACAAAAATCCCTGCGGTGTTTAATAATGCATTCAAATTCGCAGTAGGATTCATGGTCGTCTTGACAACGTTCAACCTGGCCTTTGATATTCTCATGCTTGGAAATGGATTCGAAAAGAATTAAACTATTGGTATTGGGATGTGGATAAAGAAGCAAGTGAATGGGGCGTGACATGTAAAGGAGAACTGATGTTATTTAAAAAAGAGTAAACTGTTTATAACTGCACGCACCTCAAATGGCGATTCAATAATTTATAAAACTTGTGCAAAGAAGATGGTTTAGTGCTAATTTTGTGTGAAACTCTGCCAGGTGCTCCACAGGGGAGAAACATTATCGGAAATCCCTTGTCACATGAAACACGGAAGTTCTAAATAAAAACAGATGAAAAAAACAGCCCTTCTTCTAATCTTTGCCTTAACCTATGTGATCGGAAAAGGACAGAACCTGGTTCCCAATGGAGATTTTGAACAGTATTCAGGGTGCCCTTCATTCTGGGGTGACCTTGATTCAGCATTGTTTTGGCTGAATCCTTCAATCAATTATAGCGCTTCACCTGATTACTACCACCAATGTTCTTCCTTTCCATCTATAAATGTTCCTTATAACTGGGGTGGAAATAACTTTCAGCTTCCTCATAGCGGGAATGCTTATGCAGGGATATATCTGACATTATTTTTTCCCACTCAAAATAACCGGGAATACCTGGAAGCACAGCTAACATCTCCACTGGTTGCCAATATGTGTTATCATTTTGAAATGTATGTTAATCTGGTTGCTCTTAGCCAGGTTACTACAGATGATATTGGCATTTATTTTTCGGATACCGCAATAACAGGAATAACTGACAATTTACCATTGCCATTAATTCCTCAATTAATTAATCAGGCAGGAAATTATCCCGATACATTAAACTGGATATTGGTTGAAGGCGATTATACTGCAACAGGCGGAGAAAATTACCTGATTATAGGAAATTTTAAAGATGATGCTAATACCAATACAATGCTGGCTAATTCAAATGGGTCTTCTCCCAGTGCCTATTGTTTCATTGATGATGTTTGTTTTACTCCATGCGATAGTTCCTGTACCAATATTACAGGCATAGAGGAACAAAATTCAAATGATGATGTATTAAAAATCTATCCGAATCCTGCAGCTGAATTTGTAACTATTAATTCAACACTTCATGCCGGTGATGAAATACGGCTAACCGATTTGCCTGGAAAAATACTTTTCAATACAACAATCACAGAACCAACCTCCAGCTACAAAATTAAAACATCACACCTTTCGTCCGGTATTTATTTCATCAGGGCTGGCAAGAAAGTAAGGAGGTTTGTGAAAAAATAATACCGACTCTTTTGTATGTATATTATGAATTGCGCAAATCGATATTTGCCGTTAAATTAAACATTTGTTATGCCGGCAATTATTGCGCGAAGCCAGAATCTATCAATGCGCCTCTGAGTCGTTCAAAAAACCAAAATCGGGATAATGAATTTTCAAACAGCCTGGATGATTACCTGGAAAAATTACAATTGAAGGCCTGTTCAGCTTATGTTCAATAAAACATCCTAATAAATAAACAGGTGTATAGCACGGGCTAAGCGCCAACTCACTTTTTTTTATATTTGCCGACGTAAACGGTTCGGTGACCGTACATGGCCTGCTGAATCACGTTGCCCGCAGAGTTATAAGCCAGCTGCATTAAAAAACAGTATATTTGAGAAAACAACAGCCATTATGAAAGCACAAGGCAAAACCGTTAAAGAAATTTTATTAAACCTCCCTGAAGACCGGGCAGAGCCTTTTAACAAGCTGCACGATGTAATTTTAAAAAACCTGCCCAAAGGGTTTGAGCCCGCCATTAGCTACGGCGGCCTTGGGTATGTGGTGCCGCATAAGCTTTACCCTGCAGGTTACCATTGCAAGCCTGAAGAACCACTGCCGTTTGCCGGGCTTGCCTCCCAGAAAGGATCCATTAATTTTTACCATATGGGTATTTATGCTGATTCAAAATTATTAAAATGGTTTGTGAGCGAATATCCTAAACACAGCAAACAAAAACTGGATATGGGTAAGAGCTGCGTGCGTTTTAAGAAGATGGAAGAGATTCCCTATAAACTCATTGGTGAATTAATGAAAAAAATGAGCGCCAGGGAATGGATTGAGATGTATGAGAAAAATCTGGTGCCGAAATCGAAGAAGTAAGTGACGTTGATCGTTCACCGACTACAACCTTTTTAAATCCCTTCTTGTTTCCTGATACTATCAGTCATTTTAAAGTTGACACGCCAAAACATTAGCCTTGACAAAAACAGATGACCGATATATCCTTTAACATCTGGTCTGTTATCATCCTGTTAGGAGCAGGACAAGGATTTTTTTTGTCCTTCTACCTGCTCACAAAAATTGAAAACCGGGATGCCAACAAATGGCTTGCCTTTTTGCTGACAGCTGTTTCGTTGCACTTATTGGAATATGCCGCCGATATTTCGGGAATCACCCTACAGTACCCTTTCTTTTTAGCCATAACCTATCCTTTGCTCTTCTGCATGGGTCCGTTTTATTTTTTCTATTGCCGATACCTGCTTGAAAAAGACTATCACACATCATACAAGACCCTTCTGCATTTTATACCTTCAGTAACAGTACTACTGCTGATGTTTCCATTTTACCTGATGCCTGCATCGGAAAAAGTAGCTTACATAGAGGGACTTTCATCAAACGGTACATTAAAAATACCGACCGGGCAACTTGTTTTTATGGCGTCTCATGTTATTCAAACTGTCGCCTATGTATTGGCATCATATAAGTTCATTAGCAAAAGAGAAGAAGCATTAAAAAGAATTTCATCTGACGTTTTTGCGGTGAAGAAACTTGACTGGCTGAGGACATTCAGTTTCTACTTCGCCATTTACCTGGTGTTGTATTTAGTGCTAGTGGTGGTGCTTACATTTGCCAAATCATTTCAGATCCAGATTGATTATATGATGTTATTTATCACTTCCCTCTCACTTTTTTCAATCGGGTATGTGGCAATCGGTAATCCTGAAATTTTTAAAGGAACACAGGAAATGGAAGCGCCGGAATCATTTGAAAACAATATCGATCCTCCAAGAAATGGAAACAGTCTGAACAGATACCGTGATCCTGACCTGAAAGAAAAGCTGTTACATTACATGGAAACCAACAGACCCTATCTCAAAAGCGACCTGAAAATTTCAGAGCTGGCGGATTCGATTTCTGTTCCGAATTACCAGCTTTCGCAACTAATCAATGACGAATTTGCGGTCAACTTCTATGATTTTATAAATAAGTACAGGGTAGACGAAGCTAAAAAATTGCTCATAGAAGACAGCCGCAATTTTAAAATTCTTGCAATTGCATTTGAAGTAGGGTTCAATAGCAAAGCAACTTTTAACCGCGTTTTCAAAAACCTTACTGATTATACTCCTACGGAGTTCAAGGCAAAATTTTCTGTTTCCAAACCTTAAGTATTGATCTTCAAATATTTAAGTAATTTGGTACCTGGAATTGATACCTGGATTCTAAAACTTATCTTGTCTCAATTTGTAAGTTGAGGCGATTTACCTTCTTAATCATCGCATTTTTGCCTCCCTAAAACTAAAATCATACAGACATGGCAAGCACAAGCAAAGTTACAGTTACAGTTAACGCACCTGTTGCGAAGGTGTGGGAGATTTTTATGAATCCAGACCATTTGAAACACTGGCTTCCGGAATTTGTCTCAATCGAACACCTGGATGGACCGGTTGGACAAAAGGGAAGCACCAGCAAAATGAAATTCATAGAGCGCGGCAAAGAACTGGAAGTAATTGAAAAGGTGCTGTTTGTTAACCCCATGCAGCAATACACTTTTAATATGCAGCATGAGACCTTTAACATCCTTACTGATGTACGTTTTATTTCCATCGGACAAGTAACTGAGATCATACAGGCGGTTCAGTTTTCACCAAAGGGCATATTTATGAAACTGATGATACCATTGATGAAAGGAGCTATGAAAAAGAAAATGGCAAACGACCTGAAAAAGCTAAAGGAATTTATTGAATCTCAAAAATAACTCAACAATTAATAACGCTTACATGCAAAAATATACCGTTTTAAAATTAATTGGATTGGCAATATTGACTATGATAACTTTAATTATCATTTCATTCATAGAAGTTGCGCTGTATTCCTATTTCGTAAATCCCGGACATGAAATTGGTGTTTATGAAGCACACGCTGAATTTTCTGCGCCCTATGTTTCAGGCATTTTTGGGTTTATTGTCTTCTTTCTCGTCGCCATGTTCTGGAAGAAAAAAGCATATCCTGACTTATTCAGATTAATAATTCTATTTCCACTCATATATGTATTATTGGACATAGTGGTTATAATTTTGATAGGAACATATCAATGGTCAGATTTTATTTTAATTTTTATTCTTGCCAATGGAGCAAAATTTCTTGGCAGTTTCTTAGGATATAAATTAAGTACATGACAGTCGAAATGTTTCGGCTGGATAACTTTTTCTTGCGGACTGTTTCGCAGGCTGACAGCGGCAGATTACCCATGTTTGCGCTATCCGGCCAAAATTGTAGATTTGAAGCGTAGTGCCTTATACATAATGTCAGACGTGCGCTCTAACCGACGTTTGTAAAGTCAGCGAATGAATCTACTGCAGCCGGTCAACAAAACCTACTATAATAACAAATGACGACAGACGAAATGAGCGTAACGATACATATGGTTTCAAGTCTTGACGGCATTATCGCAAAAAAAGACAACAGTATTTCCTGGTTCGAAACGTCGGACAATTACGAAAAAGGAATAACTGATCAAAATCCGGAAGAATTTCTTAAAACAATAGACTGCTATGTAATGGGGGCACGGACCTATGAGCATGCTTTGGAATTATCAAAATCTTATGGATGGGCATACGGAGACAAGCCGACAATTGTAGTAACTAACAGAAAGCTGCAAGTCGAAAGACAGAACATTAAGTTTTATTCAGGCGACCTGAACAAACTTGTAAGCGAACGGCTGAAACCAAATTATAAGAGTGTATGGGTTGTTGGCGGTTCAGTGCTTACCAAAGACTTCATCCGGTTAAAACTGGCAGACGAAATACGGGTATCGGTTTTACCAATCATATTAGGGGAAGGGACACTTTTTTTTGACCACGTAGGGAATGAACAGGCATTACATCTGAAAGATGTGACAGCCTACAAAAATGGTATGGTTGAACTATGGTATGAAATAAAGAAAAGGTAGAAATACTTCTAACGAACCGACAGAAAATACTGGTGGTTACATCCGTTTTGTAGCAAACATGCTGACAAGTGACAAAAATGATAGTTAATAGAATTTTTTATCTTAATATTTTAATAGCAATTTGTCTCTTAGCACTGGCTTTCCATGTGTTAATTTTGGTAAAAGTTATACCTTATGAAATAACCTGGGGTGGAAAACTAAAAAGCGACTATGAAATGTATGTATTTGAAATACTTTCAATTACAATCAATTCGTTTTTTCTATACGTTCTGCTGCAAAAAGGGA
>Ga0190272_10001351_pt1 | contig 11797 bp, 9 predicted proteins | sample Popmic504T_FD_133746 | JGI IMG/M metagenome (GOLD analysis project Ga0190272, IMG submission 133746) | Populus adjacent soil microbial communities from riparian zone of Shoshone River, Wyoming, USA - 504 T | ecosystem: Environmental > Terrestrial > Soil > Riparian zone | place: USA: Wyoming...
GACGCCGGCGGGCGGAGCAGCGATGGTGGGAATGGTGAAGTTGTAGCCAGTCTTGATGCCGGTGCCGAGGACTGCATCCACGAGGTCGGCGGTGTCGAGTTGGGCCATGGTTCCGAAAGCGCCATTACCAGCAGTTGCCTGGTAGGTGGCTTCTGCACTGTGAGTTGTGCGGAGGGATGACTGCGCTGAGCCTTCATTGGCGGCGCGACGTGAAGCGAGGAGATTAGGGATAGCGATGGCGGCGATAATGCCGATGATCGCGACGACGATCAGCAACTCGATGAGCGAGAAGCCGTCCTGGCGTTTGTTCGTGTTCATTCTGATTCGAGCTCCTTAAGAGAAATTGTTAGGTGTTTCTCGCGCCAACGGCCGTCGTCTCTACGAAAATGCCGCGCAGAGCGCGAAGTTGTCGAGGCGGTAATTACAAGGGCCGTGCCAGAGGTGGAGGCTTGAGGAAACGGCTGGAACGCCCGTATTTTGGACTAATTGTGGAAATTTGATGGGCGCAAGTGGCGAGCCTGACAAATTACGGCAGCGGTCAAATGACGGTTTTCGTCAGAGAGGTCGGCCCAGCGCAAACGGCAGACGGCAGACAGCAGACAGCAGACAGCAGACAGCAGACAGCAGACAGCAGACAGCAGACAGCAGACAGCAGACAGCAGACAGCAAGTAATTCTGCCGTCTGTCCTTGTTTCTAGCTTTCCCCGGCACCCGCGGCGAGTTCCGACTCGTCTTCGTCACGACGACGAACGGTTGCATCGGTTGTGCGACGTCGTGGGGTCGATTCGGAGCTGCGGCGCTCGTCGCGCATCTGCGCAGTTAGACCGCGAATGCTGTGTTTGTCGAGCAGGTGTCGAAGCGATCGGACGGATAGGCCGAGGAGTTCAGCGGCGTTTGTCTGGTTGCCGACTGTACGGCGCAACGCCTCAAGCACGTAGGTTTTTTCCAGTTGGTCAAGGTGGGCGGTGAGATTGATGCCTTCAACCGGAAACTCAAAAGTCTCCGCGATCAGGCTGGGGTTGTAATTGGTAATTCGATCGGGCAGCCGCTCGGGTTGAATCGAGCTGGTGGTTTCCAGGGCCACTGCGCGTTCGATGGTATGTTCGAGTTCGCGAACGTTTCCCGGCCAAACGTAGTTCTCCAGCAGCTGCTCAGTGACTTCTCCCAGAGTTAACGTCCTTCCGGTGCCAGTGCAGAACTTTTCCACGAAATGCGCCGCAAGAGCGGGAATGTCTTCCATGCGCTCGCGGAGAGCCGGGAGTTCAATTGGAATAACTGAGATTCGATAAAACAGATCCTCGCGGAACGTGCCATCCTTAACCATGGCCGACAAATCGCGATTGGTGGCGGCAATCACGCGCGTGTCTACTGTTGTCTCGTCAGTCGCGCCAACTGGCCGCAGCTTTCGTTCCTGCAAAACACGCAACAATTTTACCTGCATGGCGGGAGACATCTCGCCAATCTCGTCGAGAAAAATCGTCCCAGTGTTTGCGGCTTCAAATAGCCCCTTGCGATTTGTGTTGGCGCCCGTGAACGATCCCTTCACGTAACCGAATAGCTCCGATTCCAGCAAAGTTTCAGTGAAAGCGCCACAGTTGATTGAAACGAAAGGCCGCTCGGCTCTTGGGCTTAGATCATGAATTGCACGGGCGACTAATTCCTTGCCGGTACCCGACTCCCCAGTGACCAGGACCGTTGACTGGACTTGCGCCACGGTCTCGATCATCTGATAAAGAGCTTGCATTTTTGGCGATCGACCGATGATGTTGTTGAGTTTGCCACGGCTCCGCTGCCCCTGAATCAGGACCTTGTTCTCTTCGAGCAGCGCTTCTTTTTCTTTGACCAGCGTTAGCTTTTGCAGCGCCCTGGCCACGGTCTCTTTCAGCAGATCGTTGTCGAAGGGTTTCTGAACAAAGTCGTATGCTCCAAGCAGGAAAGCTTTGCGCGCTGTATCGACGTTGGCGAAAGCCGTCATTAAAACCACTTCAATGTTCGGCAGAAACGCACGAGCAGACTCAAGCAGTTCGATGCCATTCATATCCGGCATCCGGACATCGGACACAATCAGGTCAGCCGGCTCGGCCTGCAACAACGACATCGCTTCTCGGCCATTTCCAGCGGCGCGCACACTGTGTCCTTCACGCTGGAAGAGGTGCGTCAAAAACTGCCGCATCCCCAATTCGTCATCAACAATTAGTAAGTTGGCCATAAATACAAAATTCAGAAGTCAGAATTCAGAAGTCTCCTGACTTCTGTTCTCAATCATTCCTGTTCGGTAACTCGATCGCAATCGTAGTCCCTTGTCCTTCACGGCTTCGGACATTGATTGTACCACCATGATCGCGAATGATTTGATAGACAATTGAGAGGCCCAGGCCAGTGCCGCCCGTGGTGGAGGAAAATGGCTCGAAGAGATGCTCCACCTGTTCAGGCGACATCCCGCGACCCGTGTCCGAAAAGGTTATCCGCAAACGATTGTGCGACGTCTTTGTTAACACGGCCGAGAGCGTGCCGCCTTCCGGCATCGCCTGCAGCGCGTTGCGTGACAGGTTCCAAAAAACTTGCTGCAACTGCTCTGAATCGGCGCTTGTTAACGCTGGGCTGGCCGGCAACTCTTCCGAGATAACGTGATCAGGGTGGATTTCCTCGCTGTGCCTCAGAAGTGTGAACGTCTGTCGCAGCAACTCGCCGACGTCTACCTGCGACTGAATAATTGAACGGGGTCGGGCGTAATTTAGAAAGTCACTAATGATGCGATTGAGGCGGTCGGATTCGCGCAGGATTATCTCCATCAACTCAGTTTGCGATGAATCCTCCTTCATATCGGAACGCAACATTTGAATTGAGCCGCGCATCGCTGCCAGAGGATTACGAATCTCGTGAGCGATCGACGCTGCCATCCGACCTATTGCCGCCAGCCGATCCTGCCGTCGCGAAGTCTCTTCAAGAGCGCGAATATGAGTGAGATCCTGGAAGGTAATGACAGTGCCAGTGGTTTCTCCGGTTTCGGAAAAAAGTGGGGCGACGCTAAACCCCAGTCGGAGCCTCAGGCCGTCGGGCGTAAGGCAATCAGCTTCGAATCGCGGCCCACTCTCCAACGAGTCCGAGGGTAGGAGCGAGTCTGCAATGATGTCCTTTATCTCGCCAAAAAAGATCGACGCATCCTGACCGCGAACATCTTCTTCGCGATAGCCGGTTATCTCAGCCGCCGCTGCATTGAAAACATAAATGCGTCCCTGGAGATCGGTCGTGACCAAACCCGTGCGAATGGAGGCAACGATTCTTTCGTGCAGCGCGCGCAGAGTAGCGAGTGATTGCGTGGCGGCAATTAAACGCACATCGGAGCGCGACTGGCGTTCGGCCAGGCGGGCTGAAAGCAAACCAACAATCAGGAAGGCGGCGTCGAAAAATCCGACTGCCTGAATTGCCTGTACGCGGCCCGCCTCGAGTAGATTGGGGGCAGGTTGGGCTCCCCATCCAGAGATAGTTGCAATGGCACAACAGGTGAACGCAACGGCGCAAGCCACTGAAGTGACTACTGCATCTCTTGGTCCGACGAACAGGCTGGCAACTGCAATGATGACTATGTACAGCGCAATGTAGGGCGACTGAGTGACGTTCGTATGCCAGACCAGCCAACTCACCAGCAGGATGTCTATGAAGACCTGAATGCGAGCTTGAAATAGTAGGGAACTGGTGAAGCGATGAGCCAGAGAGTAAGCAGCAGTGAGACCGAAGACAATGAAGAGCGGCGGAATCATCTCTGAAATCCGCTGGCTGTTTCCTCGCACCCAGATCAGTCTGGCAAAAAATAGGACCAGCGCGGCGGCTAGACGACCCAGGATGAGCCACCACAATCTTCGGCTTTGCGAGTGTTGTCGCTCGATCGCTTCTTCAAGGCCCATTGAGCAGCAAGCCTACCACAGAGCAGGAAACGACAGGCACCCTGATTTCAGAGGTACTCGGATGTAGAGCAGACTGTTAGTTTGCGTAAGGGAGCTATTGGGCCGGCATCGCACCAACAGTTTGCGTTACAACTTTTCCGCTAGGTCGGCGAGGTTGTTGCCCGAGAGACGATAAACCGTCCACTCGTTCATTGGTTCAGCGCCAAGACTCTTGTAAAAACCTATCGCCGACTCGTTCCAGTTCAACACCGCCCATTCCATCCGAACGCATCCCCGCTCAACAGCTTTCCTTGCTACGTGGGCCAATACTTGACGCCCAATCCCCGAAGCACGTGACTCAGGCACGACGAAGAGATCTTCGAGGTAGAGACCGGGAAGCCCGACGAAACTCGAATAGGTGAAGAAGTAGATTGCATAACCGATTGGCTTGTCGTTGTGATAAGCAATGACGGCCTCGGCATAAGGCCGTTGGCCAAACAACGAAGCGCGTAGCCGATCTTCGGTAGCGGAGACGGTGTCGAGCAGTCGCTCGTATTCCGCGAGACCGCGGATGAGACTCAAAAGCAGCGGAACATCGTTTTCGGTTGCTTGGTCAATGCGAAGTTTGTCCGAGGTATCCATGTCTAACTCCTTCCCTATCCGCAATCAGGATAGAGGCATACGAATAGTCGGGCAAACTCTTAGGTTCCTTTGCTCTTGAACGCACATTAGCATCGAGATGAGCATGTTTGGGTGGTATTTCCGTGGTTAAGGGCTTTCCCGCGAGGTTTGCAGGCACCCAGTATTCGATAGATTAATGTCAGCCGATCTACCGCTGAGGTTAGCGGAGTTGCTTTCGGAACGCGGATACCATCCCGGGCTAAGCGGAGAGGATCCACGCACGCTAGCGGATCGTCCGCCTGGGTCAGGGGACCATACCTCTCATGAAGTGCACCTCCGCGGAGCTTAGTGGATCTGCCACTTTGCTTCGGGGATACCATGCTGGGATCAGTATGACTTCCCCGCATATGCGAGGATCACATGCGCGACCGATTGGATCATCTGCTTAGTCCAGTAGATGCCCTCGTCAAGCACGGGGATGATCCGCTGGGATCAGTCTACAAGAGCGTGGCACGCGCGGCTTGCGCGTCATTCACGGGCGGGACGCCCGTGCTACTTTTAAAAGTTAATTCGCCCTTCTTTTCACGGGGAGTTGCCCACAAAGCTATCCCTTCACCGAAGAATGGCCAGCTGTGGCGTTAAGGGGTTGCTCCCAATCGCGTTAACCCTGCTTTTGCAAAAGTATTTGCGGGGTCCAACTTCTGCGCTGCTTTATAGTCAGCTATCGCCAGTTCTTTCAGGCTTTTCTTTTCGTGAACTTCACCCCGCATTGCATAGTTTTGCGCCGTCTTAGGATCGATCCGGATTAGTTCGTTGAGATCTGCCAGTGCGAGATCATAGTTCCTCTTCAGGTAATGAGAGACGCTGCGGTCCTTGTAGCCCTTCGCGTTCGCCGGCTCAAGCTTGATGGCGCGCGTCAGATCGACTATCGCAAGATCGTACTGAGTTTTGAAGTTGTGAACTACAGCTCGGTTCGCCAACGCGTCGAAATAGTTTGGATCGGCGTCGATCGCAGCGCTAAAATCCGCCAATGCCAGGTCGTAATTCTTCGCACGGTAATTCGCGTTTCCTCGCGCCAGGAAGGTTCTAGCTCCCTTCGGATTCAATTGCAGTGCCTTTGCAAAATCAGCCATCGCCAGATCTGTCAAGCCCTTGTCGATATAGGTATTGCCGCGGTTGTGATAGAGATCTGAGTTCTGGGGCGCGATCGCAATCGCCTTCGTGTAGTCAGCTATCGCGAGGTCTGGTTCACGTTTCCTGGCATACGCCAATCCCCGCTGCATATAGGCGTCTGAACGGTTTGGCGCGAGCCTTAATGTTTCCGTATAACTCGCTATCGCGGCATCGTAGTTCTGGGAGAAGTAGTTTGCCTGGCCGAGATTGTAGCGGGCCTCGACCAAATTCGGATCGAGATCGCGGGCCTTAGTAAAATCGGCTAATGCGGCCGAATAGTTCTTTTTCCTGAAGTAGACGCCACCGCGGTTAAGGTAAGCTTTTGTGTAAGCGGGATTGAGACGAATCGCCTCGTTATAGTCGGTCATCGCCTGGTCCGGCAGCCCTTTGTCTACATAAGCAAGCGCCCGGTTATGCCAAAGCTGTGCGTCAGTTGGCGCCAACTTGATCCCCTGTGAATAATCAGCGATCGCAGCGTCAGGATTCTTAATCTTGAGGTAAGCGAGCCCGCGCTGAAAATAACCGTCGACCATATCGGGCTTTAGTTTCAATGCCTGCGAGTATTCGACAATCGCCTTGTCGAAAATCCCCTTGTAGAAGTATGACTGGCCGCGGTTAAACCATGCCGCCCACATGTTTGGGTTCAAACTGATGGCTGCCGTAAAACTGGTGATCGCCTGATCGTAGGCCTTCGTGTCGTAGGACTGTAAGCCCGCCTTAAAATGCTGGTCGGCTGTCTGAGCGAAGGCCGAAGTTGCTAGTGCAACGGCGAAAACGATTGATACCAGGAACTTTTTCATAAGCTTTCTCCTTACTACAAATCGCAAGAATCAGCGAAGGAATGGGTCAGGATATGAAGATTACTACGGGTCGACACCAGACGAGGCGGTCGCTTGGAACGAAAACACCCGGCAAACAGAGAAACTGTCTACCGGGCGTTTTAGGGTGGTTCGTCGAGTCGAGAACTTTTCGATTACACCGCACCGAACCGCTTGATTAATGTCCCTGGGAGAGTTTACCGATCAGGGTGAACAGTGGCAGGTACATCGCGATAACGATGGAGCCAATGGTCACACCAAGGAAACCAATCAGGAGTGGTTCAATCATCGTCAGGAGGTTTGCAATTGCTGAGTCCACTTCCTGTTCATAGAAGTCGGCAATCTTGCCCAGCATCGCGTCGAGCGCGCCGGTCTGTTCACCGATTCCAATCATTTGGGCCACCATGTGTGGAAAGACGTCGGTAGCTTTCAGTGGATCCACGAAGTTTTCGCCGCGTTCAACGCCAACCCGAACACTCGTGATCGCTTCTTCAATGATCACGTTTCCAGCCGTTCGCGCGGTGATGTCTAGTGATTGAAGAATTGGGACACCTGACGAGAGCAACGTCGAAAGCGTTCGGGCAAATCTCGCCACTGCAATCTTGCGCATGATGTCGCCAAGAATTGGAATCTTCAACATGAGTCGATCAATATTTTTTCTGCCCCCCGGCGTCTTGTAGTAATACCGTAAGCCCACGACGGTCGCGATGATCGTAATGAGGATGACCAGGCCGCCCCAACCAGCCAGGAAACTACTGATTCCAGTGACGATGCGGGTGGGCAAAGGCAATTGCTCGCCGGGACCAAGAAGTCCCAGGAAAATATTCTGAAACTGTGGGATAACGACCACCATGATCACCACCACGGCCACGATTGCCATGACGATGACTGCGGCGGGATAAACCATCGCCGAGATCACATCGCGCTTCAGTTTTACGAGTTTCTCAATAAACGTGGAAAGGCGCTGCAGGATGAGATCGAGAATACCGCCAGTCTCGCCGGCTTCGACCATGTTTGAGTAGAGCTGATCGAAGACCTTCGGGTGGCGGGCCATCGCGGCCGCCAGCGTCGAACCTTCTTCAACGTCCTGTCGGACCTGTAGCAGGATCTGCTGAAAGTATTTGTTGTCCTGTTGCTGTCCAAGGATCTCCAGACACTGAACCAGAGGCAATCCCGCGTCGATCATCACTGAAAACTGTCGCGTAAAGATTGAAAGGTCCTTCGACTTCACTTTCTTGCGGCCGCCAATCTTCGGAATGCCAATCTCGCGGCCCTTTTCCTTGACGGACGTAAGAGTGACCTGCTCGCGGCGGAGTATTTGCCGCAACGCTTCGCGGTTGTCAGCGACACGTTCGCCGACGATGATCTCGTTGAGTTTGTTGCGGCCCTTGAATACGTAGGTAGGCATAGCGGAAAGCTCCGGGGTCTGGTTCTGGAAGTTAAACTGCGGGTCGGGTGCCTATTGGCCGCGCCTGAGCATATGGGCTCGGGCTTTTCGGACCACCGGCGCCGTTAGGGTTGACGTTAATTCCTGATCCTCGCTCGATCAGTTCTCTTAGTTCGTCAACATTAGAAGAGCGCTGTAAGGCTGTGTCCATCGTTATCTGTCGTTTGTGATAAAGCGTGGCGAGCGCCTGATTGAAAGTCTGCATTCCATACTTATCCTGTCCGGTCTGCATCATCGAATAAATCTGATGAACCTTATCTTCGCGGATCAGGTTTCGAATAGCGCCGTTTGGAATCAGGATTTCCAGGGCCATTGCACGACCGGTCTTTTCGGCCCGGGGCAGCAAAGCCTGGCAAAGGATGCCCTCGAGAACCAGTGAAAGCTGGGCGCGAATCTGAGCCTGTTGGTCAGAAGGGAAGACGTCAATGATGCGATTGATCGTTGACGCGGCGGAGTTTGTATGGAGCGTTGCGAGAGTTAGATGGCCCGTCTCAGCGATTCGCAACGCCGACTCGATAGTTTCCAGGTCGCGCATTTCACCAACCAGGACGATGTCAGGATCCTGTCTGAGCGCGGTCCGTAGCGCCTCCGAGAATCCATGGGTGTCTGCATTCACTTCGCGCTGATTAACTAAACAGCCTTTGTGGTTATGCAGGAATTCAATTGGATCCTCGATGGTCAGAATATGTTCGCGCCGATCACGGTTGATCTTGTCGACCATAGCAGCGAGGGTGGTGGACTTACCCGATCCAGTTGGGCCGGTAACAAGAATCAGCCCGCGCGGCTTGTCGCATAACTTTTGAACGACTGCCGGCAATCCAAGTTCTTCGAAGGGTTTGATCTCGTAAGGAATCGCGCGGAAGACCGCGCCTACTGCGCCTCTCTGATTAAAGAGATTTGCGCGGAAGCGGGACAGGCCTTTTACACCGAAGGAGAAGTCGAGCTCAAGGTTCTCTTCGAAGCGATGCTTCTGCGCATCGGTGAGAACCGAGTAAGCAAGTTGCTTGGTGTCTCCCGAGGTCATCTGGCGATAGCCTTCAAGCTGCTGAAGATGTCCGTCGACTCGAACCTGGGGAGCGGTTCCGGTAGTGATGTGAAGGTCCGAACCGCCGAGCTCAGAAAGTTTCCGTAAGAGCTCGGAGAGTGAAATTGGAGGGGCGTTATCGGTTGATGTCATCTAGGGAACTCCTGGAACCTGGAATTAAAGCGGCTTTACTTCGTTTTGTCGGTCGGCTTTTGGCTGTTTGCCATCGCCTTGGCACGCAGGGATGAAATGAATTTCTCACCTTCACCGGCCAGCCGATCAGAAAACTGTGTAGGGGTATTAAGAGTCAGACTGTAGATTTGGCCGTCAACCTCAGCAAAATAGAAATTCCAGGCGCGCTCAGGAGTGCGACCATCGGCAGGTGTTTGGGCGATCACAGTGAAAACACGGCCGCCTTCGATCTGACGTTCGAAGTCGTTGGTCACCCAGCCGCCAGCATTGATCATCTTGTCGATGACGATGCGGCGCAGATCTGAAAAAGCTACACCTGCCAGCATCCGGCTCTGCTCTCGATGAGTCAGGTGGGCGGGATTCGGCCGGCTCTTGGCGACCACTGCCAAACTTGCCTGGCCCAGCATTGGTGCATTTGCTTCAGTTCGAAATCTCACTTCACCGCCTGCGAGTGAAACGTTGTTCCATCCCGCGGGCAATGTTTTTAGCGCGGGCGTTAGTAAAGAATTGTTTACGGGAGTAAGGCTCTGGGCCAGCGGCGCATTGCGGTGCGCGCGTGCCTGGGCTTCGACCCGGCGTTGGCGGAGGCGAGCGCGGTAACGACGCCACCATGCGCGCGAATGCCGACGATAGCGGCGCTGTTGCTGGGACGCCGAAAACTGGCGGAGGCCGTGAGCCGTTGAACTGGCAAATGGCAGCGTGACTACGACCGAAAATAACATCAAGAGAGAGAGCGTTACTGTGCGCAGCATAATTTATTTCCTCTTTCGATTAGGCCACCGTTTCGCGGACAACTTCCTCGAGGGTGGTGACACCAGCCCGAACCTTTTGCAGTCCGGATTCGCGTAGTGTGATCATTCCGTCTTCGATTGCCTTTTTCCTGAGTTCCAGCGACGAAGCGCCGATTAGGATGAGCTCGCGGATGTCGTCGTTCACTTCCATCACTTCATACAAACCAATGCGTCCCTTGTAGCCGGTGTTGTTGCAAGTGGAGCATCCCTTACCTTTGAACGTCCGCAGCGCTTTGGCATCGTCGGCGGAGAATCCGACTTCAATGAGGGCTTCCGGGGGCGTTGGTTGTTCCTGTTTACAGTCTTTGCAAACGCGACGAATGAGGCGTTGGGCCTGAATAAGATTGACGCTGGTGGCTACCAGGAAAGGCTCGATTCCCATGTTCATAAGTCTGGAAATCGTTGAGGGCGCGTCATTGGTATGGAGGGTTGAGAGTACGAGGTGACCCGTCAAGGCTGCCTTAATTGCGATTTCAGCCGTTTCGAAGTCTCGAATTTCACCTACAAGGATAATGTTGGGATCCTGGCGTAGGAAGGAGCGCAATGCAGCCGCGAAGTTTAGCCCAATCTGTTCCTTCATTTGCACCTGGTTGATACCCATAAGGTTAAACTCAACCGGGTCCTCAGCAGTCATGATGTTCGTCTGGACTGTGTTAAGAGACTGCAAAGCGGAATACAGCGTGTTCGTCTTACCACTTCCCGTCGGGCCTGTTACCAAAACCATTCCGTAAGGTTTGGAAATATTTCGCTGAAACTTCGCCAGCGATTCCGGTTCAAATCCCAGTTTGGTCATGTCGAGCATGAGGTTCTCTTTGTCGAGCAGACGAAGCACAACCTTTTCACCAAACAGCGTCGGTAAGGTAGAAACGCGGAAGTCGAGTTCGCGGGAGCGGGCATCGACCTTTACTTTGATCTTGATTCGCCCGTCTTGTGGCAAACGCTTTTCGGAGATGTCTAACTTCGACATGATCTTGACGCGGGAGATGAGGGCATCGCGCATCTTGAGTGGAGGACGCATCACGTCGTATAGAACTCCGTCAATGCGGAAGCGAATGCGAAGTTCTTTCTCGTACGGTTCGATGTGAATATCGGAGGCGCCACGACGAAGCGCATCTACCAACAACACGTTGACCAAACGAACAACCGGTGCGTCTTCGCTTATGCGGGAAAGAGTCGTGAGGTCAATCTCTTCATTGTCTTCGACGACCTCAACGTCTTCAGCCCGGTCCACATCGAAATCGATCGTGTCGAGCGAAACCAGATCGGCGTGAGTAATTCCGCTGTTCAGGTTCTTGCCGTTGGCCGGCTCAAACACGACTTCATCCACAGCAATTGCGGCCAGCTCAATTTCTCTTGAACTGCCGTAATACTTGGAAATGGCGTGGTGGATGCTGGCTTCAGCGACCACCACAGGTTCAACGTTTAACCCCGTCATGAACTTAATGTCGTCCATGGCGAACACGTTGGTCGGATCGACCATCGCGAGCGTGAGACTCGCGCCGACCCGAGAGAGCGGGAGAACGGAGTATTTTTGAGCCACTTCCTGGGGAATGAGGTGAAGTACTTGTTCGTCAATTTGGAAGAGCTCCAAATTAACGGAAGGAATTCCGTACTGCCGTGAGAGGACGGCGGTAATCATGTCGTCAGACACGAGCCCTAGTTTGACAAGGTTGAATCCGAGTCGTCCGCCATGCTCACGCTGATAATCAAGCGCTTCACGAAGATGCTGGGGACTGATGAGATTCTCCCGAACGAGAATTTCGCCTAATTTTGCCGACATTGATACCCCGGTCTTTGGAGTTTCCAGATTTGGATGAGAAGGGCCAGCCGTTCAGAAAAGGACTTGC
>Ga0190272_10001352_pt1 | contig 11787 bp, 11 predicted proteins | sample Popmic504T_FD_133746 | JGI IMG/M metagenome (GOLD analysis project Ga0190272, IMG submission 133746) | Populus adjacent soil microbial communities from riparian zone of Shoshone River, Wyoming, USA - 504 T | ecosystem: Environmental > Terrestrial > Soil > Riparian zone | place: USA: Wyoming...
GAGGCCGTGCTTCGACCGGGCCTTGAGCGCATCCGGAAGACCTACCCGAACCTGGTCGTCGATGTGCGCGGCGCCGGCGCACTCTTCGGGATCTTCCTCTCCGGTGGGCCCAAGGTGCTGGACCTCGTCGGCAGGCTGCCGATGAGCGACCTGGCCAAAGACCCACTGATCCGTACGAAGATCATCACCGCGGCAGCCATCCATACGCTGTACCGCAAGCACGATGTCTTCACCTATAACACTCTCAATGGCCGCAGTCCGCTCGTGATAAGCCCACCGCTGGTGGCAGGTCCCGAAGAGGTCGAGCGGTTCCTCCACGCCATGGACGCCACCCTCGCCGAGGGCATGAACCGACTGCTCGCCCGTTTCGTCCGGGAGCGGGTGAGCTCGTGGTGACCAACGCCCACCCTGCGCTGCCGTACCCGCCCCGGCCCGCTCTCCCCGCCCAGGTCGCCATCACCGGTGCCGCCGGAGTGCTCGGCTCACACCTGGTGGACCGCCTGCTCGGGGCGGGCGGTCAGGTCCGCGCGTTCGACCTGCGCACGGTCCCCACAAGGCCCGGACTGACACCGTTCACCGGGGACATCCGTGACCCGAGGGCCCTCGCCGAGGCATTCCGGGACGTCGACGTCGTCGTCCACTGCGCCTCCGCGCTGCCCAGCTACCCCGTGGCCGACATCAGATCGATCGTCGTCGACGGCACCACCACCGTGCTGGAAGCGGCCAGCGCCGCTGCCGTGCCCAGGGTGGTGCACATCTCCTCGACCGCCGTCTACGGACTGCCCCGGCTGGTGCCCACGCCCGAGGACCACCCGCATGAGCCCGTGGACACCTACAGCTCGGCGAAGGCGGAAACAGAGAAGGTCGCCGAGCGATTCCGGGCGGAGGGGATGTGTCTGTCGGTGCTGCGGCCCAAGACCTTCCTGGGCCCGGGACGGATGGGGCTGTTCGACATGCTCTTCCAGTGGGCCGACGAGGGCAGGCACTTTCCCGTGCTCGGGCGAGGTGACGTGCGCATCCAGATGCTGGCGCTCGACGACCTCGTGGATGCGGTGCTGACGGTGCTGCGCGCCCCGGACGAGGTGGCCTGCGACACGTACAACATCGGCGCCGCCGAGTTCGGCACCCTGCGGGAGGACTTCCAGGCCGTGCTGGACGCCGCAGCGCACGGCAAGCGGGTGGTGTCGTTGCCGAGCAGACCCGCGGTGGCGGTGCTGCACGCACTGGGGCGGTCCGGGCTGTCCCCCGTGTACGGCAGGCTGGTCTCCAAGCTGCTCGCCGATTCCTACGTCAGCGTCGACAAGGCACGGGACAGGCTCGGCTTCCGTCCCCGGATGTCCAACCGGGACGCCATTCTCCAGACGTTCGACTGGTGGCGCGCACGGCGTGCGACGGCGACACCCGTCCCGGCAGGCAAGGGCGACGGACGGACCAGCAGGGACCCCTGGCGGCAGGGTGCGCTGCGACTCGCGAAAGTATTTTTCTGACATGCGTACCGAAGAAGTGCCGGATGACGACTCGTCCTTGCTCCCGACCGAAGGAGACCCGGTCGGGGACGATCCGCAGGAGAGCCCGGCAACCGGCCGCTGGTGCACGGGAACGCGACTCCTGGTAGGGGCCACGGCGGCCTGGACGATGTTCCTCGTCCTGCACGTGCTGCTCACCGGCCGCTGGTGGCCGTGGTTCATCGTCGAGGCGACCCCACCGCTGACCGTGGTGGTGGTGCCACTGCTGCTGCTCGCACTCGTGCCGTTCGCGAGGCCGGTGCGCCGCTGGCTCTCCGCGGTACTGGTCGTCCTGCTGCTGGCCGGGGCCTACCTGGCCGGCTTCGGCCCCAGGTTGACGGGCATCACCACCGATAACCCCCAGGGCACGGCGGTCAAGGTCTTCGCCTGGTCCACGGACTACTGGCAGATGTCCGACGACAAGGATGCCTTCTACGCCTACCTGCGCCGCCAGGATGCCGATGTGTATCTCCTGCAGGAATACCTCTACTGGAATGATGACGACCAGCAGAGATGTACCAGTCCGCTCCAAATCGACGACACCGCCCGGCTGCAGGCTGAGTTCCCCGGCTACCGGCTGATCGTCGAGGGCGAGTTGCTCACTCTCTCCCGGCTGCCCGTCGTCACGCCGCCCGACCAGCAGGCTCCTGGCACGGGCACGGACTGGTATTGGAAGGCGCCGAAGGCCCAGCGCACTGACATTCAGGTCGGCGGGCGAACGGTCTCCTTCTACAACGTGCACCTGCCGGTGCCCTTCCGGATCTGCGGCAGCCCGTCGAGTGGCGATTTCTACCGGTCCTTCAAGGAACAGCAGACCTGGCGGAGCAGTGAGCTGAGCAAGCTACGCGCGGATCTGGCCGACAACCCCCACCCGGCCGTGGTGACCGGCGACTTCAACTCGCCCTGGATGGAGCTGTCCTTTCTCGGAGCCGGCACCCGGGTGCACAGCCCAGCGGACTCCCTGTTGTCCCCCCGCTCCTGGCCTGTCTCCGGCTGCTCCTGCACGCTGCCCCCGCACCTGCGCTCACTGCCCCGGCTGTGGCGTCTCGACTGGCTGTTCACCACCGACGGCCTGGCCGTCCCCAGCTACCACTTCCGCGACGGCAAGGACTTCTCGGACCATCTGGCCCAGGAGATCCGCGTAGTCGTCCCGGACTAGACGCCCTCCGCATTCCCTCGCGCACCCCATGAGACCAGAAGGGACGCACCGTGCTGCAACCCCACAGGTTCGATGTGACGGTGATGCTCGACTACTACACCCCGTATGTCAGCGGCCTGACGGAGGCGGCGCGCCTGACCGCCGAGGGGCTTGCCGGCCGCGGCTGGAAGATGGCGGTGGTCTGCGCCCAGCACGATCCCGCGCTTGCCCGCCATGAAGTCATCAACGGCGTCCATGTCTTCAGGGCACCTGTCCTCGCCCGGGTCAGCAGAGGCTTTTTCAGCCCGCAGCTTCCGCTGTTGGCCAGGCGCCTCGCGGCCCGCTCGGACATCGTGCACATCCATCTGCCCAACCCGGAGGCCGCCTTGGTCGCCGCTTTCAGGGGAAGCGCCCGGCTGGTGGTGACGCACCACATCGACGTGTTCCTGCCTCGCGGCCCGGTCAACCGCTTCGGGATGCGGGCCGTCGACGAGGTCTGCAAGGCGGCCGTGCGCAAGGCGGACCTGGTCATCACGAACAGCGAGGACCAGGCACGCGGGTCACGCATCTGGCCGACGATCCGGCGCCGCCGTCTGCTGCCCATCCCCTCTCCGTGCGTGGACCGCAACGGCGGCGCGCCCAGGCTGCGCGACGGGGACGGGCTGCATATCGGCTTCATGGGCCGGATCACCGTGGACAAGGGCATCGAGTACCTCATACGGGCCTTCCGCTCCCTCGACGACCCCCTGGCACGCCTGCTGATCGCGGGGGACTACACGACCGTGGCGGGCGGCAGCAACATCGCCCAGCTGCGGGCAGAGGCCGGTGACGATCCGCGAGTCCGGTTCACGGGTCTGCTGCGTGGTGACGCGGTACGGGACTTCTACGCGTCGATCGACGTCTTCGCACTGCCCTCGATCTCGGAGTCCTTCGGCATCGTCCAGGTCGAGGCGATGATGGCGGGCATCCCGCCGGTGGCCACAGAACTGCCCGGTTCCCGCTACCCCGTGACGGCCACCGGCTTCGGTCGGTTGGTCCCGCCCAGGGACCCGGCGGCATTGCGTGAAGCGCTCCTGGAGATGGCCGGACTGCCCGCCGAAGACCGGAAGGCGGGGCGGGAAGCGGCAACGAAGCTCTTCGGCGGCGAGTCCTTCCTCGACGCGCACGAAGAGGCGTTCCGGCGGCTCCTGAGTGGTACCCGGCCGTGAAGCGGCTGAACAGCGGAGACACCGTGGGCGACCCGGGCGGCCCGGCCGCGACCACACTGCCCGGTCCCCGAGCGGTCGTGCCCTCCCCGGAATCGAGCGGGTCGCCAGGTCCGCTCCTGGAAGACACGTCACGCGTCATGGCCCGGCGTCCATGGCTGCCGGCACCGCTGGTGCTGCTGCGTCCTCGCCAATGGGTCAAGAGCATCATCGTCCTCATCGTCCCGTTGGCCGTTGACCCGGCGGCGCTCGTGCACCACCTGGCATCGGCGCTGGCCACAGTGGTCACGTTCACGGCGGCCTCCGCCGCGGTCTACGTCCTCAACGACTGGCTCGACCGGGAACGGGATCGGCTGCACCCGGTCAAACGTCATCGTCCGTTGGCCGGCGGACAGGTCGGTCCACTCGGCGCGCTGCTGCTGGGCGCGGGCTGTCTGGCGGTGCTGGCAGCCGCGGGAGCGCTGCTGCCACTGGCGGTACAGGCCGCCGTCGCCGGGTATCTGGTGCTCAACCTGGCCTACTGCCTGGCGTTGAAGCACTACCCGCTGGTCGATGTCAGCGTGGTGGCGGTCGGCTTCGTCCTTCGGGGCGTGGCGGGCTGTCTGGCGGTGGCGGCACCCTTCAACCCCGCCCTGATCATCTGCGTGTACTGCACCTGCCTGGTGATGTCGCTCGGCAAGCGGCGGCACGAGCTGGCCACCGCGACCCTCCTGGGACAGGCGGCTGCGCAGCGGCCCGCCCTCTCGGGGTACTCGGTACCGCTGCTCGACCAGCTCGTGGCCGTGCTGCTGGCGGCAACGCTGATCAGCTACGAACTGTTCGTCCTCTCCGGACCGCAGCCGCACGCCGCCGTGCTGGCCGTCGTCACCCTGCCGTTCGCCGTCTTCGCCCTGTGCCGTTATGCACATCTGCTGGCGCTGCACCGCAGCGGTGGGGAGCCGGGCCGGGACGTGCTCACGGATGCGCCGCTCGTGATCAACGCCGTTCTGTGGCTGACCTGTCTGGCCGTTGGCCGACTTCTGTGAGCCCCCACCCTTCGAGACGACCGGAGCACGATCGGAAAGGCAGGGCGGCATGAGGATCGTCATGGTGTCCACCGGCGCACCGCCCGATCCGTTCGGCGGGATCGGCACCTACATCGAGGGACTGCTCGACGGCCTGGCCTCCCAGGACGCCCAGGTACATCTGGTGGGCGCGTCCCGGCACCACGGCCTGCCGCGGGTGTCCCGGTACGGCGGGGTGACCGTCCGCCGAGTGCCCGCCACCATGCCGTGGGCGCGCGCCGCACTGCCACGTTCGCGACTCGGGTTGATGGTCGCGCTCGCCCGGCTGAACATCGCGGGGGCCTGGTACGCCCGGCGGCTGCATGCCAGGGAGAAGGTCGACCTGGTGGCGGTGCACGATTGGATGTGCGCGCCGGCCGGACTGGTCTGCGCCCTCCTGTTCCGGATACCGGTCTGCTATCACGTGCACTCCGCCGAGACCTTTCACGGAGACGGCAGCCGGGGCTGGGTCGCCGCGCTCGGACGGACGCTGAACCGGGCACTGAGCCGGCAGGCCCGGCTGGTCATGGTCCCGTCGTCCGACACCGTGGCCGCCGTGCCGCACCTGGCCGGTCGTGACGACGTGGCGGTGGTCTCGCACGGCGCCGGAAGGGCGTGGCGGATGGCCTGCCCGGACGCCGCCGAACGCGCCGCCGTACGGGACAGGGTCCGGGCGAGGTACGCGCTCCCGGAAGGCCGGCGGCTGGTCGTGTTCGCCGGCCGGTACGCCCCGCACAAGGGGGTGACCGAGCTGATCGAGGCGGTCCGGCGGATGCTGGACGACGGCGCCGACATCGCCCTGGTGATGGCCGGCACCGGCTGGCCGGACGTGTCCGTCGACCATCGGCTGCGCGAGCGGGTGGCGCAACGGGGACTGATCGAGCGAGTGCACGTGCTCGGGCAGTACCTGGACACGGACGAGCTTCGTGACCACCTGGTGGCGGCCGACGCCTGCGTGTTCCCGTCGGGGTACGAGCCGTTCGGCTTCGTCGCGCTGGAGGCGATGGCGTTGCAGGCCAGGACCGTCGTCGGGCCCGGGTTCGACGAGGCCGTGGTCGGCAGCACCGAGGGCGCGTGCCTGCGCACCACCACGAGGGATCCCGCCGAGCTGGCGGCCGCCGTGCTCCGGGTGTTGGGAGACGACGATCCGGACCTGGGCGACCGGGCCCGTCGTTACGTCCTCGACCACCACTCCTGGGAGGCGGCGGCCACCCGCACCCTTCAGGCGTACGCCAGGGCGGTCGGCCGGTGATCAAGGTCGGCGTCGGTGCCGTCGGCGCCAGAGTCCGCTCATGGGCCCCGGGAATGACGTCCGCCGCCGCGAGTGTGATCGTGACGGTGGCGCTGCTGCTGATGGCCCGTTACGACGGCTTCGACTCGTTCGGGACGTTCCTGGCCCTGCAGGCGGTCGGCGTCATCCTTGGTATCCCGATGCTGTGGGGGGTGCATGTCAACGCCAGCCGGGCGATGGCCGGCCGGGACGACGTCGGCACGGTCGTCGGGACGGCGCTGGTCGTGGTCGTCGCGGCGTGCCTGCTGACCACGGCCGGCTACTTCGGCCTGCTGGTGCTGGCCCGGGGCGTGGTGCCGGTCGCCGCCGCGACCCTGCTGTGGCACGCCGCGGGCCTTGGGGCGTCGGCCGCGGTGCTGTCCCTGGCCGAGTCGCTGCTGCGAATCCGGGGCCGGCAGTCGCTGGCCTCCGGGCTGCGGCTGGGCTGCGCCGGAGGGTTCCTGCTCGCGGTGGTCGCCGTCCTGGCCGGCGGGCACGGGGACCCTGTCGTGTACGCGATGCTGGTCACCGGCAGCAACACCGCCTGCGCGGCGCTGATGCTGATCGGGCTGCGCCGGGCACCGGGAAGTTCGGGCGGCTGGGCGCTCGGTTGGGACACGGGTCTCGCCAGGACCTTTCTGCGCGAGGGGCGGACCTACAGCGCGGGCCAGTCCCTGCTCATCCTGCTCTTCGGGTTCGACACCATCCTGCTGATGCAGGTGAACGGCCCTGCCGCCGTCGCCGTCTACGCCCTGTACATCGGCAGCTGCCGCCGGGTGATCGGTGTCCTGTTCACCGATTCGCTGGCCTCGTTGCTGATCGCGTCGCTGTCCCGCAGAGGGTCGTCGACCGGTGGCCGGGCCGCGCTGCGGTACGGCCCCCGACTGCTCGGCCTGGCCGGGATCGGGGCCTCCGTGCTGGTCGTGGCGGGTCTGGCCGCCGCCGACGCGCTGCAACACCTGGTGGCCGGCTGGGTCGTGCTCACCGCCATCGGCTGCTCCGCGCACGCGCTGGTGGTCGTGCTGTTCTGCATCCTCACCGTCCAACCGGCACTCGGCCTCGCCCGGATCCGGACCGCGCTGGCCGCGGCGTTCCTGCCCGGCCTGGCCCTGCAGGGCGCGGGCGCCGCGATCGGTGGCGTGCCCGGCATGATCGCGGCCTTCACGGCCCTCAACGTCGCCCTGGCCTGGTGGTTCCTGGTGGTGATCCGGCGATCGACGGCCGACGCCGATCAGCCAGGGGCGCGCGCGCACCCGCGGTCATAGAGCGAGGTCGCAGCGGGGCGTTCGCCCTTGACCCCGGAGATGATAGAGCGGTTCAGTACGCCGGTAGGTGGATCACTTCCGGAGCCCGGAAGGAGGGTGCGGTGCCTGCTCGCCGGCCGACCATCGCCGACGTGGCACGCCAGGCCGGGGTGTCGAAAGGCGCGGTGTCCTTCGCGCTCAACGGCCGGGCCGGTGTCGGCCCGCAGACCCGCGAGCGCATCCTCGCCGCCGCGTCCGAGCTGGGCTGGTCCCCCAACCACCGAGCGCGTGCACTGTCCACCTCGAGGGCGTTCGCCCTCGGCCTGGTGGGTTCGACGACATCGAACTCGCCGGCCATGTCCATCCCGCGCTCACCACGGTCCGCACCGACGCTCGCGGATGGGGGCAGAGAGCGGCGATGACCTTGCTCGCCCTGATCGACTGGCAGGGCGCCACCGATGCCGAGCTGCCGCCGGCGGAGCTGGTCGTCCGCCGTTCCACAGCCGCACCACGACCCGACGACGCATCCTCGACCCGTACGGAGACGCGATGAAGCGCACCGTGGCACCGTTGTTACTCGCCATCACGCTGGCCGCGAGCACCGCCGCATGCGGTGACAGCGGCACCTCGGCCGCCGACGCCGCGGTCAAGCGCGGCCCGATCAAGATCTGGTACTCCAACAACCCCGAAGAGCTCGCCTGGGGCCAGGCGATGGTCGCGGCGTGGAACACCGCACATCCCGACCAGCAGGTCACCGCCGAGGAGATCCCGGCCGGCAAGACGTCGGAGGAGACCATCGGCGCGGCGATCACCGCCGGCACCGCCCCGTGCCTGGTGTTCAACACCGCACCCGCCGCTGTGCCGCAGTTCCAGAAGCAGGGCGGGCTGGTCGCGCTGGACGAGTTCCCCGGCGCCCGCGACTACATCGAGCAGCGCACCGGCGAGCGGGCCACGCAGTACGTGTCCCCGGACGACAAGTACTACCAGCTGCCGTGGAAGTCGAACCCGGTGGTGATCTTCTACAACAAGAAGGCGTTCGCCGCGGCGGGCATAGACCCGGAAAGGCCGCCGCTGGCCACCCACGCCGAGTTCCTCGACACCGCTCGCAAGGTCGTCAAGGGCGGCGGCGCGCAGTTCGCGATCCTGCCGGCGCCCAGCGCCGAGTTCTTCCAGTCCTGGTTCGACTTCTACCCGATGTTCGCCGCCGAGACCGGTGGCAGGCAGCTGGTCGAGCAGGGCAGGGCGCAGTTCGCCGGCGATGAGGGCAGGCGGGTCGCGCAACTGTGGCGGACGTTGTACGACGAGGGACTGGCCGGCCGCGAGAAGTACAACGGCGACGCCTTCGCCGACGGCAAGGCCGCCATGTCCGTCGTTGGCCCGTGGGCGATCTCGGTGTACGGCGACAAGGTCGAGTGGGGTGCGGTGCCGGTGCCGACATCACAGCGCACGCCGGCGTCGGAGATCCACACCTTCAGCGACGCGAAGAACGTCGCGATGTACTCGGCGTGCACCAACCGCGCGACGGCGTGGGACCTGATGAAGTTCGCCACCAGCAACGAGCAGGACGGCGCACTGCTCGCCGGGACGGGTCAGATGCCGATGCGCACCGGGCTGCCGAAGGCCTACCCCGACTACTTCGCGAGCCACCCGAACTACACCGGCTTCGCCGACCTGGCCGAGCGCACGGTCGAGGTGCCCAATGTGCCGAACTCGATCGCGATCTGGCAGACCGTGCGGGACGCCTACTCCTCTTCGGTGATCTTCGGCAAGTCCGATCCGACGACCGCGCTCGACGAGGCCGCGAGCAAGGTCGACCAGCTGGCCGGCCAGCGCTAGCGGGACCCGGTGAGCTCCCGTTCTGGCCTGGCTCACCGGTTGACGGCCGTGTTCGGTCGTCAACCGGTGGGGCTCGCCTTTGTATCGCCCTATGTCGTGTTCCTGGTGATGATCTTCGCCTATCCACTCGGCCTGGCCGTGTGGATGTCCTTTCACGACTACTTCTTCGCCGCGCCCGGCGTGGCGGTGGACCGACCGTTCGTCGGGTTCGACAACTACACGGCAGTACTCGGCGATCCGGCTGTGCGTCGGGCGTTCCTCAACATCCTGATCTTCCTCGTGATCAACGTGCCGCTCACCGTCGTGCTGTCGCTGATTCTGGCGTCCGCGTTGAACGCGGCGATCCCGTTCCGCACCTTCTTCCGGGTCAGCTTCTACGTCCCGTACCTGACGGCCAGCGTCGCCGTGGTCGGGGTGTGGCTCTTCCTGTTCAACTCCGACGGCCTGGTCAACAAGGTCCTCGGACCGCTGGCTCCTGAGCCGTCGTGGCTGGTCAACACGGGCCTGGCGATGCCGGTCGTGGCGATCTACGTGACCTGGAAGCAGCTCGGCTTCTTCATCCTGCTCTACCTGGCCGCGTTGCAGAACGTGCCCAAGGAGCTGTACGAGGCGGCCGCGGTGGACGGGGCGTCGCGGTCGCGCGCCTTCCGCAGCGTGACCGTGCCAGGGGTGCGGCCGGCCACCACCCTGGTGGTGCTGCTGGCGACGATCACCGGAGCGAACCTGTTCACCGAGCCCTACCTGCTCACCGGAGGTGGCGGACCGAACGGGACCTCCACCTCACCGGTGCTGTTGATGTACCAGCGTGGAATCGAGCAGGGCGAGCCCGGTGTGGCCGCCGCGATCGGCATGGTGCTCGTCATCGGCGTGCTGGCGGTCTCGCTGGTCAACCGCCGGCTGCTGGAGAGGGACTGACATGGCCACCACGCTTCCACCGGTCGGCCAGGTGACCGTGATCAGCGCGGCGCCGCCGGTGCCCGACCAGCGGCGGCGGGGTCACCCGCTGCGGCTGGTCGCCCTGACGCTCGGCGCGCTGATGTTCCTGTTCCCGTTCTACTACATGCTCATCGGCAGCCTGCAGGACGAGCCGGACACCACACCGGCCGGCGCGCTGCCGAACCCCGGCAACCTCACCGCGGCCAACTACTCCGACATCGACGACCGGATCAACCTCGGCCGGACCATTCTGAACTCCGGCATCTTCACCGGCGGCGTGCTGCTGGGCACGGTGGTGTTCGGGGTGCTGGCCGGCTACGCGCTGGCCCGCCTGCACTTCCGCGGCCGCGGGCTGTTGTTCGGCTTCATGCTGCTGGTGCAGGTGATCCCGTTCCAGCTGATGACCATCCCGCTCTACGTGCTCATCGTGCGCAACTACGGGCTCGCCGACTCCTACCTCGGCATGATCCTGCCGTTCGCCATCAACTCGACCGCCGTGTTCATCTTCCGGCAGTACTTCCTGCAGTTGCCGAAAGAGCTGTTCGAAGCCGCCCATGTGGATGGGGCGGGCGAGCTGACCATCCTGCTCAGGATCGCCCTCCCGTTGGTCAGGCCGGCATTGCTCACCGCCGTGCTGCTGACCTTCATCGGACCGTGGAACGAGTTCCTCTGGCCGTTCCTGATCACCAAGGATCAGGACATGCAGCCGCTCGCGGTGGCACTGGCCAACTACATCAGCAACGTCGCCGCGCGGGCGACCAACCCCTACGGTGCGCTGCTCGCCGGGGCCTGCGTGCTCGTCGCGCCGGTCGTTGTGCTGTTCGTGGCCTTCCAGCGCCACTTCGTCTCCACCGACATCGGCTCCGGCGTGAAGGGTTGATGGCGCCGGAACAAGGAGAACCCCGTGTGGCTCACGCTGATCCAGCGAATGGGCTGGGTCTTGTTGTTGTGTCAGGTGAGTCGGCGGGTGCGGGTGGTCAGGCCGATGCCCAATGTCAGCGTGAGCAGGCCGCTCAGGGTCAGCCAGCGGAGGTCGACGCCGGTGGTGGCCAGTGTCGCGGGGACGTTGACACCCTGCGTGGGTGGCGTGGGTGGCGTGGGTGCCGGTACCGGGTCGGGGTCGGGCTGCTGGGGTCCGTCCTTGACGTAGACGAGGTTCGGGTACGTGCCGTTGTCATCGGCTCTGACGATGAGGGTCGTCCCCGTCCACGGGCCGACCACACCGAAGTCGTACAGGTCGGCGGGCACGTCGTAGAACGTGAAGACACCGCGGGTGTCGGTCATGGCGCGGGCCACCACCTGTCCGGTGACCTGGCTGCGCAGGAACACCTTGACGCCGGGGAGCGGCTCGGACGGCGGGGGCGGCGGCGAGCACCGGGACTTGGGATAGCCGCACCGGGCGTTGGGCGTCGGCAGTAGCCGGAACAGTTGGCCGGTGACCTGGGCGGCTCGGTGGCCGGGAACGCGGGTCATGGCGACGGCCAAGATCGCGCCGTTTCCGTACGGCGGGGCGCCGACCAGGCATCCCGCCGTCAGGTGCCCGACGAGGGCCGCGGGCCGGTCGACCCGGAAGCTGATGTCGAACGTCCTGCTGGCCCGCGCCGGCACGA
>Ga0190272_10001353_pt1 | contig 11783 bp, 17 predicted proteins | sample Popmic504T_FD_133746 | JGI IMG/M metagenome (GOLD analysis project Ga0190272, IMG submission 133746) | Populus adjacent soil microbial communities from riparian zone of Shoshone River, Wyoming, USA - 504 T | ecosystem: Environmental > Terrestrial > Soil > Riparian zone | place: USA: Wyoming...
AACCGGGAAACCGACATCGACGTGGTGAATCCGATTCCGACCGGTTACGGCGCTCTCATCGTCGATGCCCGTGAGCCAGAGAGCGATCTGACCCGGCCCTGTGTGCTCTTCTCCTGGGTTCCGGGCGTCCCTCTGGCGGATGGCGCCGGTGCGTTCGGTTACCGGTTGTTGGGAGCCATGTGCGGGGCCCTGCAGGCCCATGGGAAGACGTGGAAGCCACAAGACCCTGACGGTATGCGGAAATGGGATCGCATCTTCTACTACGACAAGGGCTTGGACCCGGTCATCATCTACGACTCGCGGTTCGACCATCTCTTCAGCCCGGGAAGGCGGACGATCATCGACAAGGCGGGTCAGGCCGCCACGAATGTGATCAACGCCTCGATGGAAACCGGAACGACTCAGGTGGTGCATGGCGACCTTCACGAATGGAATGTGCACACCGTGCGGACGAGGCTTTATGCCTTCGACTTCGAAGACGTGATGATCGCCCTCCCTTCCCAAGACATCTCGGTTTGCCTCTACTCGTCCCGGACCAACCCCCGGGCTGCCGATATCCAGACGGCTTTTCGCAAGGGTTACGAAGAGATTGCACCCTGGCCCGTCGAAGACCACGAGCAACTGGACGGCTTCTATGCGGCAAGACAGATCATGTTGATGAACTACGCGGCGCGGACCCTGCCGATGGGCGAGACCGAACAGTATTTGTCCCAGGTGATGCCCTGGTTGGCGAGATACGCAGCCAGATACGGCTGAGCGGATGCGATTCGGCGACCGTCGGGAGGCTGGGGTGCTGCTCGGGCGGGCGGTCGCAGAGCGGAGCCCTGTCGACCCCTTGGTGGCGGCGCTGCCTCGGGGCGGGGTTCCAGTCGGGTTCGAGGTCTCACAGGTGCTCGGCTGTGATCTCGACGTCCTGGTGGTGAGAAAGGTCGGAGTTCCTTTCCAGACTGAGTTGGCAATGGGAGCTGTTGGTGAGAAGGGCGTGGTGGTTCGGAATCGGGAGGTGATGAGGGCGGCCCGCATCACCGAGGCCATTTTCGAAACCGTGGTGGCGGCTGAAACCATGGAGTTGGAGGCCAGGGTCGGCATCTATCGCGAGGCGGTCGATCCGATCGATCCCGCCGGGAAGACGGTCATCATCACCGACGACGGTCTGGCCACGGGCTCGACCGCCTTGGCTGCAATAGATGTCGCACGGGCCGGCGGTGCCCTGGAGGTTTGGGTGGCGGTGCCGGTTGCCCCTGCCGACTCGATCGCCCGGGTTGAGGCCGTGGCTGATCAATTGGTCGTCCTCCACCGCCCGCAGCGGTTCATGGCGGTCGGAGCCTGGTACCGGGACTTCTCACAGACGAGCAATGCCGAGGTGTCCGATCTCCTGCGACGGTCCCGGGCGGGTGGCTAGCGTGCGAAGCATCGAGATCTGGAGGATCCATTGCCTTCGTTGGACAAATTCTGCACCATCGACGCCAGCCTGGGGATGCGGGTCCTGGGCAAGGCCCCCCAGGGGATGAGGATCGATTTCCCCTTCGAAGGGGTTGCCGCCGGCCCACATTGGGAGGGTGATCGTCCGGTGGTCGGGGTCGATCATGCGACCGTGCGGGAGGACGGGAACATGGATCTCATGATCTATGGGGTGATCGGCGAGAAGCGTGAATCGGTGGCTTACACCGCACGAGGGGTCTCTATCGCCAACCCCGATCAATCGGCCGATCCCAAGGAGCTCATCACCTTCCAGACCGGCAACGAGGATCTCGCCTGGCTCAACTCCGAGGTCGCTGTTGGCTTCGGTCACGGAGAGGCTGGCCGTCTGACCCTGGAGATCTATCTGGTGAGGGACTGAGGGCTCGAGATCGACTTCGTGGGCTGGTTCCCGTGCCTGTGGCTGATCGGTGGCTCGAGACGAAATCAGACCAATTGCCAGCAAAGATCGGAACTTTCGGGGTTTTCGCCTAACGTGGCCTCATCGTCGCTCAGCGACAGGCCCAATCGTCGACCCACAAGGAGGGGCCGTGAACAAATCCGAGATGGCGGACAGGCTCGCCGACAAGGCGGATATCTCGAAAGCAAAAGCCGCCGAGATCATTGACATCATCTTCTCCACCAAGGATGGCGAAGGCATAATCGCCGTCGAACTCGATGCCGGCCGCAAGGTGAATATCACCGGTTTTGGCAACTTCAGCCTCAAGTCCCGTTCGGCACGCATGGGCCGCAACCCCGCAACCGGGCAAACCATCACCATTCCGGCGAAGAACTATGCGCATTTCGCCGCATCCAAGGGTCTCAAGGACCGCGTGGCGCTCTGAGAGCCTTTTATCCGGGAGTTTGTTGGGCCCCGCCTCTGGCGGGGTCCATTATTTTGCCGCTCACATGATTCCCAAGCACTGGGTGCCGCCATTGGCCATCGCTCATCGGGGAAGCAGGGAACTCTGGCCCGAGAACACGATGGAAGCCTTTTCCCAGGCGGTGGCCCTGGGTTTTCGGTTCTTGGAGACCGACCTCCATGTGACTGCCGATGGCGTTCTGGTTTGCGTGCACGACGACACTGTCGACCGGACCACCGATGGAACTGGCGCGGTGAGCAGCTTCGGTTTCGACGAGTTGGCCAGTCTCGATGCCGGATTTCGCCACAACTCTCTCGGCGGTCACCCATTCCGGGGGAAGGGCGTGAGCATTCCCAGTCTCGAAGAAGCGGTCACCGCTCTGCCTGAGGTCTCATTCGTCGTGGACCTCAAGGCGGACGGGCAGGTGCGGTTGCTCGCCGACCTCATCGCGAGGCTTTCGCTTCAGGATCGATTGATCGTCGGCTCCTTTTCCGATCAGCGACTCGAGGAGTTTCGAAAGGCCACGGGGGGCAGGGTTGCCACCTCCACGGGCTCCATGCTGAGCAGGATGTGGCTGCTGACCTCTCGGGTGGGGAGGGGAGCCGGCGGTGATGCCAGCGCGCTCCAATTGCCGACCCAGGTCCGGGGAATCAAGGTGGTCGACAAGAAGTTGGTGGACACCGCACATGCCAACGGTCTCCAGGTCCACGTGTGGACTGTGAATGATCCGGTCGAGATGGACGCTTATCTCAACCTGGGAGTCGACGGGATCATCTCGGACCGCCCCGACCTGCTTCGTGAGGTCCTCGTCTCGAGGGGCCAGTGGGGGTGAGTGCCCGTCCCGGGTGGAAAGCGGGACCGACGTAATACCATCCCTGGAGGATGTCACGGATTGCAGCCATGGTCCTCCTGGCCGCCGTTGATGTAGGCGGGGGTTTCGGGGGCGCTAGTGCCGAGGTTCTCAACCTCGAAGACCAGTCGATGGAGATCGAGATCCAGGTCGAGGTTCGGAGCACCGCCGAGGCGGTCGTCGTTCATTTCGCCCTCTCGGGAGAGGATCCGGTGACCCTTCCCCTGGTGGCAAGGGGCGATGGGGTGTTCGGGATCACGACCGAGCTCAAGCCGGCCAACTACGAGGTGGTATTCGAAACCCTTGGTGACGCTTCGATCCAGTCCCTACCAGTCTCCCTGACCGACATGGGCGCCGACCTCACCCCATCGTCGGGTTCGGTCACCAGCACCACCGAAGGCGGTTTCAGCAACGTGACCCGAGGTTGGGGATGGCTTGCCTTGGCCTTCGCCGCGGCATCCCTTGCCGCTCTCGCCTTCTGGGTGCTCGGAGGAGGTAGGAACGAGGAGAGCGTGGCTTCAGAGCACGAATCCGATGTGGTGGCGACCTCTAGGGCAGAGCCGGCCGAAGATCAGCCCTCGATCGGATCCCCTCCCGACCCCTGACCCTTGGCCATGGCCCGGGCTTCCTCGATGCGTCGGCTGTTCAAGTTGGGTATCGCATAGAAGAGAAGGGCCACATGAACCACTGCCGCAAAGAGGAAAGGGGTGCGTAGCGCCCATTCACGGCCGGCGAGGGGATCGGTGATCGCCACGATGGCCCCGCCGACCACCGAACCGATCGGCATCATCCCCCACCCGAAGAACCGGTACACGGCGTTCACCCTCCCCAGTAGGTGGTCGGGGATCAAGGCCTGGCGCAACGAGACGGTGATCACATTCCACAAGGTCCCGGTGAGAGTCATCAATGCGAACATGGCCCACATCACGATGGCGGACGAGGTCAGTCCCAGGACCAGGAACGTGACCGCGCCGCCGATGAGCGTGAGGAACAGTGAGGGTCCTTGGCCGATCCGTTTCGAGACTGAAGCGGACACCATCGACCCAACCACGCCCCCTGCTGCGCCTGCGGTCATCAGCGCCCCGAAACCGGCGGCATCGAGCTCGAGTATCTCCTGAACGAACAGCACGAACGTGGAGAGCGCCAAAGTGCCCATGGCGTTGAGCACCCCGAGCGAGATCGCCATCGGCCGGAATAGCGGATGGTGCCACAACCAGCCGAAACCCTCCTTCATCTCGGTCAGGAAGGAGGCCTTCGTCTCCGGCTGGGTCGCGGCCGGCTTGGCCCTGAACTTGCCGCCGACCATGAACAGGAGGGCTGCGGCCACGGCGAAGGTCCCGGCGTCGACGAAGAAGGGGAGTGCGAACCCGACCGCGAGCAGGAATCCGCCGACGGGCGGGCCGACAAACGAGTTCATGACCACCTCGGCGCCCCAAAGTCGCCCGTTGGCTCGTTCCAGGTTCTCCTCGACCACGAGAGCTGGCATCAGGGTTTGTGCCGAGTTGTCCCGGAGCACCTCGGCTGTCCCGAGGAGGAGGGCGGCGGCGTAGATCATCACCATGAGCAGTGTCGAGCTCTCGGGAACAGCCGCCGTCCCGGCGGCGATCTCCTCGGGGGTCCCCAGTTGGCTCTGGACGCTCAGCACGGTCAAAGCAACACCCAAGGTGACGATGAACCGGACAACATCCATCCAGGCCACGAGTTTCCGTCTGTCGACCCGGTCGGTGATCACACCCGCGGGGAGGCTGAACACCAACCAAGGGAGACGGGTCGCCACCGCCACCAAGGCGATTTGGACCGGATCGCGAGTGATCGCCGAAGCCAGCCACGGGTAAGCGATGAAGGCCACGCCATCCCCGAAGTTGGAGACGACCGACGCGGTCCACAGCTTCCAATAGTTGCGGCCCAGGGGAGTGCTCATTGCCCTTCCTTGGGATCGGGGAGATGGGGGCGGTCGGTGGGGTAGATAGCGACCAGAAGGCCGAAGGTAGTGTCACCGCCCCTCTCTTCGCTCACGAATTCTTGGGACAGCTCGCCCAGGCGCAAGGCCCATTCCCTGGCTCGATCGTTGGGGATCCGGGCATAGCGCAGAGTGCTGATCATGGTGTGGTGAATCAGCTCCTCATCGCCCTGAGCCGCCTTGGCGTACTCGGATGCGGCTGACGTGAGGAAGTAGTCGGGGGAGACCAGGAGGTCGACATCGACCTGCGGGCTCAGTAGGTAGGTGCGCGCGGTTCGTCCGTAGTACTTGGCTTCGATCGCTCTGAACTTTTGGGTTCTCACCACCCGGATCAACCCAGCCTGTTCGAGCACCCCGACATGGTGCCCGACAGTCCCCTTCGGCTTCTCCAACACCGCTGCCAGCTCGGTGACTGTTGCCGCCCGCTCCAGGAGCAGGTCTACGATTCGGAGACGGGTTTCCTCAAAGAGTGCCCGAAACTGCTCAGGACTCTGGAATGCCAATGTTTCTTCCAGTTCGTAGCCCGGTACTCCAAGGTCGGCCATTCCCGTATGGTCGACAATTCCCGACCATTTGTCAATCGGTTTAGCTTGGAATCATGGTCAGAGTTGCCGTGCCGGCCGATGCCGGCGGGATCGCCAGGGTCCATATCGCCGCCTGGCAGGTCGCCTATGAGGGGGTGTTCAGTCGTGATTTCCTCGGGTCACTCGATCTGGAGGTCCGCACTGGATGGTGGGAAGCCCTCTTGCTTCGTGGGGCGAGGGTCACTTTCGTGGCCGATGGCGAAGAGGGGGTAGTCGGTTTCTCTCTGATCGGCGCGTCGGATGATGCCGGCTGGGGCGAGGTCTTCGCCATCTACGTCGATCCCGGGCATTGGGGTCTCGGTCTCGGCTGGGAGCTGCTGGCGGCGAGCGAGCTTCAACTCGCCGAAGCGGGCTTCGAGCGATCCCTGCTCTGGGTGCTCGACAGCAATGACCTCGCTCGCTCTTTCTACGAACGCCAAGGTTGGGTCAAGGGAAAGCCGATTCGGTTGGAGACGATCGGCGGGACCGAGATCACCGAGGTTCGCTATGAGAAGGCTCTAGTGCTGCCCTGACCAGGTCGAGGTCAGACTGGAAGGTGACCTTGATGTTGCTGGGGTCGCCCTCGACGGCAGCGATCTCGAGATCACTGAACGCCCGGACCACGTCGGCGGTGTCATGACCTTCGAAACCGCTGACGACCGCAGCCTGGTACGCCTTCTGCAGAGCTGGCCCCCGGAACACCTGGGGGGTCTGCGCCACGGCCGCTTCCGGTAGATATCCGAGGTCGGAGCGGCGGACCAGAGGCCGCGATGGCTCTATCAGCGGCACCGCCCCCCCTACTTCGGCTGCGCTCTCGAACAGCAGGCGGATCAACTCGGGTGAGATCAGGGGCCGGGCCCCGTCGTGGATCCCGATCAGTTCCACGTCGTCGTCGATCGCTGCCAGCCCGGCGATCTCGCTTTGGGTCCGGGTCGGTCCTCCCCGCACGACTAACACATCAGGGCCAATCCCCACCAGGGCATCGGCTTGGTCGTCCCGGCAGACGAGGACACAGCTGTCCACCGACCCGGCGACAGCGGCCACCGTGTGAAGAATCAGCGGCTGGCCGGCGATCGTTGCCATCAGCTTGTCGCCGCCGAATCGGGAACTGGCCCCTCCCGCCACGATGATCATCGCCCGTCCCGACATTGGCGTCGAGGGTACTTTGGTCACGTGATCGACATTCCGGCGTTGCGTGAGCTGGTGGAGGCGGGAGAGTCGCGGGTCGCTTTCGACCTGACAGGGCAAGTCCTTGATCGGGTTGCGATATCCACAGTGGAGCCCGCCCTCTTGGTCGTGTCGGCACTCACCGAGGCAGTGAAAGTGGTCGCCGGAGGATTGGTCCGCGATTCACTGGACCGGGACAAGATCTGGTCCGTGGAGGGCTTCATCCTCAGTCGAGAAGTGCTTGCCGCCCTCGACCTGGGCTTGACCACACCCGAAGAGCTGATCGAAGCCGTGACCAATGCCGGGTTCGAGTGGGGGGTGATCAGCCCCTCTTCTTCCTCGACTTGATTGCCCAGTAGGTCACGGCTGCCACGCCACCGGCGACGGCCGCCCCGGACATGGTCTTGGTCGGAACGCGATCGCGGAGGGTCACCGCCGACTCGAAGTTGCGGATCTCCCATCCCCGCTCAACTGCAATCGTCTCGAGCTCGGGATCCGGATTCACCACGACCGGGTGGCCCACCGCCTCCAACATCGGGAGGTCGGTCACCGAATCGGAGTAGGCGTAGGAGTCGGCAAGATCGATGCCTTCGGACCTGGCCATTTCGATCATTGCCTCCGCCTTGGCCGGGCCGTAGGCATAGAGCTCGATGGTGCCGGTGTAACGCCCGTCCATGTCGACGGCACTCCTGGTGGCGATCACGTCGTCGATGCCCAAATAGCGGCACAAGGGCCTGACTATCTCCTCAGGGCTCGCCGAGATGACCACCACCTTTCGCCCTGCACGGCGATGGCTGTCGATGAGGGCCAGAGCTTCGGCATAGGCCAGAGGGGTCACCACCTCTTCGACTGTCTCTTCCACCAGCGACACGATCTCCTGGCGCGACCATCCCTTGGTCATCGCCGCCAGCTCGTCCTTTACCCGATCCAGCTGGTCGTGGTCCGCTCCGAAAGACTGGTAATAGGCCTGGGCGATCGCCGCCTTGGCTAGGGCACGCCGACTGAGAAAGCCCGCCCGATACAGGGGTTTGGTGAAGGCGAGGGTCGACGATTTGGCGATGATCGTCTTGTCGAGGTCGAAGAAGGCGGCCGCGGTCACTTGGGGTCAAACTACTTCATGGCTGTGCCGGTTCCCCGGTGACAAGGGTCTTGTGACGGTTAGTCGAGACTTATAGGTTCGACTTCATGGAGGGGGTGGGGAGAAGGGGCGTGCTCGGGGTCGAGTCGCCCGATCCGGTGCTATCGCTGTTCGGCGCCCTGGGGTTGGGGGCAGCCGCCGGCACCGCGCTCGTTGTCGATATGAGTCGCGGGTCGGGCGTGGACACCCATCGCACGCTCGCTGATCTGCTCGAAGATGGGCCAGCTCTGAATGAGTTGAGCCCGGCCCGGTCCGGGGTGGCCGTGATCTCGGCCGGGTCGATTGACGCCGTCGCCGGGCTTCCCCTAATTGAGAGACTGGCCGCCAATTGGCCGGCGGTGGTTGTGCGATGCTCGGTGGAGGCCTGGCCCGGCCCGACGGTTCCCGTGCGGTCCCTGCTTCCCGGATTGTTGGCGCCTACCGAAATCATCCCCGCCGTTTGGCAGGCGGTGGTCGGCGGGGTGCGGCCACCCGGCCCGGGCCCGGTCCTCCCCAGGCTCGGTGCCCGAAACGCTCGCAACCTGCTCGCAGGCCGGCTGCCTGCACGTGGACGATGGCTTCGAGTGTGGGAGCGGGTTTGGGCGATGCCATGGGCGTGATCGAACGGGTGGCCGGCCAAATCGCATCAGGCACTGTTCCCATGCGCCGCGGTGATGTGGTCGCGGAGGCGGAGCGCAGGCTGCGCCTGGCCGCCCCCGATCGAGCCGCCCAACTCGCCGGCGCCGTCGTCGATCGAGTGCTCGGTCTCGGCCCGATTGAAGCCCTGCTCCGTGATCCTGAGGTCACCGATGTGCTGGTAAATGGCCCTCGGGAAGTCTGGGTCGACCGCAGGGGCGAATTGAGCCAGGCTGACGTTGGCTTCGAGAGCAACGAATCGTTGCTCGCGGCCGTCGAGCGCGTGATCGCCCCGCTGGGGCTCCGCATCGATCGGTCGTCTCCAATGGTTGATGCCCGGCTCCCTGATGGGAGCCGGCTGCACGCCGTCATCCCACCTGCTTCGGTCGACCATCCGATCGTTGCCATCAGACGGTTCACCCAGGCCGTGACTTCCTTGGATGCCCTGGTGGGGCTGGGAACTGCTTCCGAGGTCCAAGCCATGGTGCTCGCCGATGCAGTCCGATCCCGCAAGACGATCATCGTCTCGGGTGGGACCGGAGCAGGCAAGACGACCTTGCTCAATCTGCTCGGGAGTCTCATCCCGGAACAGGAACGAGTGGTGACCATCGAGGATGCTGCCGAGTTGAGGCTTCCAGGTCATGTCGTCAGGCTGGAGGCTCACCCGCCAAACGCCGAGGGGGCGGGTGAAATCACGATCCGGTCGCTGCTGAGGTCGGCTCTTCGCTTGCGGCCTGATCGGATCATTGTTGGTGACGTCAGACGCCCTGAGGCGCTGGACCTGGTTTGGGCGCTCAACACCGGTCATCGTCGATCGCTCTCGACGGTCCACGCCAACTCGCCGGAAGAAGCGCTGTGGCGGTTGGAGACACTTGCTCTCTCCGCCGGTGACACCTCCGAGACCTCGGTTCGCCGCCAGCTCCACACCGCCGTGGACTACGTCGTCCAGATCGAGCGCGTCGGGCCGGAGCGTCGGATCCAGGCCATTTCGCCGGTGGGACCCAGTGGTGAGGTTGGACTCTCTCAATGATCGCGGCCGCACTATTGGCGTGGGGGGTCATCGCCGGTGTCGACCATCGCCGGACCCTGCTCCTCATTTCAGTCCACCTGGCCCCGGTGCCGGTAGCCGCAATGATTGCGATTCATGCCTGGCGCGCCCGTCCCCGGGTCTCCACTCGGGCCGCAGTGTTCTGCGAGGCGGTTGCGGGCGAACTGAGGTCCGGAGCCTCACTCCGATTCGCGCTGGAACATGCCGCCGCGTCGGTGGGAGCACCTGCCTTGGAACAGATGAGTCGTGATGGTGCACCGTTGGTCGACCTGGCTGTTACCGCCCGAGAAGAGTTCGAGGAGATCGGTGTCGAGGTCGGCGCAGTTATCGAGCGTCTTTCCCGGCTCGGGTCACCCGCTGCTGCGCTCTTCGACGAGTTGGCGGTCCTATCACTCGCACAGGTAGAGGTCGCTCACGAGGTCGCCACTGCAACGGCTCCCGTTCGAGCCACGGCGGTCGTGCTGTTCCTGGTCCCTCTGATTGCAATTGGCTCGGTCTCCATCAACGGGCGCATAGGTGGTTATCTCGCGACGTCACAACAGCGGATGTCGGCGGTCATCGGATTGGCCTTGATCGTTCTCGGGATCGTGATTGCCGGGTCGATACTGAGGAGGGCTCGTTGACTGCCTTGATCCTGGGCTCGCTGGGTCTCGTGGTGGGCGGCCCCGGGCTCGCAATCGTCATTCTCATCGCGTCGATGCTGAGCCGGTTTCGGAGCCGGAAACGGGTTGCCCCGCCGATCCGACCTGTCCTGTTGGTCTTGCTCGTCGAGCTTCGTGGGGGGCGGTCGACCTTGGCTGCGTTACAACACGCCTCGGCAGTTTTCCCCGGGCACCGCGAGCTGACGCTGGCTGCCCGCCTGGCCACGGTCAAAGGTCTCACCGCTGCCGTCGAGGAGTGTCAGGGGGACATCCGGGTTCTGGTGGCTCAATTGGCGCGGACGCAGAGGTCGGGGTCCCCAGTGGCCGACACTGTCCGCTCGTTGCTCGATGCTGACATTGCCGCCGAACGCACCCGACGTCTGGAGCGAGCCCGGTCGTTGCCGGTCCGCCTCATCATGCCCATAACGCTGCTCGTGCTCCCCGGCATGGTCCTGCTCCTCTACGCGCCGTCCCTGCTTCGACTGTTCGCCGACCTGTCAGGGCCTCTGACATGAGCTCCGCACTTCCCCCCGCCATCGGTCGGTCACCGAATTGGAAGGAGAGCCGATGGCTCGCATTTGGACATGGATAGTCGCCCGAGACAACGATCGAGGTCAGGGCACAGTGGAGTACTTCCTGGTGATCCTGGCGGCAACAGCCCTGGCGATCTTGGCTTTGAAGTGGCTTCAGTCGGGAAGCGGCGGCGGCCTTCTCGGCGGCCTTTTTGGGAAGGTCATCGACTGGGTCGTGGGCAGATTCTGAAGGAGCGAGGCTCGGCCACGGTGGAATTCTTCCTAGTTCTGCCCCTGGTGGTGTTGGTGGCGGTGGCATCGATTCAGGTCATGCGCATCACCCAGACCAGGTTCGAACTGCAAGCCGCGGCCCGTGACGGGGCAAGGGTGGCGGCGACCACGCCCGACCCGTCCCGGGCTGTCGACTCGGTGATGGCCGCCCTCTCGCCCGAGGTTCGGGACCGCGTGAGGATTTCAGTCGAACGGCCCGACCGGGTGGGGGTTCCGGTACGGGTCACGGTCCGCTTGCGTCACCTCTTAGGGGTGCCCTTTCCCGCGGGTCTTGGGGTGGATCTCACGGCCACGGCCTCGATGCGCACCGAGAGGTGAGATCGGACCGGGGAGGGATGACGATCCTCGTCATCGGGTGGGTGGCGGTCATCTCGATGATCGGCGTGGCCGCCACCTCCGTTGGAGCCTTGATCACGGCCCGAGAAGTGGCCTACACCGCTGCCGAGGCGGGGGCCCTGGCAGCAGCCGTCGCCACCTATCCCCCTGCCGGGCCCGGGTCGCCGGTGGCGCTTGCCGCCGAGTACGCCGCCCGAAACGGCTCGCGGTTGGTCTCATGCCGTTGTCAGGTCGATCTCTCGATGCGGCCGAGGACCGTCACCGTGAGGGCTGTTCGGGAAGTCGACGTCCCGATCTTCGGGCGGATCAGGGTGCGAGCGGCGGCACGTGCCGAGTTCGAC
>Ga0190272_10001354_pt1 | contig 11779 bp, 8 predicted proteins | sample Popmic504T_FD_133746 | JGI IMG/M metagenome (GOLD analysis project Ga0190272, IMG submission 133746) | Populus adjacent soil microbial communities from riparian zone of Shoshone River, Wyoming, USA - 504 T | ecosystem: Environmental > Terrestrial > Soil > Riparian zone | place: USA: Wyoming...
GGCGACGTCGTCGGTGTTCACCAGCTCGGCGGCGAGTGCGGCGGCCGCTCCGCCGTAAGTGTTGAAGTGCACAATGCCATTACGGCACGGTGGGGTCATGACTCGCAACCACCGCGTCCTGTCCCGGCACCTCACCTCGGAGGGTGAGGTCCGCTATGTCGCCTGCGCGTGCGGCGCCGTCCACGTCCTGCTGAACGGCAGACCCGTCGGTGCGACCCACGGTGATCCCTGTCGGCGGTGACGGGACAGCGATCCGACAGGTGGTCGGCAACCTGACGGCAACCGGGCCGCCCTTTCCTGTGCCGAGAAGCCACGCGGCACTCGAAAGGGGCACGACGGTGACACGAGGACGAGGCAGGCTCCTCCGGGCGCTGGTACTCGGCCCGCTGCTGGTGGCCGGGCTTGTCCCCGCGGTGGGCGCGGCCGCCGGACCGATCAGCGCGGCCAGGCCGGTCGTGGCGGCCGATCCGTGTGTCGACCGGCCGCCGACGGAGCTCGACCGGCGCCGGGACTGGCAGAGCGTCGGCCTCGCCAGGGACACCGCGGCCGGGGTCGAGCCGGTGATGGGCTCCCTCACCGCCGACGACGCCCGACGGCTCGACGTGACCCGGCCGGCGAGCTACGAGTTCGGCGTCGCGGTGTCCCCGGACGGTCGGCCGTACCGGCAGAGCGCGCCGGCGCCGGTCGGCCCTCCGGAGGCGCGGTCGTACAACCCGACCCCGCCCGATGTCGACCCGGAGGGCGAGGCCGGCACCGGGGCGTTCACCCCGAACACGGTCTTCCCACCGGACGACCGGGTGCTGCGGCTATCGACGACGTCGTACCCCCGCAACGACACCGCGCACCTCGGCTGGCGGCGCGTCATCGCGGTCATGGCGTACCACGGGAACTGGGGAACCAGGGTGACCTCGACCCGGTCGTCGAACCTCTGCAACTGGATCCACACCTTCCCCAGCGCCTTCAACAATCATCAGTGCGAATGAGACCGACGTAGGCGTCGACGCCCACCCGCGCGGGACCGTGTCCCGCGCGGGTCGCGTCGTCACCGGGACAGTTGTATGACTCAGGGAGGAACCGCTGTGCACACGCTCGGCAGGGCGCTCGTCGTCGCGTCGTTGTTCGCTGACAACGGATTGCTCGGAACGGCGGTCGACGCCACCGTGGTCGCGGCCACGGTCGGCTCGGTCGGGGTGGTCGGCGGCAAGCTGGTGTTCCAGGCCTACCCCGACGTCGTGAACAAAGTGGAGACCTGGCCGAGCGACGCCACCCACACCGACGTCGCCGACAAGGCCGGACCGCTCGACGTCGGCGCCGGATGTGTCCGCACCCCCATCCCCGCGCGCCCCACCAAGGTCACGTGCGACGTCACCGGCGTGACCTCCGCGCTCATCGACGGCGGCAACCTGGACGACCACCTGTTCGTCCGCGATCCCATGTCGGCGCACCTGCTGGGCGGGCCGGGCAACGACACCCTGACCGGATGGGCGGGCGACGACGTCCTGGACGGGGGCGACGGCAACGACATCCTCAGCGGCGGCCCTGGCAACGACCTGCTCATCGGCGGGCCGGGGGCCGACACGATGTCCGGCGGCGACGGCACCGACACCGCCAGCTACGACGGACACCTGACCGGCGTGATAGTCGACCCGGACGGCGAGCCGGACGACGGCGCGACGGGCGAACGCGACAATGTCGCGACGACGGTGGAGAACCTCGTCGGCGGCCGCGGCGACGACACCCTCGGCGGCTCGGCCGGGCGCAACGTGCTGGACGGGCTCGCCGGTGCCGACACCATCTCCGGTGGCGAGGGTGACGACGAACTGCGTGGCGGGCCGGGGGCCGACCGGGTCAACGGCGACGGCGGCCGGGACCGGCTGTTCGGCGACGCCGGGTACGACACCCTGGACGGCGGGACCGGACCGATCGGCCTGCCGGAGTACGACACCTGCGAGGTCGGAGCGGACGGCGCGGTCACCCGGCACTGCGAGGTCGTCCGCTAGACCGTCCACTGTGGACGTTGCCGGTTGAGCGTCCACGGTATTGCTGGTCGCCGTGCTCTACTCCTCTCCAAGGACGGCCTGGTCGGGATGGCCGATGGAGAGGGGGGTGCTGCGGCATGCTCCCAGGGGTGTTCGACATCCGGGTGCTGGGCCCGGTCGAAGTCGTCGGGGCCGACGGCGCGGTGTTCGTCGGCGGACCGACCCGCCGTGCCCTACTGGGGTTGCTGGCGCTGCGTGCCCGTCAGGTGGTGTCGCAGGACGCTCTCGTCGACGGTCTGTGGGACGAGCGGCCACCGGTGTCGGCGCAGAAGTCCCTGCACGCCCACGTCGCGCACCTGCGGCGGGCGCTGGAGACGGCCGGGCTGGGCCGGCTGCTCGGCACCAAGCCGCCCGGGTACCTTCTTGCGGCGCCGCCGGAGCACGTCGACGCCGACCGCTTCGCCCGGCTGATCCGCGCCGACCGGGGCGAGCCACCGGACCGGGTGGCCGAACGTCTGCGGGCCGCGCTCGCCCTGTGGCGCGGCGACGTCCTGGCCGACTGCGCGGTCGGCGAGTGGGCCCGCGCCGAGGCCGCGCGGCTGCACGAGGCGCGGCTCTACGCGGTCGAGGGCCTGTTCACCGCGGAGTTGGCGATGAACCGGCACCGCGCGGTCGTCGCCGAGCTGGAGTCCGTCGTCGGCCGGCACCCGTTGCGGGAACGGTTGTGGGAGCTGCTGATGCTGGCCCTGCACCGGGACGGGCGCCAGGGTGACGCGCTGCGCGCCTACCGCCGGGCCCACTCGGTGCTGGTCGCCGAACTCGGCGTCGGGCCGGGCCCCACGCTGCGCCGGCTGGAGGCCGCGATCCGCGCCGGCGAGGAGCCGGCCGCGCCAAGGGCCGTCACCACTAGGGCACCGGGGCCGGGGCCGGCCCCTGCCGTGCCGGTGCCGCTCACCAGCCTCGTCGGCCGGAGCAAGGACATCGCCGAGCTGACCGGGCTGCTCACCGAGCGGCGGCTGGTGACGCTCACCGGCGTCGGCGGAAGCGGCAAGACCCGGTTGGCCATCGCGGTCGCCACCGCGGTCGCCGCCACCGACGGCCACGTCGGGTTCGTCGACCTGACCGCGGTGACCGACCCCGGGCTGGTGCCGGCCGCGGCGTGCGACGCGCTGGGGGTGCGGGACGACCCGACGCCCGACGCCCTCGTCCGCCGGCTGCGCGACCGGGAACTGTTGCTGGTGCTGGACAACTGCGAGCACGTGCTCGGCGCGTGCCGGTCGCTGGTCGAGACGCTGCTGCACGCCTGCCCGTGGTTGCGGGTGCTCGCCACGAGCTGCGAGACCCTCGGCGTCGCGGGCGAGACCACGTGGCCGGTGCAGCCGCTCCCCACCCCCGGCCACGGCGTGGACACCCTGGCCGAGCTGCACGGGTACGACGCGGTGCGGCTGTTCCTCGACCGCGCCACGCTCCCGGCCGTGCGGGCCCTCGGTGACGCCGACGCGCCCGCGCTGGCCGCGATCTGCGCCGGGCTCGACGGGCTGCCGCTGGCACTGGAGCTGGCCGCCGCCCGCACAGCCGTGCTCACCGTCGCCGAGATCGCCGAACGCCTGCGCGACCCGGCCGTCCTGCGCGGCCACCGCCACCCGGACCGGCCGCACCACCGCGCGCTGGACGCCACCGTGGCCTGGAGCTACGACGCGCTCGACCCGGCGATGCGGGCCCGGCTGCGCGGCCTCGCCGTCTTCGCCGGTGGCTTCACCCTGGAGGCCGCGGCCGCGGTGTGGCTGGAGACCGAAGGCGGCACCGTCGACGCGCTCGCCGACCTGGTGGCCAAGTCGCTCGTCGTGGTCGACCAGCGCGGGGGCCGCACCCGCTACCGGCTGCTGGAGACGATCCGCCACTTCGCCGCGGTCCGGCTGGACGACGTGCCCGACGAGCGGCGCGCGGCCCGGCAGCGGCACGCGTCGCACCACCTGGCGTTGGCGGTGGACGCCGACCGTCGGCTGCGCGGGCCGGACTCCTCGCGGTGGCTCGACCGGCTCGCCGCCGAGCACGAGAACCTGCGGGCCGCACTGGCGTGGTTCGCCACCGACGGCAGCCCCGAGGAGCTGCGCCTGGCCGTCGCGCTGGCGCGGTACTGCCGGCTGCGCGGGCGGTACGACGAGGGACGCCGGTGGCTGCTCGACGCCCTGGAGCGCGGCGCGGACGCCGGGGCCGACCGCGCGCCCGCGTTGCTGGCCGTGGCGTTCCTGGCCTACTTCCGCGGCTCCTACGCCCAGGCCGCGCGGTACGCGAGGAGCGCGCTGGCCGAGCACCGGGCGGCGGCGAACCCGGCCGGTGCCGCGCGGAGCCTGCGGCTGCTCGGTTCCATCGCCTGCGAGCGCGGCGAGTACGAGCGGTCCACCGCCTGGTACGCCGAGGCATTGGCCGAGTACCGGTGCGTCGACGACGAGTCCGGCCAGGCCGACGTCCTGCAGATGACCGGATTCGTCGCGTGGCTTGCCGGTGACCTGGCCGCGGCCGGACCCGTGCTGGAGCAGGCGCTGTTGCGTTACGGCGCGCTGGACGACCCGGAGAACCTGGCGTCCACCAGGGTCCATCTCGCCGCGGTCGCCCTGTACTCCGGCGACGGTGGGCTGGCCCGCCGCCTCGCAGAGGACGCCATGGCCCACTTCGCCGGGCTGGACTTCAAGGAGGGCATCGCCTGGGCGATGAACATCCTCGGCCTGGTGGCGCTGCACGACGGGCAGGTCGACCACGCGATGACCGCGCTGCACACCAGCCTCGGCATCCATCACGACGTCGGCGACCGGTGGCGGCAGGCCAGCCTGCTCGACGCCCTGGCCGTCGGACACCTCGCCCGCGACGACCCGGCGCGGGCCGCCCGGCTGACCGGCCTGGCCGCCGCCATGCGCGACGAGCTCGGCGTGCCGGTACCCACCGTCGAACAGCCGGCCCTGGCCTGCCTGACCACCGCGATCACCGCCCGGCTCACCGACCAGCAGCGCCACGCCGCCCTCGCCCGCGGCGCCACCATGACCGTCCCCGACATCCTCGCCGAGCCCCACCCCCAGTAGCCCCGATGCCACCGTCTGGGCCGACACATCTGGGCAATACGACGAACCGTTCCCGCCGCGCTTCCCGCCTGTCGCGTGGCCAGGTGCGATGATGGTTCGAACGGAGGTGAGCCACAGTGACGATCACGCCGGGTAGGCCGGAGCCACGCCCCGAGACGCACGATGTGCCGACCCACGAGCTGGCACGGCAACAGGGCGTCGTCCCGGTCACCTCGCTCGACCGGCTGGCGCAGCCGGACCTCTGGGAGTCGGAGCAGGAGTACGAGGCGTTCCTGGCCGACCTCTACACGTCCAGGAGGTCCGACGTCGCGTGAGCTTCGTCGTCCTCGACACGGATGTCGCATCAGCCGTCCTACGTCAACGAGTCCCTGAGTCCCTCACCACGACGCTGGTCAGACAGTCGCTGGCGGTCAGTTTCGTCACCGTGGGCGAGCTGTGGAAGTGGACCGTTGTCCGACAATGGGGGCCGCAGCGAGCGGCCGGCATACAGGCGTTCCTATCTCAGGTGGTTGTCCTTCCGTACAGCGTGACCGTCGCGCGAACCTGGGGTGAGCTACAGGCTCACGCCCAGCGGCGAGGCCGCCCCCGTCCGGTGAACGACACCTGGATCGCCGCTTGTTGCCTGGCCCGGGAACTGCCGCTGGCGACGCTGAACATCAAGGACTTCGCCGACTTCGCGGAGCACGAAGGCCTGGTGCTCTGCTGACATCAGGTGCGTGAAAAGTACATTGGCACCTGCGTAGAAAGTACATTGGATCCTGCGTGAAAAGCGTACTGTCCAGGTGTGCCGCACTCCTCCTACGTCCGACGTCTGGCCGACCCGCGCCTCGCCGAGCTGTTGGCCGACCTGCCGGCGGTGATGGTGACCGGCCCGCGGGCGGCAGGAAAGACCACGACGGCCCGACGGCTCGCGAACGGGATGCTGCGGCTGGACGATCCGGCCCTGGCCGCGGTGGTGGCGGCCGACCCGGACGCCGCGCTGCGTCGGATGACGGAACCGGTGCTGATCGACGAGTGGCAGGAGGTCCCACAGGTCCTCGGCGCGGTCAAGCGGGCGGTGGACGATGATCCCCGCCCCGGGCGGTTCCTCCTCACCGGCAGCGTGGAAGCGGATCTGACCACCGGCATGTGGCCCGGCACCGGTCGCGTCGTGCGTGCCGTCCTGCACGGCCTGACCCGACGGGAGATCGTCGGCGCTGTCGACGGGCCCGGTCTGCTGGACCACGCGCTCCTCGGGGACCTGGACGCCGTCCGGGTTCCGACCGCCCCCGTGAACGTGGACGACTACGTGGCGTTCGCCGTGGGCAGCGGATTCCCCGAGCCGGCGCTTCGACTGCAACCGGCCACGCGATGGGACTGGCTGGATTCCTACCTCGACCACGTGGTGACCCGCGATGTCATGGCCGTCGGCCACGCCCGTGACCCGGTACGGCTGCGCCGCTACCTGGAGGTGCTCGGCCTGTCCACCGCGGGAATGCCGACGGACGCCGCCTTGTCCGACGCAGTGGGCATCGACAAACGTACGGTCGAGGCCTACGACCGAGTGCTGACCAATCTGTTTCTCATCGACTCCCTGCCCGCCTGGACCTCGAACCGGTTGTCGCGGCTGGTGAAGCGGCCGAAGCGGTACCTGACGGACCCCGCGCTGGCGCTGTCCGCCGCCCGGATCGGCATCGAGGACGTCATGCGCGACGCCGACCTGCTGGGGCGGCTGCTGGACACCTTCGTCGCCGCACAACTACGGCCCGAGATCGAATTGCTCCGGCCACGAGCCCGCCTGCACCACCTCCGAACCGAAGGGGGCCGACAGGAGATCGACCTCGTTGTCGATCTTGGCGGCGGCCGCGTCATCGGCATCGAGATCAAGGCGGGCAGCGCACCGTCGAGCCGCGACGGCCGCCACCTCGCCTGGCTGCGCGACGAACTCGGCGACGCCTTCGTCCGCGGCATCCTCTTCCACACCGGACCACAGCCGTTCGACCTCGGTGACCGCATCTGGGCAGTGCCCATCGCGGCCCTGTGGAGCTGACCAGCCCGGCAGCAGCCGACACTTCCCCACCGCCGGTTCTCTACCGAGGCACCGGCTGAGGTATCCGGGGCGCCCAGTAGTCTGCTTGGTTCGCCCCATCCGGAATGGAATTGAGGACTGCGGTGAGATCTGCGTGGCAGGTACGTGCCGGGCGCAACGGAGAGCGCGACCAGCAAGCGCTCGACGAAAAGCTCGCGATCGTGGGATGGGACGGAGTGCCCGACCTCACTCGATACCGGACCAGGAACGAGCTGAAGTCCGATCTTCGCGACCGGTACCCCGACCGCTCGGCCTACGTCATCGGCAACTGGACAGGTCAGTTGTGGCGGTTCTTCCACGAGATGGCGGAGGGCGACCTGGTCGTGATGCCGCTCAAGAGCACGCGGTTGCTGGCCATCGGCGAGGTGGCCGGCCCGTATCGGTACCGAGACGACGCCAAGGCGGGCTTCCGGCATGTCCGTCCGGTGCGCTGGCTGCGCACGGACGTCGCGCGGGAGGAGTTCGACGCCGACCTGCGCAGCAGCCTGGGGTCGCTGCTCACCGTGTGCCAACTCACCAGACACGAGGCCCCCCAGCGTCTCGAGGAGGTGGCGGAGAGCCGTCCGGATCCGGGATGGCGCCACAGTTCGGCGAGCGTCGACCCGGATGCCACCCGCACTGAACTGTGGGACGCCGTCGCCGCCGGCGGCGACCCGGTGCGGCTGACCGTGCGTGACCTGTTGGCGAAGTGGAACTTCAGCCGCCGAACCGCCACCTCCCAGGCAGTGATCGAAGCAGACCTGGCCGAGCGCGGCATCGTTGCCCGGCCTTCGTTCACCGCGGTGCGAATGGACTCCGTGGTGGAACTGGTCACGGTGGCCGCTGAGCCGGATTCCGCGGACCTCACTTCGATTCCGGCGGGATCGGTTGTCACCGTTGACCTCGACGAGCCGGGCGAGCTCCCGGTCAAGTGGCTTGTCAGTGCTGTGCTGCCAACCGATTTCGGCGTAACAACCGTGCTCGTCGGTAGCCGGCTCTCTGTCGCCGTCACCCACATGCTGGCGAACAACTATTCCCAGCTCGCGGTCGTGGACGAACACAAGTATTACCAGGGTGCGGTGAGCTGGGAGTCGATCGGGCGTGCCCGGCTGGCAAACCCCGACGCGACCCTTCGCGACGCCACGGTGCAGGTGCGGGTGGTCGACCACGACGACGACCTTTTCGACCAGATCGACGAGATCTATCGGCAGGGCTACGTGCTGGTCCGCGGCGAGGACCGCCGCACCCTGGTCGGGATCGTGACCGCCCATGACCTGGCGCGACAGTTCGGCACGTTGGCGCGCCCGTTCTCCCTGGTGGAGGAAGCCGAGCTACGCCTTCGCCGGCAAGTCAAGCGGGCCCTCCACGAGGACGCGATAGCCAAGCACGTCCCGCGGTGGGCAAACGGGACACCCACATTCGGCGGGTACGGCAAGTTGCTTCAGGACCCCACGAACTTCCAACAGATGGGCTGGGATCTCGACCACGACACGTTCCTGGACCTGGTGGAAAAGGTTCGGTCGATCCGCAACGAGTTGATGCACTTCTCGCAGGACACTCTGCCTCGCGAGGACCTGCAGACCATCGAGGGTTTCGTATCGATGCTGCGGACGGTCGATCGTCCGACGTGATGCCGTCCGTCACTCCATGGCGATGGCTCTGAGGATGTTGGTGCGGGCGGCGTGGGCGGCGGGCCACAGGGAGGCCAGCACACCGATCACGGCCGCTGTCAGTGCGAACAGGGTGAGCTGGGTCCAGGGGATGCTGAGGGTGTCGATGCCCTGGCGGACAAGGGTTCGCTGGAGCGCGACGCCGAAGCCGACGCCCAGGGTCAGGCCAAGGGTGGCACCGAGGACGGCGATGATGACGGACTCCTGGCGGACCATGCGGCGGACGTGGCGGCGGCTCATGCCGATGGCCCTGAGCAGGCCCAGCTCCCTGGTGCGCTCGACCAGGGACAGGGCCAGGGTGTTCACGATCCCCAATGCCGCGATGACGATGGACAGCGCGAGCAGCACAACGATGATGGTGAGGAGCTGATCGACCTCGGCGCGGGCCCGGGCGGCGGCTTGGGTACGGTCCTCCAGCTGGATGTCGGGGTACGGGGCCAGCGCGGCCTCCAGCGGTCCGCGGAGGTCCGAGCCGGTGACGTACGCCTGGTGGACGAGCCCGCCGGGGGCGTGCGGGGCGTAGCTCTCCGGCGTCATGACGTAGGGCCGGGGTACGAGTTGGCTGTCGGCGTAGATCCCTGCCACCCGAAGGGAAACCGCCGCGCCGCCGGGGTACTCGGCGGAAACAACAGTGCCGACCTGCCAGCCGAGCGCCTCCGCTGTGCTGCGCTGGACCAGCAGTTCGTCGGCGCCGATGTCGAGGGTGCCGGACTCCAGCGCGAGCCCGATGGGTGCGACCAAGGAGGCCGGCGTCGCGACCATGAGCGGCTGCGGTTCGCCGTCGACCTCGAGGATGCCGAACCGGACCGGCGTGACCCCTCGCACGCCGGGCACGTCGGACACCGCGTCGACGGCGCGGGGGCTGAACCCGCTGGGGCTCACGGACTTCAGGACGTAGGCGGCGCCGAAGTCGTTGTCGAAGGCGCGGTCGACGGATGCCTTGGTGGAGGCCGACAACACGGCGGCGAGCGACACCAGGGCCATGCCGATCATCAGGGCGGCGGCGGTGGCGGCGGTGCGCCGCGGGTGGCGGCGGGCGTTGCGCGTGGCCAGCCGACCGACAGCGCCGCCGAGCCAGACGTAGGGGCGGCCGAGCAGCCAGGCGATGGGGCCGGCGATGGCCGGGCCGAGCAGCACGACGCCGACCAGCACGATGGCCATGGCGAACCCGACGGCGTCGGTGTCGGTGCGATCGGAGAGCCCGATGGCGGCGCCGAGCAGCAGCACGAGCACCCCGGCGACGAGGCGCAGCCGGCGGGTACGGGGCGGCAGGGGCACGTCGTCGCGCAGTGCGGCGACCGGCGCCACCCTGGCCGCGCGGCGGGCCGGGATGAACGCGGCCAGCACCGTGATCACGACCCCGACCAGGTACGCCACCGCGACAGTGCCGGCGGTGAGCACCAGCCCGGTCGACGGCAGGGACACGCCGAAGGTGCCGGACAGGGCACGCAGCCCGGCCGCCAGGAGCGCACCGACGACGATGCCCACCGTCGACCCGACGAGCCCGACGCCGAACGCCTCGACGAGCACGATCCTGGTGACCTGCCGACGGCCGGCACCGACGGCGCGGAGCAGGGCCAGCTCCCTGGTGCGCTGGGCGACGAGCATCGAAAACGTGTTGAAGATGATGAACGAGCCGACGAACACCGAGATCGCGGCGAACGCGAGGAGCACGACGCGCACCAGGTCGAGCAGCTCGCGGACCTGCGCCTTGCCCTTGTCCAGCTCCTGCTGCCCGGTCACGGCCTCGAACCCGGCCGGCAGCACGGCCGCGACGCGGTCGCGCAGGGCGGCGGCCGTGGTGCCGTCCTCGGCGTACACCATGATCGAGCTGTAGGAACCGTTCTGCAGCAACAACTCCGCGGCCGTGGACGGGGTGAACGCCACGTAGGTCGTGAGGCCGGAGAGGCCACTCAGCGGGCCGAAGGTGAAGACGCCGGACAGGCGCATCGTCCGCGGACCGGCCTCGGTCACGATGTCCACGCTGTCGCCGGGCCGCAACCGGCCCTCGGACGCGCTCTCCGAGTCGACCACGACCTCGTCCGGGGCGCGGGGCGAACTCCCGTCGACCACCTGGAACGGGGACTCCGGGTGGTCCTCCCACTGCCCGCCGAGGCGCCCCTTCCAGCCGTCGCCGACGACCTCGCCGTCCGAGCCGACGATCGCCGCGTACCCCTCGACGGAGCCCTCGACCACGGCCCGCGGGATCGCGCGCTCGATGGTGTCGGCGACGGAGTGCGGCACCGGGCCGGTGAACCCGTCGTCGGTCGCCGCGTACGCCTGCTCCGCGCGGACGATGACCTGGACCTCGTCGTACAGCTGGTCGAACACGCCGTCGAAGCTGCGCGCCATGGTGTCGCGGAAGATCAGCGTGCCGGACACGAAGCAGACGCCGAGCACGACCGCCATCGCCGTGAGGCCGAGCCGGAGCCTGTGCGCGAGCAGCCCGCGCAGCGCCAGGCGGATCATCCTTCGAGGCCCTTCATGCGCTCCAGCACGGAGTCCGCCGTCGGGTCGGCGAGGCGGTCGACCACCCGGCCGTCCACCAGGAACACCACGTCGGCGGCGTACGAGGCCGCCACCGGGTCGTGGGTCACCATGACGACGGTCTGGCCGTGCTCGCGGACCGCGTCGCGCAGGAACGACAGCACCTCGGCGCCGGAGCGCGTGTCGAGGTTGCCGGTGGGCTCGTCGGCGAACACGATGTCGGGCCGGCCGGCGAGCGCCCGCGCGCACGCCACCCGCTGCTGTTGGCCGCCGGACAGCTCGCTCGGACGGTGCCGCAACCGGTCGCTCAGGCCCAGGGCGTCCACGACGGCGTCGAGCAGGCCACGGTCGGTCCGCCGGCCGGCGATGTCCGACGGCAGCGTGATGTTCTCCAGGGCGGTGAGCGTGGGGATCAGGTTGAACGCCTGGAAGACGAACCCGACACGATCACGCCGCAGCCGCGTCAACCGCTTGTCGTCCAACGTGGTCAGCTCGACGTCGCCGATCTGCAGCAGCCCC